>Ga0123357_10015118_pt1 | contig 10108 bp, 5 predicted proteins | sample TergutEmb28metaG_FD_89873 | JGI IMG/M metagenome (GOLD analysis project Ga0123357, IMG submission 89873) | Embiratermes neotenicus P4 segment gut microbial communities from Petit-Saut dam, French Guiana - Emb289 P4 | ecosystem: Host-associated > Arthropoda: Insects > Digestive system > Gut ... | reverse complement strand
CGTGCTTTAGCCTGCAGTCCGGACACTACTCCAGCCTAACCGCACCTAACCTCCAACCTACAGCAAACCAAGAACGAAACGACCAACGTGGTCATCAACATCATAGTCACGAGCTCCTGGTGATGGGCACAGTAGTGTCCGAAACATGTTGAGCCTATAAGAAGCATAATAAAATATTAAGTGGCATCTAGTTGGTTTTTTTATTCTTCAGTTATCACAATGATGCACGGTCCAACAAACATCACATTCGTAGCACCCTGAATTAAGCCTACCACCTCTCCCAGGAGTTTACTGCTACCTAACTTTGGGTTCTGTAAACATAAAGCAGTCATATTCCTTAATGTAGACTTCCGGTTAACTAGTAATTGAGAGTGGTGCGTCTTGAGTCATTAATCTTCTATTTGTGATTGGTCCAATTACCTTTTTTATATGCATCTTCTTCCATCTCTCTGCGCAATAATAAGAGCTTTTCCTTGCTCTCCAATTGGTTGATGAATCTTCAAACGCCCATGTCATTAAGGATTTCCTTCGATATTCCTTACCATTTTTCTTCTTTTTTTATTTTAGAAAGGTTTTTTTCCCCCTGCTTTCCAATTCGCGAAGTGGAGGAAGCGAGGCAAAGAGGCGGGGTTGTGGGAGAGTTGAAAGGGGAGGAAATAAAAAGCAGTTAATGGTGAAACGAGAAAAAGAGAAGAGGCGTCTGAGAAAACGAACGTAAGGAGAGTTTACAAATATGAGAGGAAGCTACTAATGCAACTTTCAGAATTTCTGACGGTTTGACCTGAAGTTTGTGCTCGAATACTTCCACGTGAGATATATTTCGCCACAGTGCCTGAAGGTATGAGCGTATTATTTAAATTCTGACTTTCCGAATTACGTATTACTTTGTTACCTAATCGCAGCCACAATTTGCCTCTCATGATTACTTTAATGAATTCTTATAAAATTTTAAAGTATTTGGTTAAATGTATTTGGAACTACTTGTAAAATAATTTTCGCTATACTCGTCAACACAGTTCAAGATAAACAATTTGGCGAATAAATCAAAATTAAAAAAATAAATAAATAAATCGCAATCAAAATAAGAACAAGCAGTTGAGGTTTGGATGGCTGGGACCCCACACGCACTGTCCCTTGACTATTCCTTGCTCCATCTCTCTCCCACAACCATAGTAATGAAAGGGGTGAGGGGGGTGACGCTGCCATAAACAGCTTCCATTGCTGGGCTGGTCCAGAGTTCGAACTCCGGTTCGTGTCAGCCATTATTGTTCTGTGGTTTGTCACGGCCACCCCGACTTGCAACCCCCTTCATAAACCACGCCCCCATGATGCAACATCCAACCCTCATACACCCCACCCCCCATCACTGTTGGAAAAATATATTGAGGGGGCAATGACATTTGAAGGGGGGAAAAGGGGGCTATATAGATTGGGGGAAGGATGGATGCGTCATCATTATTGGCTAGATCAATAATGGCCATCTCCTAGTATAGTCATCATTTCATAATTGTCAGTATTTCCCCGTTGTTCACATTGATAATATTATTGTTTGTTGTAAGCAGCTTATGGCGTACAAAAGGCAAGATGAGTTCTGAAAAATTTCTTGACAACGAATGTGTTCTACACGTGTGGATAAACAATACACGCGCTACGCACTGATAAACATATTGATTAAAATTTGCGTCTCTCCTCATTCACTCACCCATACACTCACTCATACACTCACGCACGCAAGCACATTAAAAAAAATCTTCACATTTATTAAACGGTAGACACTGATAATACCTGCTGTATTTCTTCTCTCTGTATGCGCTATATAAATGAATTGCAGTTGGGTTACAAAGTACAATACAGACAGCCATATTATGACGTAATACTCAATCAGCTATCTTAAGAACATAAGAAAGGCACGTAGGCCCACTTCATTGAGATTCACAACAATTTAATTACCTGGAATACATCAGGTATGGTGTATTTAAATTGACCATATTGTGGAGTGGCTAGCTCATTTGTTTAGTGCTAAAGGAAAGGCGGCGACTTTGAACTCAGGTTCAAATTAACATTGAACACGTCAACCGTAGTACTGGCCGAAACATCGGGAAGACTTTCCTCTATGTGGCCTAATCTCGACAGCACACTCAACGCACTGAACACCAAATTGAGACAACCAAGGAGTTGAATTTGTTGTATTTCTGTAAAGGTTCAATGTTATGGAAAAATTAAACTCTCTTGTTTTCTGAATTTGAAGGAATTTTAAAGCAAAGATTATTTGGACAAACAAGTAACTATAATAGGTATAGCGAAAATTACGTTAATATAAGGTTTACTGAATAAGTTGATAACACAATGTCACCAACTCAATTAAAAAAGAAGACATTATGAAATAAATAAAGAAAGAAATCTGTACACAGGTTTTGTTAAAAGCGCTTTTGTAAAACTGCGAAAAGGTATTTTTGGCTTATTCATCTCTGTCTGTCTGTCTGTCCGTCCGTTCGTCCGTTCGCCTGCCTGTCCGCATGGAACAACTCGGCCCCACTGGACGGATTGTCATCAAATTTGATATTTGGGTGTTTTCGAAAACCTGTCAAGACAATTGTAGCTTGATTTGAACCTGACATGAATGACGGGTACTTTACATGAAGACAAATGTACATTTGTGATCATATCTCCCTGAATTCTTCTTAGAATGAGAAATATTTCGGAGGAAATTTGTAGAGAAAATTGAAACACATTTGTATTCCGAAACTTTTTGCGAAAATCGTGCCCTTTATGACAGAATGTGGAAATATGTTACAGCAAGACAGACGGCACATCAGAATATAATGCTGCATAGAAACGATATGCTTGGCATGCGGGATGAATGAGGCAAGAATGCAGACACACATTCGGAATATTTAATTCCAAGTGGTTCTTACGGCAACAATGGTTACGCGAACGCGCCTCAATGTTACCTTATACGTATATTGCCTGTCTTGTTTACTCGAAACTTTTGGTGTAAGATGCTGCTCTGAAGTCTTAATAAGGGTTAAAGGACGGTATTAATATACTAATATTATTGCACTTTATTATAATGATGTGATCTGGCAGAGTGAAATACTGAGATGTAGATGGTGAAATATTTAATGAAGTTAATGATCTGTTGAAAGGCTGAAGAACTACTTTCTTCAAGGTTGTTCTTTTTACACTATTGGCAGTTGAATGAAATAAAATTAAACGGATCTGCAAGAAAATTGACATTCTTTAAAGAGGAAAACACATTAAGAAAGAACAAATGAGAGAAAGATTGATGGCAGGAGAGATAAAGTAATAACGGATGAGAGATTAAAAAAAAGGAAGAGCTAAAGAAAAGTAAGGATAGAAGGAAAAATGAGAATGTCAAAAAGGGTGCGAATGAAAGAAAACAGAACAAGAGAAATAGAGAAATATAAAAGAAGGGAAAATACTTAGAAAAAGAAGAATGAGAGAAATGAAGAAGAAAATCTGCACCAAAGAAGGTGTGACGATGGGAAAAAAATAAGAAAGAAAACAAGTACAGAGAAAAACAGGAAAAATAATGGAAAGTAAGAGAGAAATGGACCAAATTAAATAATAATAATAATAATAATAATATTTATTTACTACAATTGGGTTGTTACCCGGTGGCAGTGGTTATTTTACATGTAAACAAAACACGAAATTGGTTACTACTAAATTTAAGTCGGGAGGGCTACATGAGAAGCATGTGGTGGCAACTTGGAATCTTGGGAACCATCCCAGCAGTTGCTGGAACCATCTCGGCATTTGCTGGAACCATATCAGCATTTGCTGGAACAATCTCAGCATTTGCTGGAACAATCTCAGCATTTGCTGGAACAATCTCAGCATTTGCTCGTACGATTTATCACAAATGTCATATTAATAAATTTAAAAATTTTCTGTTTTGAAGAAGCCGTAACTTTTCAGTTGCTCATTTCGGCCACATAGTGTACAGGACGTTGATTCAGCAGGCAGTGTGTTGCTTTCGTGTAACAACAGTTTGAAGTTGAATGTTCATCATTAAAAATAATTCCAGTGTAATATACAACACATCACTTAATGCATGGTTCTACTAGCTATGATCACATTCAAATAGCAATAAACCTATGTTCATAGAAGTAGAGTGTGCAGCTATGTAACTGCTAGAATTCACTTCCTGCTAGCCATAATATAAAATAATATAAACCTTTAAAAAATGGCGAAATATAAACTTCAGAACCAGAGTCTGTCGTTAAGTGGGAGTGAAACACATTTCAAAACACGTAAGTAAAACAACTCTGAAGTTCCGAAAAAATCTCATGTAACGAGCCTCAACAATAATTGCCACATAAAAAGAGGCCTTAAGTAGAATAAAAAACGTATAAATTTCACTGTCTTTGATTACGAGAAGCATTAAATAAATTTTCTGATACCTGAAGCTGAAAAACTTCATAACCAGTCCTAAGCTCAAAGTTCATTTTCGCACTCTATTTTTCTCACAGTAAATTTTAATGTTTTTCCCCCTGTGTTATTCTCAGTCATATTAGTAGAGACTTTGCAAAGTTTTCTCACATAAAATACTCGACCCTTCTCTTAGATCGCAATAGTATTAAACCCCGATGCCACTACACGCTCCTAGATTTCATTGTTCTAAGAATACTAGGTGACGCGTACAGTAAATGTCACAGACTTCATCATTTGATAAGTGCGATATCTTAAATTACCTATGCAATTTTTAAAAAAATTGTAACTATTATTATTTTTTAATTGGGATATATTTTACAGCTATATACTAGTTGTCTCAGTAATTAACCAACTTGATGAACAAAATTTTTGTTTTGTTTATTTCATGCCTCTACATGTTTCGAGCACATGTGCTCATCGTCAGAAGGTCAAAATTGCATTACACAGCCTCTGATATCATCACACTGGAACAAGTGGGTGGTCTAAAATTACTAAAATACAATTCTATAAATATGAGCAAATAGTAGTAAAATTTATGTGTGAATTTTTCGGGTGTGATTACGGTGTATTAGTTACTATAAACATGTTATGTCATGTAGAGGTTATGTTTATCCAGTTGTTAAACTTATTAGAAAGGTACTATGTCTATTTTCTAATAAGTTTAATAATTGGATAAACAAAACCTCTACTTGACATAAGATGTTTATAGTAAGTAAAACACAGTAATCACACCCGAAAAATTCACACACAAATTTTACTATTATTTGCTCATATTTATAGAATTGTATTTTAGTAATTTTAGATCACTAACTTGTTTCAGTGTGATGATACCAGAGGCTGTGTAATGCAATTTTGACCTCCTGACGATAAGCACATGTGCTCGAAACAAGTAGAAGCATGAAATAAACTTATTGTAAAACAAAAAATTTTTGCATCAAGTTGGTTAATTACTGAGATAAATATACTGAAATGCACGGTCAGCAAAACGTTAAAAAAAAAAGCTATATACTAGTTTGGTTAATCTAGATGCAGCTCTAACTGGTAAAACTAGTTTCAGCAATAACCTACATTTAGTGTTTCGGGAAACAGACATGTTAATAACGGTCTCTAAACTTCCACAGTCCACATTACGCTTTTGAAGAAAATATTTCGAAAACGACGTTAATTTTATCCATCAAGATATCTATTATTTGTCGATATAATTTTATTTTACTTTTCACTTTTTAGCAACCTACGATCTGCTTTATTTATGGGGCCAAAATTACTGATTGCCTTTCCACAGGTTTTCACTCTTATGCTATTGGTGTGTGTGTGTGTGTGTGTGTGTGTGTGTGTGTACGTTGCATCGTAATTAATTAATTCCACTGTATTTGGACACGTCATTCATATTTACCTAGATCTTTCAAATCCCTTTTACTGACGTTCATCAGATTTTTTTCTTTACATTTGTACCGTGCATCTTGATATTATTAAAGTTTATTATTAATCAACGAATGCACAAGTGACTGTCTTAAAAACAATATTAAAGTTTACATTAAAATAGCTCCGACATATTTCGGTGCAGCCACATCTTCTTCAGGGAGTTCATTATTCGTGCTTGCTAAAAGTTACCCTTTTTTTTAAAAAAAATAATACTTTTAACATTTTAATGTAAATTTTAATATTGTTTTTTAAAGACGCTCATTTGTGCATTCGTTGGTGAATAATTTACTTTGAAACGCTGATCAGCTGTGTTTCACAACGCTTGCATCTCATGATATGACTGCTGTTAGAAGCGTTACTGAGTAATTACATCCCATTATTTGAGTACTATTAGACTACTTACTTACTTACTTACTCCAAGGATCAGAGTCCTTCTTGAGAAGCTAACCTGTTCTCGGCTAGTCAAGAAATTTCCCGCATTTTCTGGAAACCGAAGGCTCATTACCGCGTTTACAAGTGCCCGCCATCTGTCCCTATCCTGATCCAGAACAATCCAGTCATTAGACGAGTTATATCTACTTATATCCCATTATGAAGGTAAAATTAGACGCGTTGCAAGATAACGACATCCCTTTATGAGTACCAATAGAGGCGCTATGAGTACCAATAGAGGCGTTATGAGTACCAAGAGAGGCATTATGAGTGCCAATAGAGGTGTTATGAGTACCAATAGAGGCGTTATGAGTACCAATAGAGGCGTTATGAGTACCAATAGATGCGTAATGAGTACCAATAAAGGCGTTATGAGTATCAACAGAGGCGTTATGAGTACCAATAGAGGCGTTATGAGTACCAATAGAGGTGTTATACGTACTTGCATCCAGTTATATTTGTGCAATTAGATGTGATAGAAAGTACTTGCATCCCATTATGTGTGTGTACTAGTAGACACAGTCATAAGTAATATTCAGTCACTTTAATTCGGTGAGGTCCAGTAACTGAAGTTTATCCGCCTACGGAGACATTTGAGAGGAAATGTGGCCACTGAATGTTGTGATGTTCCGTAAAATACAACACATTTAGGTAAAGCGTCCTGAATTCTAGAACAGCTGTAAAATACTTATTAGCAGACCGTAGGTGCCATTGAAAGCTTTTTAAAATTTTCTGGTATAGATAGGACCGTGCAGCTTATGCCTTCTTTACCCTTAATCAACCGTCGACAGACCAAACGCGTAAAACTACTGATGCTCGATTTCTTTGTTAACTATGTGCCACTTCCTCCATACGATAAATGTGATGTGCCACTTAGCTAATTTTATTTGTATAGAACATTTCAGAACTTCAAACCAAGTAATTACTAAGCTCACATATTAAGCCCAAAAAAGGAAAATCACCTGAAGAAGGAAGAAAGAGTTTGATGTAAGCATAATTGAGTGTTATGTCTTGAAAAAATTTCAAGTGCAAAATTTTAGCTGTACACCTAACCGCAGTAGCGTAATTTGTAATCTTAAAGTTCAAATATACTACTTAAATAAGGCTACTGCAATGTGTTGTGGTTGTCAAAATAATACTAATAATGATAATAATAATAATAATCGTTTATATTATCTCAGAAAGAGCGAACTTTTGTGGCAAATATTTAAAATAAGAAAATACATTTAGCTTTGTCTTGAGAAGGCTTCACGTGACATTTTAAGGGTCACGTCACGCCACGCCAAGCCACGCACAGCACAGCCCATGTGACACGTGTTGAAAAGCAGTGGGGAAAATAAAGCATCTCTTTAACGTCTACCCATTGGCGCATTTGATCGTGCTTCTGTACAGCTAAACACGTCAGGAAGCAACATCACTTTGCAACCAGCGTACTTTTATGTACTACTGCCCTCTCGCGATGAACGGGAGCTTTCCGATGGTATTCGTGCAACAGTGGTATATAGTTTCTATGCTGACGTAATTTCATGTTGTAGTAAGCTTCGTTTAAAGCAAGACTGCATTGTACAAGTAACCATTCTTAGAATAAACCTCTTTTTACAATACAGTAGGTTTTGTACATCACAGTACTCACTACATACAATATTAAGAATGTTCCTTATTCCCCCTAATCAAAACAGAACACAACACTCGTTTATGACACAGTAAACGACGGCTTCACCTGGCTTGGTGTTCAAGGTCAACCACTTCCCCCCGTCATAATTACGCGCCCGGTGATCAATTCCATCTCGCACGTGTAAGTTTCGGGGACTTTGACGTTAACATGGCGTAATAGTACAATTAACACCCTGTAGCTCTGACATTCCTAGATTTGTAGTGTAATAACTCGAGAGGCTTAATATATTCGCAAGCGGGTGAATGCCAGCCACCAAGTCACAAAAAATTGAGTGGATGAATTGTTTGTTGCTTCGTTCACAATCTATAATAATCGTATATCGCCCATAAACAGTGTTTTTTTTTCTTTTTCCCCGAATTTATTTGGTGCCTCAGAAGAAGTGCAGAAACCTGCCGCCCAATTGCTGAAATGGGTCTTCAAGAAACCGGAAAGGCGTCCTGGCGTACTAGGGAGAGAAGTCGGGTAACGAGCTGTTTGAAAATATACCACTACACAATTCGTCCCTTCTGCTTTTTGATCTCTAAACCCATTAGATTTAGTCTATGGCGGAAAAATACACGAGATAAAACGTGTGTCATTTTTCTCTACATGTTTTATTCGGGATATTTTTCGCTCAGAAGAATACGTAGCAAGTTACATGCAAAGTATAAGCATCGACTTAAGTACGTCTTCATGCACAGTCTACGTTACTTCTGTCAGATATTAAAATAAAGTGACATGCATGATAAACATTTAGTACACACCAAAACATCAAATTCCTTGAGAATAAGAACAAAGGTTTTCGAGTTTCGCCATGCGAACAGACAGACAGAAAATCGCGAAACTAAGAGGCTCACTTTTTTTGCAACTGTTCATTGCTAACGCGACGAAAGGTGAAGCAATTCAATTACAGGCTTGGACAGGCCTTCGGTGTTCCAGGTGGATGAGGATCACAGATTTCAAGACATTCGGCACATGAAGGTGGTAAGGTTGTCAGCCCTACGAACCGGCCGCCTCTACCCCCCCAAGAAATATTCCTGGTATTCGTTTCTGTTAGTGGCTGAGTCAACTCCAGGGCCATGGAAACGCGACGAAAAGAGGAGACAAACATAAATAGAGAACTCCAGTTTATTTAGACGAATATATTAAAAACCGTGATAAGGAATGTTTTTTTTTTTCAATATCAGAGAATCATGTAACTAGAACGTGTACTGATTTATTATTTCAGCACACGTAATTATTCTGGAAACCCTGTCGAAGCCACAAAACCTTTCCGAAGACAAGGTGTTATTAAATACAATGAATCAAATAAATAAATAAATAAATATCCACAAGGAAACAAAGAATTTGAAACGTTCAGTAAGGCCCCCTTTGAAGTTAGGGTAAAATTTATTATTCTGATGCTATTCCTGAAGTTTTGAAAATAGGACCCCGACATTTCCGGTGTACTTCTAATGTCACGAAATTCTTACACTCTACAAGGAAAAGAAAAATTAACGATGTGGAAATGATTACAAAGCTTATGAAAGGATATTACCGTCATTTCGTTCGCGATTTGCTTTTTTTTTACATCATTTATTTTTTTGATTCCTCCCCATGCTGCACAATTTTAGAGGGTTTCATTTTCCTTTCAGTAACAATGTCACTAACATTTGTTTAAGTGGTGACATTATTAGCATAGTTCCGCGGTTGTGTGTATTGCTTGGTGATTTCTATTCAATGTTTTCTCCTTTGAACGAAACGCTTCCTTAAAATATATCTGTACCATTCATATTAACATTGCCTCTTTATTTTATGGGCATCGGGGGGAGGGGCTGAAGTAATGAAATGGGATTTCACAAGAAAAAGAAAGGGGGACTGTAATTCTACGTTAAAAAGCTTCGCTAGCCTCTTCATGCTCAAACCCTGCCCTTAAAGTTAAATACCTCTTGGTAAGCAGGAGTTTGTTTTTCTGTAATTACACATATATTGATAACCTGCTTATTTGAATTCATCTACACCTTGAAGAATAAAAGACCTACTTGATGTCACTTGCTGTTTTATTTCACTTCTTATGTGCTCAACATGTTTCGGACATTAATATATCCATCATCAGGAGCTTGCGACTATTCTGTTGAATTACCACATTGGTCGTATTGTTCT
>Ga0123357_10015117_pt1 | contig 10108 bp, 4 predicted proteins | sample TergutEmb28metaG_FD_89873 | JGI IMG/M metagenome (GOLD analysis project Ga0123357, IMG submission 89873) | Embiratermes neotenicus P4 segment gut microbial communities from Petit-Saut dam, French Guiana - Emb289 P4 | ecosystem: Host-associated > Arthropoda: Insects > Digestive system > Gut ... | reverse complement strand
TGTGCGTGTGTTTTGACTTGTGTGTGTGTGTTGACTTTGTGTGTGTGTGTGTGCGTGTTGACTTGTGTGTGTGTGTGTGTTGTCTTGTGTGTGTGTGCGTGTGTTGACTTGTGTGTGTGTGTGTTGACGTGTGTGTGTGTGTGTTGACTTGTGCGTGCGTGCGTGTTTGTGTGTGTGTGTGCGAGCGTGTGCGCGTGTGTGCGCGCGCGTGTGTTTGTGTGTGTGTATTTGTGTGTGTGTATGTGTGTGCGTCCGTGTGTGTTTGTGTGTGTGTGCGTTTGTGTGTGGATGGGTGTGCGCGCGCGCGTGTGCATGTGCGTGCGTGCGTGTGTTCGTGCATGTGTGGGTGCGTGCTTGCGTGTCTGTGCGTGGGTGCGTGCGTGTGTGGGTGTGTGTGTCTGTGTATGTGTGTGAGTGCGGGTGGGTGGGTGCGTGCATGTGTGTGTTTACTGAGACATTTCCCCCCAAAAGTTCTGTAATGTTTCTTGTTTGCCCTATAAGGACATCATATCTCCTATATCACACGCACGCTCTACAAACCATAAATCTCTATCATTTAAACGCGGGAAATTTATTGACTACGTGAAAACCAGTTAGCTTCTCAAGAAGGACTCTGCTCCATCGAGTAAGTAATTAAGTATTCAAACGTATTTACTTCGTAATTAAATACGATGCACATACGCGACTCACCATGTACCATTTTGTTCGCTAAAATAATCCATCTCGACAATAGAACAACTTCCATATGCTGTAAACATATGACCGCACGGCATACTGTATGGACGGAACGTTTCATAAGCACCAACCATAAAACTTTAAACTGCGCGCATGCCTCAATTATTTATACGGAAAAAACGGTATATTCTTTTTTGTTTGTATGATGCCCTGAGGCAACAGACTGTAACGTACTGTTAAAAAGTACTGCGTGGAGGTGTAGTGGGATAAAGTCCATATCAAATTTCGAGAAAGTAAGTTAAGTGGTTCAAAAGTTGACAGTACTCACATATCGTCCAAAGCCAGGGCTGCAAAAGGACAGAAATGCGCTCTTTTGCGTCATTACACAGCAAGTAGTAGTAGTTTCTTACCGACGTTTCGCGACAGATCCCGAAATGTCGGTAGCAAATTACTACTACTCGCTCCATAATAACCCAGAAGAGCGCAGTTCTCATCTACTTTGCGGTGGAAGCCTGAAATCAGGACTGCATACTTTCCCTCAGTGAACAAGTGTAGGGTAAAAGCCACGTGGATTTACTCGTCATCTTGAGAACAGGATCACAGTTCTCCTTGATGCCCACCTAGAATTTTTCATTGGGGGATGGTGAGCTGACATTGTGGCTATATGTATTTGACTTTATAAACTGTTACAAAAATCATGTCACAAGTATAACCGTAACATAACATTTGTATTATATATGTCTACATGTTCAATGACTGATTCACGTAATTTAAATCTTGGTTTCTTAATTTCATGAAGTTTTATTAATTCACTTTCAAAATTCTAATATACTACTCATCAGCCAAATTCAGTGACCAGTTTTGGTTAAGGACAAATCACGTAACACGTTCATCATCAATGTGTACAAAATCTGCGTTTTTTAAATTTCAATTGGTGGCGGGGGGAGAGGCTGCAGCCCAGCAGCTCCTTCCCCTTGGTTGCAACCCTGCTTAGAATAATATGTTGTGAACGCTCTGGAACTGGCCTGTTTGATCTGCCAGGAAGCTTTATCTTCCTTACACCATTCATGGAAGGGTGCCAAACAAAATGAATCTTGCCATACCATGCTGATGTCTTCCGGATGGGACAGGTGCTGTGCTGTAGGGGCATACAAAAGTCTTGGGGGAGGCCATGAAGTGTGTTTTAACATTCCACAAAAATGTTACCTCAATAAAAGTTGAATATCTACTTAAGTTCTTCTCAGGCCCTACAATAAAGCTGCAGTAATGATGCTCCTGCCTCAAAAGTTGCTCATCCACAGTGCTGTTATTAGTGATTACAGAAAAATAAATATTTAGAGCATTGGCATGTCATCCAATAGCATATATTTTATACCAAAATTAACTTTTATCTGCTGGGAGAGTGAGCAGGTGAGTTAACCCAGTATTATTGGAGTGACAAGAAAAGATGTCATGGGCTGCAACATTTAGGACACCATGATGATAACATTTTTGTAAGAAAATCTGGAGGGTTCTCTTCCCTTTAGGTATTTGAAATAAAACTTTGTAAGACTTCAGGTGCAGAACAGAGGGTAATACTTAAATACAGATCTTTACAAGTGGGATGTGAAGGCTCCGACTGATTCACAGATCAGAAGAAAACATCTGTGAACACTCTTGTTCCTCACAATGGCAAAAAATTCCTTCACTTACTGAGTGACTATTATTAGATTTTCTATGGAGTAGGGAATTTAATGGTTTGCCATAGGATTAAGTCACATAAAGAATGCATTTCATATACCACCACAAATACCTTTCATCCCAGAATGTAATTTGGTAGAAAGATAATATAGGCCTACTGCTATGTGATAACAATTTTGATATCACAAAGTTAGGACAACCCACATTCTTTGCATGAAATTAAACACAACGTTTGTATGAAAATCTCCAGTATTTCAAGGGCTGCCATGTCAAGAAATATTTTCAGAAGGTGGAAGCCTACCTAGAAACCAGCATTCAGCTCTTAAATATCATGGGTAAAATAAGCAATAAATTCCTGGTGGATGCAGGATTTGTGATACAGCTCCCACAACAGCTGCTGTGCGGAGGGTATAGATTAGTAAGACACTGTATACATACAGGGTCGTATCTGCACTATCAAACAGGAAGTATTATATCTTGATCCCTTGACAAAAGCAAAATACATTAGGTACCTACTGATCAATTACAATTTTACAGGGGGAAGGGAAAATAAAAAAGTGAACAATGAAGTGCAAAATGGGTGAATTTTGTTTAAAAGAACTTCCAACAAAAGAAAGTATATAAATTCTGTATTTACAAAGACAATATTCATGTATGTTCATACTACAAAAGCACACTATAAATACATTACCAAGAGATGTACATATTTATGACAATCTCTCCTCCCACAACTATCACAAGAGAGTCAAAATGAATCAGTAATGCATCAACATTTTTCGTGTGATTGTACAAACTTTTTTTTTTTTGTATTATAGACATTCATTTGTACTAGCAAAACACATATAATCACTACTAAATTCAACTCAGTCTTTCAAACTGATCATACAGCAAGGCAATCATAATGTGACACACACCCAGGCTGTCCACAATCTACAAATATTTACATTAATTGCAAATACATATTCTCTTGCACATACTTTTTGGCAGTTATATTTTGTCTGAAAAAGACAAGTTTTATATTTGTAATATAGTTTTTGTATAAGAAAGAAAAGGTAAACATTCAGCATGTACTGTACACAGCTTCTGGTTCTGAAATACACTAGCAGTGTAATGAATAAATTGATGTTTTATTACTATCAATTCATAGTAATACATAATGTATTTTTGCTGACATCACTCTGAATTAAAAAAAAATAACTGAAATAAATTCTTAGGTCAAAGCAAACAATCATCTGTAGCAGAGCAGTATCTGCATGGAGACCTACAAATAAATGGGTAATCCAGCAGACACTGCTTTCTTACGATGCTGTTGATTGGGTTAATACGGAAAGACTGCAAAGCTAATGTTGTTCTTGTGTTAAGTGCCACCCACAGCCAAACATGGCCCAACGTGGATTCAGCATACTTCAGTTCACGGTACAGTTCAGCTCTGCAGTAAAATTATATTTGTATTTGGAGAAGTTATTCAGCATTGAAGATGAAGGAAAAAAATCACACACAATAGATTATAACCTCCTTTCAATAACATGTAGGAAACATGCTGTTGCAATAAATCACATATGCTTATTACAAACCAATGGTGAATGCTGAATTAAGCAGTTATGAAACTGCAGTTTTTTAATATTTAATCACACACTTATAAATGTACAGCGAAATTCTGTTAATCTGACTCACATGGGATCAGACAGGTGCCCAAACACTGAATATTCCAGACTGTAACTGCTTATATGTAATTTTTTGTTACTGATTCTATACTTGGGCTGTGCAATAAATCACAGGAGTATTCCATTTGGATATCTCCATCTGCTTGTTCAGGTGTATCAGGGTCCTCTTCTGCATTTTCTGGAGTCTTCATAGCTTAAGAAGTTGATGGAGTTGGGTACAAGAGGTCAGCAGATACCATTAAGATTGATGTACATACACTCTTGGAGGTCTTTTTGGACAAGTTCCTGAGATCTGCCTGCTTCATTGATGAAACATTTTCTGGTCAAAAGCAAAGCTTCTGGTCTTGGGACTATGCACCTCAAATGCTAGACTACCAAGACTTATGGATTATCGGATATCAGATTAAAGGAATTTTGCTGTGATATACCATTTATGACAAGCTGAAGTCATTAGGTTACTTAAATGAGAAATAACATTCACATCTAATGAAACAGCATAATCACATACTACTATTAACAAAATTATAAGAACATTAAGATAAAAACATGAAGTGAAAATACTCAGTTTGACTCAAAATTCATAACATTTAACGAAAAACTGTATTGTGATAGGCATCTCCTGCATCAAGATTTGGGATCAGTGTATCATTATTAATTTCAGAACCCTGCTGTCATTAATGTTACCCTGACCTGTGCCATAAATTGGGATGAAATGTGTAAGAGGTCTGGTGTACCTTAAGGTACTGACCTGTTATATTACAAGAGGAAACAGTTTTGTGAAGACATCAAACTGGGTACCTCTGGAGAAGAAGACAGATGAGTTATCACTAAGCTAAATCTGTCTAATGCATAAACAAAGGTGAATAACGAAGATACAAGACATACTGCGCAACATACATCCTTGTCCACCTAGCGATGCATTCTCCTCTTAAGTGGTGCAATATTTTTGTGACAAAATGTTCCGGAATCACAGTCACGTAGCAAATACCATTACTTAAATTTATGTTAACTTGGTTGACCTTTAATTTTACACTTTTAATTTGATTTCATGCAGCAACATCAAATTACAAACCTATTTACCAGCAAATGCTAATTTTTCATACAGCCACTGACATAACGAATCTAGATGTGTATCAAAGAGCATGAAAAGCCAATGCATAGTAAGTACCTGTTACCTATTAGCTAAGGCTGCAGACAATGTGGATTTGAATATATCCAGTTTCCAAGTTATCTCTGTCCCTTATTCCACCTTCCTCCTGAGAAGAAGAAATAGGGGTTCACCAATGCATAAAAACACTGAATGCCACCTAGTCCACATGATCCACAGAACCACAATGCACACACTGAAAATGCTTTAATTTTGTTTGACATTATTATGCATTTCCGGGGAACAGAACCACAATGCACTCACTGAAAATGCTTTAATTTTGTTTGACATTACTATGCATTTCCAGGGAAGTGGTCTTTCCCCTGCCATTTCCTCATCAAAATTCCTATGTATTATCTGGTTCTATTTTTATGCATTAAGTGCAGCATTTAATTTGATTTAACATTCCTAACAATACTATGTAACAATGGTAATTAGAAGCTAAAACATCTTGGACTCTTCTCAAATGATAACAATATTTATGTACCCAGCCAGCCATTTGAAAATTGTGTACTGAAAATCTTCACAGGTGATGTCTGTCAGTAACAGAGAGGAGATAATTATATTGTGATAATCAATGATACTTAGATCCGATGATCAGTCTTCTATAGTGACATTTAATATGTAGATAATGGATGCCTAAAACAACCATTATTACAATTTGAGAAATACCTTTTTCATATTTATGAAAGCAAACATCTACGTAAAATCTACTGAGACACGGATGTCTCGACATGGCCACACAAACATATCACTGAACTTTTTTCTTGTCAAAAGTTATGAAATTCTTAATGTACTAGTGACACAGTGACACACATTACTGTATTAGTTAACCAGTACCAAGGAACACATTTTTGGAATAACACAAGGATAACTGCAAGTATGCATTATGAAGCCCTGCATTACATAATTTTCTCCAAGTTGCTCTCACTTCCTCCCTCACAGATTTGCATACTCTTGTTTGCACCCTTTCTACAGAGAAACAGCATGCATGCAAGCCTCCGAGTATAGAGTGGCAAAAATACTGCATTAAAAGTGCTGATGGTGGTTACTACCAAGGAATCTTACTTTCCTCTTAATTTTGGCATTAAAAGTCTTGAGTGCAGGCTATGCACAGATAAATGCAGTGCTTCATGGTTTGATGGTTAATAACATTTCATTCCTTCTGAGTTTGGATTACCTTTATATTTGTATACACTTTCAGACAATGAAAGGTTTACTGAACATAATGTCTTTTACGAAAATGAGCAACATACAATTTGTGGCAGTCTAAGTAAAGGATTACAACTATTACTGAACAGAAACGAAGCTTTCATCACATAATCTGCTGTACTAGATAAAATTATGAATCAGAGACACTGAAGCTGTATATTTACTGAATTATTAAGCAAGTCAAGGCATGAAACACTACTACGTCTAAATTGAAAGTTCAAATAATGACTAATAAAATTTGCCAGTTTTTGTCATATTCCTCATCCTTCAGCAATATCATCTCACAACAGATCTGTTTATATGAAACTAAATTGGAGTCATACGTGAATTATGCACTTCACCACACATTACTTACCCTGTAAGAGAGTGGTTTAAAAACTGACACAATCTGATATTCAATCAATGGAACACTAAGTGGTTATCGTGTCACAAGTGGAATGACATATAAATACCAGATAATTAAAATGTTTTCTATTTAGATTTCTATGAATAATTTTAATTTATCTCTAAAACACCGAACCAAAAAACCCATCTGAATTTCAAAATTATAATAAATAATCTTTGTTATATCAACACCAACCAAAGAAACTTAAAATCTGAAAGTGTGAGTGCAGACAATGTTTGTGCATTACACATTGGTCACTCATACACTGGCAGGTCTATCTTGAATCAAACTGGGTTCAATTTTCCTCTTTTTCACCCAAGCCATCCTTCCCTACAGCACAAAAGATGCTTGGGTGGTTAACTAAATTGCTACTAAGTGATGTGCTATGCCACATTGTTCCACCACACCTTCTACAATTTATTGACAATCACAGTATTAAAAAAACTGCTTCCTACTCCAGCATAATGTGCTAATCCCAAATTTTAACTTTTCCATCAACACAATACATTTGCTATGATTACCATTCTTTTCACAGGAAATATGAATTACAAATACTTCAATGTTAGAAACATAGTACAAGGAACTGTTTATGGCAGCAAAAATTACTTCAGATGAGGTGACATGTAGGTGTAAAAATGTCTGCATATAAATTAATACAGGTTTTGAAATTTATTTTGGTGTTTCTAATTAAACATTACATGAATAAGAAATCCCTAGCTTTAAATACCTTCACTTGACTTGTAATTACTGCTTTCCATCATATATAAAAATAACTAGATAGCCACATGCAAAAATGAAGTTCATGCATGAATATGATTTCCACATGAGTCATCAATGAGAGGAATACCCAACTACAGTTAGAGTTGCCATGTCTTGCACGTCTGATACAAAAAGGTGTTTGCTATACCTAAAGAGTAAGCGTAACTCATGGAAAGACCTAACCATTGCATTTGTCACTTGCTATCCTGCTTGTTTACCTCACTGGACTTCCTCTTCCCTTTATAGCACTACTTATGTAACATGGTGTTCCCCCCTCCCCCACCATGGTGTAACAGCATGATCACACTCAGTAGAACTCCTATGCACTAGTGACCAGCCCAATGCAGAGACCTCTACCTGATAACATGCAACACTCACAAGAGACAGACATTCATGCCCCTGGCAGGATTCGAACCTGCAATCCTACCAAGTGAGCAGCTGCAGACCCACGCCTTGGACCATGCAGCCACTGGGATTGGCAACAAGGTAAAGGTAAAAAGGTAAGTTCACCTTATAACAGGCGGTTAAGGCCCACAGGGAGAGTAGAAGTACAGTTCTACTCTTTCTTAAACCTTGGTGCTAGATGGGGGTGGGTGGTTAATGCCACACCCAGGCCGCTTTACCCTCCACAAAGAGACCCAGTACCCATTGTACGTGAGGCTGGGTAGGCTCCAGGTCTGGTCTGGATGGGTGCAAAAAATCTTGCCCCCCCACCGGGATTCAATCCCTGGACTGTCCAGCCCATAGTTAGTTGCTACACCAACTACACTATCCCAGCTATCCTGGGTGGCAACATGGTGTATATACAACCTAAAAACACAAATTGGACATCAATGATCAATGCCTAAGCCCTTGGAATCAGTGCTGAATGCTGCTAGTTGAGAGAACAGCAAAATGTAATGGGCCTCTTAGTCAGCTTCCCGTTAACAGAGCATTCCATATCATCCAGTGACAGATATCACAGCTTGTAACCTATATGGGACTGCCAAATAAGCATGATTTCCTTTACCAAAATCACTCTTTACAAAGCACTGAAAACAGGTTAAAACGTGCTTGGTATACATTAACGTCTTCACCACAGTTATACTCACTAGGCAGTCTATGGGCCAAATGCACATATTTACTGTATACTTCTGTGTCACTCCAGAAATAAACACTGTAATTCAGTACAGTAAAATCTTGTTCCACTCATGGACTAAGACTTTTTACAACTTCTAGTCCAGGAGTTATTATTGTACTCTGGTAATTTCTATGGTATGACAACAGCACTATCAGGTACAATGTTTATCAGAAATGCTACTGTCATTAAAACCCTTCATACACTTTTGCACTAAGACATTATGATATTTTTTTTTGGATTCAAAATACCTTGCAAATGTTAGTAAGCTGCCATTAACACAGAATCAGCCACACATTACGTCTGAAAATATTAATGTCAAATTTAATTATTCATGTATGTAGGTCAAGAACCCTTCATTCATACAACATGCTATATTAATTCATTTGTTGTGTCAAAATGGGTTATTGTGCTACTGTTGTATAATTCCTCTTGGGATCAGAGTTTTACTGCACATCAACATATCTGCTTAATATTAGCCTCAAGTTTTATTTATGCTATAAACTCTGCATTTTTTTTTGTATTTTTTAACTGACACCTCAAAATTTATAGGTGGCAGCCAGACCTATGACATAAAAATATTACAATCCATAATGGATTTCTAGGTAATACAACTCACCAAAAAGTACACACACGTAAGTCTTGTAACATATCCCAAAATATCCATGTTTATAATGTTACTATTACTTCAATCTTGTAATACAACTTCCACAGGGACTTTCAAACCCAACCTTGTTGCATTATGCACAAATCAATTGTACAACACATTGTCATGACATTCTACATTTCAAATTTTTCTACTACAGTACAAGATGTTTATCATTACAGACCATTTCAATACTGATTTATCTGTCAACAAAAACAAGTGTGGTACATTCCTCCACTTTACATTCACAGTAGTTGCCATTCTTGGATATGGAGAGACCCCTGCTAGTAAAAAGCCATCATTTGGGGAAATCCTAAATTAGTGCAGTTGCTAGAATACAATGAAAACCCATCCTTTCTGGAAAATCCAAACTGGAGCCATTGCTAGGATACAGAAAAATCCCAGTCAGGGAAGAAAACAATGTGAGAAGTGCAATGAAGCAATCCTGCGTGGAAACAAGTTACAGAGAGGTCATGATTGACTTTAAAACTGCTGCCATGATATGCAACAACCTTTTAGTCTGTGTATTGTGTAAGTAACGAATATCACAGTACAAGAGAAAACATGTTCAATGAAAGATGACATGCGCAAGTGCATTCATGAAATACCATGGAAGACTGCAAAGTTTCTGGAAAGAGTGGGAATCAGCCCATCCTGAGTATACACTGACTCAAGAAAACCACGGGATGATCAGCATCCTTTCACCTTCCATCCTAAGTGACTCACTGCTACCTAATGGAGGGGGGGGGGGGGAAGAAGGTCCGATAAATCCCGCTTTTTTGTCCACGACTGGAGGGGTCCTTTCAGCCAGACACTTTGGACC
>Ga0123357_10015115_pt1 | contig 10109 bp, 6 predicted proteins | sample TergutEmb28metaG_FD_89873 | JGI IMG/M metagenome (GOLD analysis project Ga0123357, IMG submission 89873) | Embiratermes neotenicus P4 segment gut microbial communities from Petit-Saut dam, French Guiana - Emb289 P4 | ecosystem: Host-associated > Arthropoda: Insects > Digestive system > Gut ... | reverse complement strand
GGTGTGTGGGGGCCGGGTGGTTGTGGTGGAGTAAAAAACCACAAGAAGGAGGGGGGCGTGGCCCGCGTGGGGCAGGGGCGCCAAAGGGGGGGGGGGGGGATATATATATATATATATATATGTGTGTGTGTGTGTGTGTGTGGCCGGGGGCCGCATAACACAACCTAGCAGGTCGCGGGTTGAATACCCATTGTACAGGATTGTAAATTAGTGCGGACATTTCGGAGTAACAGAATTTGACCCACCATAAAAATCCAAAATTTTTAAGAAATGGCATCTTTAATTTTTGTAGTGACGAAAAGATATTTCCATAGAATTTGGGCGACATTATCCCCTTATTCTAATCAGTCAGTAACAATCCAGACCACGCTGTCACATAACCGGAACTTTCGTACCCGATGATGGTCAAACGGATGACAGGAAACAATAAATTGAACTTTCAAAAGTTTCAACGTACTCATTATGTGGACTAGATTTATACAATTTTCTGGGCAAGGCATCCTCCTTAATGTAGCCTACTAATAAATGAAACAATAGTAATGAGAGTCCACACAAACCTTTTAATTAGTCATCAGCTTCAATAACTATCAGCAACATGTTTCGGCTTTTAAAAAACCGTCTTCAGGCTCAATACTAATCAAGGCAGGATATATATATACAGTATATATGTATAATATCCTGTCTTGATTTGTATATATAGATATATAAAGCAATCCCATTACTTGCCTGGAGAGGCCCTGAGGGTTCCAGGAGGTTGAGGCTGCCAGATTTCAAGACAATCGGCACATGAAGATGGTAAGGTTGTCAGCCCTACGCACCGGCCACCTTTACCTCCAGGAAATATTCCTGGTACTCATTTCTGTTAGAGGCTGACTCGACTTCAGGGCCATAGTGCGGCCGGAAGGATTATGTCAATGATAGCGCAGTGCCTCAACCAAATGCGCCACCGCGTATCCCATATATATATATATATATATATATATATATATATATACATCCTATCTTGATACTACTTTCGTTTCTGTTGAGCCTGAAGACGGTTTTTCATAAGTCGAAACATGTAGCTGGTAACTATTTAAGCTGCTGATGAATTAAAAGTTGTGTTTAGAATTTAATAACTATTGTTTCATTGACTAGTATATGTGGACTGGATTGTTAGAGATATTGCTACGGCTGACGTTGCAGAACACCAAATACATTCTTATCTGCAGGATCAATTATTTTTATCGAAATAACTTATTTAACTCTCAGAAGGACGCAAACGTTTGAAGTAGATGGCAGTAAATCTAAGACTTTAATGGGTTATGTGTTGGGACACGCCAGAAACTCTTCGAGGGAAAAGAAACTTGCTTCGAAAAAGGTGCAGTTTGATTTGGCGTTGAAATGTGTGAAGTGTCTGTCGTCTCCGGATGCAATCTGTGAACTTTTATCATTACAACCTAAGTTTTGTAATATCTGACGGTCTTACAAAGTGCCTGCCTTATGTATTGATTCGATTTATGTACTTTCAGAATATTATCAGCTCGCTACTTTGAACATGTTTTCGATCTCAGTAATGAATAACGTCTGAAAACTTGCCACTTTAACCTGACGACGTCATCAGACTGCTTACAGCAAGCGTCACAATTGGCGACTACGTCTCATGAAATTTGCTACAGACACACAACATTTTGAGATTAATGAAGGAGTAACAGCAGAAGTGCCGGTCCCGGTGGCCGCTCGGTCGAAGGCGTAGGACTGCGGCCGCTCTCCTACCGAGATTGCGGGTTCGAATACCGCCTGGGTTATGGATGTCTGTTGTGAGTGTTGTGTGTTGTCAGGTAGAGGTCTGTGCGACGAGCTGATCCCTCGTTCAGAGGAGTGCTGCCGACTGTGGTGCGTCGTTGTGTGTGATTTAGAAACCTTGTGAATGAAGAGGCCCTGGCCCACTGCGGGCTGTTGCCCAAAAAAAAGCAGAATTACCACATCGTCGGGAGAGCAGAGCACGTCCAAGTTCCTTGTTTATTCCTAATCTTTTACCTTATCGCGCCCTACCTGCAAACCTGCTTATCTTATTTCCCATTATATTTGTGCAAATGTTTGTGCCGCACTCGAGGATAAAACAGAAAATATGACTAACTATTTGCGTGCCATAACGTCATATGTCCTTAGTTTATAATAGCAGCCCTTAATTCTAATGAATTTGGAGCGTGGCTTTTGTAGTGCTGAACATTGGACACTTAGGGAAATAGAGCAGGACTGCGGGGAAAGTTTTGCTTTGTGGTGATGGAAAAGGATGGAGAAGATCAGTTGGACCGGTCGTGTGAAAAATGAAGAAGTACTACAAGGAGTCAAGGAGGAGAGGAATATTCTGCACACAATAAAACGAAGGAAGGATGATTGGATTGGTCACATCTTGCGTAGGAACTGCCTAGTAAAACACGTTATTGAAGGGAAGATAGATGGGAGGATAAATGTGACGGGAAGAAGAGGAAGAAGACGTAAGCTGCTATTGGATGAACTTAAGGAAGAAAAAATTATAATGTAAATTGAAAGAAAAAGCGCTAGATTGCACTGTGCGAAGAACTGACTTTGGAACAGGCTAGTAGCCTGTCGTAAGACAGACTGCGGAATGAATGAATGAATCCGATTGAATGTTAGTTCCACCTACTTATCCAGGGCAGAATTCGTAATTCAAAAGTTCAAACAAAAGACTATCCTGAATGTATGGAGTTCAGAAATATTATGTATTAACATCAAAGGAACTGATAAAATTTCAGAAGTTTCTTGTTGTTTGTCATTAGTAACTGGGATTTTATCTTATGTATATTGGACCGTGCATCATTGTGACAGTTGAAGAATAAGAGACCAACTTGATGTCACAATCTATTAAGTTTTATTTTACTTCTTCTAAGCTCAACATGTTTCGGACATTAATACATCCATCATCAGGAGCCTGCGACTTTTCTATTGTATCACCACATTGGTTGTGTGTTCTTGTTTCGATGTGTGTTGGAGTTTCAGTGTGGTGATACAATAGGAAATTCGCAGGCTCCTGATGATGGATGTATTAATGTCCGAAACATGTTCAGCATAGAAGAAGTGAAATAAAACTTAATAAATTGTGACATCAAGTTGGTCTCTTATTCTTCAACTATGGGATTTTATGTTTTTCTGACCGTGCATCCTGGTACAACTCTGGGTAAACGACCAACTTGAAGTACAATTATGTTATATAAAACGTTTATTATTATAATCCTCTACATGTTTCGAGCAACACTGTGCTCATCATCAGGAGGGCAAATTGTATTAATACAGCATCTGGTATAGTATTTTCAGTACGTGACCGTCCAGCGTGCAGGTGTGCACACCTGCACGCCGGACGGTCGTTAGAGCGAACGCAAGTGTAACGTGTGGTATAGATATTGGAAACAAGAAATATACAGAATATTTTATTAGGGAATGCTGCCACATTCGTTCAAATGTGCAGTATACCGATCCGTCCCAAAATACACAACTCTACCCAGCAGCCATTGCCCTTCCCATTAACGACACTGACCTCCATACTTGTCGATATGAAACCTTCCTTCTAAAGTCAGATCCGTGGCCAGTTAGGGATTGTCACTTGAACCTATCCCGAGCCAGCCGAATTCGGCCCATACCAATGCATACTATATATGTAGGATGCACTTTAATAATATCCGCTTACGTATATAGGCAATCCGAGTGTTTTCTTTAGAAGTTTTCCTATCAAAACTTCCTGAAATTCTGAGTCTCCACACGCCCATTGGAAAGTCCACGTTAGTCATTTAGGTTTCGTTCAATCCCCGCCAACCAAATTTCATTTGCACAACTGCACCAGCTTCCTCCATACTGAACTGTAACTTCGTGGAATCGATCCAAGGGGGCAGTTCACCGCCATGTCCAAGCCGGATCGGTTGCGGCTTGTAAAATAACATATTTTTTTATCCTTTCCGCGAGTTATCGTTCTAAAAAACAAGTGAAATGAAACGTAAACCGACGACATTTTTATTTTTTAACGGCAGTGACTTGTGGGCGTGACGCCGTGTAGTTAGACTACACGGCGTCGCATATCAGACAGCAGACTGAAAGCTGAGAACTCTTGCGTGTCATGGAACACGGCTGACCAACATTCGGCTCCACGCGTTGTGGAATACGGCCTGCGGTCACAATTGTAAACAATACGTGTAGCGTAAATACTGCACAGTGATACAGGTTAGGTACACAAATCATCGGGATCTTCATACAGAGTGGACCAAAAGTAGGTATACAGAGGATGCTATACTATATACTATATACTGCATACCTACTTTTGGTCCACTCTATATATGCGGCCCTTGATACAGCCCATAATTAGCGGTTGGGGCTCTTTGACCGAAAAAAGAGTATGGACAACCCTGTCGTATAGGATTGTTTGCCAACGTGTGTATCGCGGGATTATTCCACGGGCACCACAGATTCAGGTAAATTCGCGAAACTTCTTCTGTCCAAACAGCGCTTGGTTTCCTGTATCGCCCTCTTTTATAACTTTTTGGTAATTGACATGTGTTATAATAATAATAATAATAATAATAATAATAACATATCTTTCATGCAATTGGGCCACTTGTTAACCCGTTCCGGTCTCACGTATCCAGAAGTCTCTTCAAAGGTCTTCCATGGTTCCTTCTGCCAGTAGAGTAGTATTTCATTACCCTGGGTAACCTGTTTCGAGGTACTCTATTTACATTCTATGTAAACAGAATTTACATGTGTTCCCATTTAAATTACTATTAATTTCTTATATTTTTTACCGTTTGTTTTCATATCTAACGAAATCTAGGAACAACAAAATATTGGGGGCCCCCCGAATTTGTTTTTTGAGGTATGAAGGGATCCTCATACTCGAAAAGTTTAGAAACCACTGGCAGATCCTTCGTGCTTAATTTTGTTTGAATGTGTTAAAGTGCTTCGTTAGGGATTAAGCAATGATGTAGACACGTGTCATATCTAAGTTATGCATCAATTTTTGTTCTCTCGGTGGAAATTTTCAAAAAAAAAAATACCGTAATAAAACATTTCTACTCTTCATGTAGCACTGCCTTATCTTAGTTAACAAGATGCAACCTCAACACTGTTACTTCTTCTTGTCCCCCAGTCTTTTGATTGGTCGGTAGCTTTCTATCTGGAAATGTTGCAAGCCATTCTATTCATTGCTGTATAACTGTCCGCTGCTGTGTTTATGGCGACTTGCTTTACGAACTGTAGTCAAGGTCTTCCCATGGCCTCTTTTCCAAATATTGCACCTTCAAGGATGTTTACTACAAACTCGTTATGTTTAATTGTATGCACTATCCATGAGTAGCGTCTATTTTTTAACATTTTTAAAAATAATCATTCTTCTTTCGCCCTTTGAAAAGTGTTATCATTTGTTATTCCATCTCTCCATTTTATTTTTAACATTCTTCCCCAGCACCATGTTTCACTTGCATTTATTATAACACTGTCACAAATACGCAAAATATTAATCTAACTAATAAAAGATGAATCAGTCCCATTACAGGCCCGAATTGCCCAGAGGGTTCCAGGAAGTTAAGATTCCAAGATTTCGTGACAATGGCCCGCGATGGTGGTAAGGTTGTCAGCCTTACGCACCGGCCGCTTTTACCCCCAGGAAATACTCCTGGTACTCATTTTGTTCGAGGCTGAGTCAAACCCAGGACCATAGTGCGATCGGAAGGATTGTATCAATGAAAAATTCCAATGACACCATCTGGAATCGAACCGGCGACCTTCCGATTTGTAGCACAGCACCTTACCTACTGTGCTACCGCGGTCCTCAATCTAATCAATGCGAGAACATAAACAGGGTGCCAGGTCGTCGTGGCGACTATTTTTTTTTTTACAGTGGCGACTTGTGGATCTTCGGAATGAGGTTCTTCTACATCACCCTCCGTGCCCCTAAAATTTTGAGGTTGCTCCTAGGTCTTTTGAAGATTTGTGCACTCCCGATTCAACGTCATTACAGCAAAATTGGTAATTCATAAGCTTTTTTTTAAAAAAAAACTACGTTTTTATTGCCCTCGCTGGGGCCTCATTGAGTGTCTGGCAGCGCTCGATTTGCCGCTGTTTAATATTCAATTCGACGTACCGAACTGCTGCTGTCCCTCAGCCAAAATCACCTGACAAAAGCAATGCATCAGAGTGACTTACACTATATTGGGCACTTAAACCCAGTTTCAAACCCATCACGTGACCCTGGATGCAACAAACCATAACCGAATGTTTGGAGTGAACGAAAGCAATTAAAACCTGAATTTCAATCAAAGAGGTTTAATGAAGCTTCAAACTAGGACAAGCGAGTAGAGCCTATTCAGTGTTTAATGTCTATTGATTTTAGTACCAGAGAGACAGGCGAGGGAAGGCAGGGCAGTGAGACAGCGATATGGACCTGGTGCGAAATACTGAACAATTACCGTACTTACGATTCAATTCATTGGCAAAGTGTTTTACAATTTATAGGTACTGTTAAGAGAACTATTTTTAAGAAAGTGAGAAAAGAAACTATTTTGAAAATATACAACACACTAGTTTTACTTACGTTTTTATATGGTTCAGAAAATTGGACTCTAACAGCCTTACAAAGGCGAAGAATTGAAGTGGCAGAAATGAAGACCTCTGGCAAGCTACACACTTTATGACCACAAAACAAACGACTGTATACGCCGCGAACTACGGATTACAGGCATACTAAAAAAGATAGATGAATACAGACGGAACTGGCTTTCACACTTGCAAAGAATGCCACAAAACTGAATCCCTTTGAAATCATACCACTACAGATCACAAGGAAGGAGAAAAATTGGAAGACCGAAGAAGCGTTGGCGCGAGCAGCTGTAACTTTGGAGACGGAACGGATCAAAGGGTCCAACCCTTGATGTTTATGATGATGATGATTCAATCCATACTAGCCCTTACACAGTTCTGTTTTTAAGGCTTTAAAATGAGCAAAATTTAAAATTTTTTTCTATAGAATGAAGTTTTTTTTAATGTGAAGATCGCCGGAAACATGGCCGAAACATGTAGTGCTGTATAAACGGAGAATTTATTTATAAAGATGGAGTCGTGCACGATAAATTGTGTATTTTTTTTTAACGTACAGATGATTCAACCTTCATCGACCCCAGTGGCCGCGCGGTCTAAGGCGTGGGTCTGCGGCCGCTCGCTTTCTGAGATTGCGGGTTCGAATACCGCCGGGGTATAGATGTCTGTCTGTTGTGAGTGTTGTGTGTTGTGAGGTACAGGTCTGTGGGTCGTGCTGATCACTCGTCCAGAGGAGTTCTACCGAATGTGGTGTGTCCACTGAGTGTGAACTCGAAACCTCAACAATGAGGAAGACTTGGCCCACTTGGGGGGGGGGGGGTTGGTTTGGAGACATGAAAAAAGTAATTCAGCCTTTATTAGTGTAGTACCTAATTAAGTTACTAGCTGACGGTTTGAATGTGGGATTTGATTACACTCAAATAAATACATTTACTTTACCATCCAGAGAGGATCCGGAACTGGGAAACGGGAGAGACACCCTGCCTGAGTGAGAAGTTGACCGCATACCGATATCCAGCCCCAGTCTTAAGGTGCTAAGGTACTTGTGTTCATTTCTTATATAATGAAGGCCTTTAGCTGGAACTGGATGGTAAGACTGGAAGTTAAATACAAAATTAGAAGTTAAAATAATGCGGTCGTTTTTTGTATTAACCCGGGATATCTCAGTCGCCATGGCTACTCGCTACTGCTTGGACAGACTGGGGGTCGAATCCCGGTGCGGACGAGATTTTCAGAACCCGTCCACACACTGGCCCTGGGGACCCACCAAGCATTCTGTACAATGGGTACAGGGACGTGGCGATGACCACCCACCACCATCTAGCTCCCAGGCGAAAAAAATTGTAGCTATACCTATATTCCAACTCTAGGCGTTTATGCCATCATATATGTTCAGCTTTACCTCTGCTTTTATTCATCGGGTAATTCCACAAACACCGAGTGATTTTAAATGACAACCTACAGCGCGAATCTCACAAACCGTACGGTTCTTCTACCTCAGTCACGTGATAGCTGTCACCATGTATCAGCGACCAGTTGTCTGCGTCAGTCCACCCACTTGTCGCTGCAGAGTTCAACTAGTACCCCGAAAGAGACCTGGCCGCCTCCGAATCCTATGCCGGCTACCAATACGTCATTCGAGAAGGAACGGTTCCGCAAGAACACTGGCACCTCCACCGCTCTGAATGCAGAAATACACTAATCTACGCGCACACGACTTCGCGCACTCTCCCCACTTGTGATACGAGTCTAGGCTCTCTAACTGCTTGAAGCCGGAGACTTTGTGGAATCACTCGAACCATACCTTCATATATTAGAGTTATACTAGATTTACAGGGCGCGATATAACGTAATCAAGAGATCCAAAATGCTGGATCTCTTGAATATGAATCAGATAGGGCTCACATCTCTGTCACGGTGTTGGCTGACAACATGACGGTGTTTATCTTCACCTCGTTTCCAGCAGTTCCCGTGGAACTACTTAGTTCGCTGTAACACGAAAGGCTTGCTGTTCTGTTGTAAAACCGGAAACACTCATAGTCAGTTTTAATATGGAATACGATTCAGCGGTCAGGTTTGTGTCTCCCGATGAGCGGCCTACCGAATCAACAGCGTATCCAAAGTGCCCGACAGTTCATGCTTTCTAATCAACTGCCCTTTTAATTATGTCAGAAGCAGGTAAGCAGATCGGCAGGTGTGCAAAAAATGCATAAAAACAAATGCCTTCTAACCTTCGATTGCTTGTTTTACGTACAAACGCACAATGGTAAAATGGTCTCTTTCCACACCGTGAAGGCCTATAGGGGCAGTAGGACGGTTCCATTCTTTCGAAGATTGGCACTATATGGTACTGATTGGTCAGCTTCGCGCTCCAGCTGCTTTAACCCCCGGGGAAAAAGCCCACCCGCCACATTACGCATTGACTGGGTGTCTGGATGGGGCCAGAGCCGGTCTTCACATTTTGGAGAATCGACAATCAATTGACTTTGCCGGGATTCGAACCCTAAATCGTCAAGCTCTTAGCCTACTACCTATACTTGCTGAGCTATCATGCCTTCATTTTCTCATCTATGCCGTAACAGAGAGTTTAGTAAGTGTGTTTTAATTTAACGACACTGATGGCAGAACGTAGGCTGAGGGTGTTTGAGACTAGGGTGTTGAGGAGAATATTAGGGCCTAGAAGGGACAACGTAACAGGGGAGTGGAGAAAATTAAATAATGAGGAGCTTAATGATTTGTACTGCTCACCAAATATTGTTCGGGCGATAAAACCGACAAGAATAAGTTGGGCGTGGCATGTAGCGCGTATTCGGGAGAGGAGAGACGTATACAGGCTTTTGGTGGTGAAACCCGAAGGAAAGAGACCACTTGGGAGACCCAGGCATAGATGGGAGGATAAAATTATGATGAATTTTGAGGAAGTGGGACGTGGAGGTATGGACTGGATTGAGCTGGCTCAGGATAGGAATAGGTAGTGGGAGCTTGTGAATGCGGTAATGAACCTTCGGGTTCCATAAAATGCGGGGTATTTCTAGACTAGCTGAAAACTGGTCAGCTTCTTAAGTAGGACTCTGTTTCGTGGAGTCAGTAGATAAGTAATTAAGTAAGTGTTATTTAACGTCATCAGTGGTTAATGGACATTGGTGATACATGAATTAATGCGTACGGAATATTGGCGGAAAAATATTAACAGGGGAACACCGAAGTACTCAGAGAAAAACCTGTCCCGGTGCCACTTTGTCCACCACAAATTCTACAAGGACTTGCCTTGGTTTGAACTCGGGCCTCCGCGGTGAGTGGCCGGAGACCATCCGCCTGAGCCAGCCGTGCATGTACTACTGTGTGTGTGTTGTGAATATGTGTGTGTATGTGTGTGTGTGTGGGGTGTGTGTGTATGTGTGTGTGGTGTGTGTGTGTGTATGTGTGTGTGGTGTGTGTGTGTGTGTGTACGTGTGGTGTGTTTGTGGTGTGTGTGTGTGTGGTGTGTGTGTGTGTGGTGTGTGTGTGTGTGGTGTGTGTGTGTGTGT
>Ga0123357_10015112_pt1 | contig 10109 bp, 7 predicted proteins | sample TergutEmb28metaG_FD_89873 | JGI IMG/M metagenome (GOLD analysis project Ga0123357, IMG submission 89873) | Embiratermes neotenicus P4 segment gut microbial communities from Petit-Saut dam, French Guiana - Emb289 P4 | ecosystem: Host-associated > Arthropoda: Insects > Digestive system > Gut ... | reverse complement strand
TGGAGCACGTAGCCACCTGAAACTGATACAGTAACCTCACAATAGATGGCTCTATATATCCCTCAGAGCATTTTGTATTTGGCGCGGTCTTTGTATGTCAGGCCGGAAACTTATGGACCCACCCACGTATGTGTGTGTGTGTGTGTGTGTGTGTGTGTGTGTGTGTGTGTGTGTGTGGTGAGTGTGTGAATAGTTTTAACCTAATGATTTATCACTTAATTTCTTGGTAGCATAAAAATTTCACAAACTTTGGTTGAAAGTACTTTAAACTAGAAAGTCACTGTTTCAAAGAAACTGCATAGGCATAGCATTAGGTTTTTAGGAAAATAGTAACTAACGAATATGAATATTCGTGACAGTTGTGCAGTGCAAATAAAACAATGTACTTGGTGAAACTCATCTCTTAGGGTACGTCATACCCTTAGTAAGGTTACTTTACAGAACAGTAGTAATGTGTGTTTAACGACATCTTGATAACCATCTTTTCAGTGTTTCGCAATTACAAGCACTGCCTTAAAGGAAGAACGAAACAACACGTGTGTTATAAGCAATCATGGCTGAAACAATTTCTTTTATAATTGTTATTTCTGTAAATACTTTATGTGTTGTTCGCTCATATGACTCATACCGTCCTATTACAGCGATAGTAATATGGCTAATCCCGGCCAGTTGTTTTGCTGATGACTTACGGGAAATTAAGAAACGGACTAGTTCTATGGCGGAGGTAGTTCCTACAGAAATATTAACTCATTATATTTGAATTGCCTACTGGCGTATGAATACCGGAAGTATGTTTAAAATAGAATCTAGTAGCTTCCTAATGACGATGTAACGATCTGCGCACCCTGTGATGAAGGTGCACCTTCAGAGGAGTTCTGCACGATGTCTGCGAAGTTTGAAACTATATAATGTTAATTAAAAGCGCATCTTGTCTTTAAAGTTGATATTTAATTACGGCAGTTGGTAAGACAAGCACAGGCGGGGGATGGGGTGGGGTGGTGGTGTTGGGAGGGGGGACGTAGATATCCTTAATCTCCAATATACGGGGCCAAAATCTTGAGGATACACATAAAGCTGCCGCGGACGTTTCACGTCCGTGGACCGCGCATGTCCAGCCGAAAGTGACTTCAGTCGCATGTGTCTAGCGCACGATTTGGACCTGAAATCATACACGACTCCCAGAGGCGAATAACCGTTCTAACATTAGTGTAATAATAATAATAATAATAATAATTATTATTATTATTATTATTATTGTTTTAATGAAATTGCATCCAGTGTGTATAAAATAAATGTGTAGTGCACTGTATGCAGAGTTCGTCGTGTTTGTGCTCTCTAAAAGGTAATGCAATCCCATATCAGCCCTGGACATTCCCAAAGGGTTCTAGGAGTTTGAAGCTGCCAGATTTCAAGACAGTCGGCACATGAAGATGGTAAGGTCAGCCCTACGCACCGGCCGCTTTTACCCCCCGGAAAATATTCATGGTACTCATTTCTGTTAGAGGCTGAGTAAACCCCAGGGTCATAGTGCGGCCGGAATGATTATGTCAATGAAAAATTCCCATGACACTATCGGGAATGGAACCCGCAACCTTCCGGCTTGTAGCGCAGTGCCTCAACCGTGTCACCGCGTGCCCCGTTGGTGCTTTCTGTGCTACCTCATTATTTATAGTCTGTCGGTTATTTATAAACTTTTATCGCCACCAGCACATCACTGAGCACTTATAAATTCAGGGTAATTTTCTAAACATCACCTATAAACAGTAAAGTTTTAACGAAAAGTTCGTTCTTTATAATTAGTAGTAGCTGACTGTTGAACGTGTGTGTTGCGAATACACGTCATTGCCCGACACAATGATGTGTGGAATGAAGAATAATGTGTTGCGCCCCCTGGTGGTTGGAAATGGAGAAAATGCAAACGGAAACGATGTTTTCAGTCGTTTCAAAATATTTAGCTTTGCAGTGCAACAAACCTGGCTTTTAACATAATGACCTGGTATACCTGGGCATCGACGCATTTTTCGCGAACGTTTAATTAATGTTTATTTGTAAATGGTACTGTACACACCAACTCTGTCCTCATTATAACCCATATTTACGTTATTTCTTGTGGGTGGTAATTTCCCGCTTATAGGGAATTCGCTTTGTAGTCGTGATTTTCCGATCCGTATTAGCCACGGATAACTAGGACCGCCTTATGCGGTGTTTGAAGTATGAGAGTAGTTTAAAAAGGATTATACGTCGGCGTTAACGTCGTAGGTATTGGTTCGAAATTCCTTATGAATTTGAACTTTGCTTCTTCGTGAACTTTACGTAATTTACTACTGACGGGTCCCTAACAGTCTCTGTCTGGAATTCAGCGTCATGTCCAAACCGTAACTCCTAGCTTATTGTCCTGCCATTTCTTGGGCAGTAATCTCACAAATTAACTGAATTTTATGGTAGAAATTGTACTGTTGGCGATACATGTGGTTTTCAACACCCTTACGTTTTAGGCTTATAAGCTAGTAGGCCTAGAGTGAACATAATCAAGTCTAGGACGTCGTGACCTTAGATACGAAATCGGTGAGGGAAGTAAGAAATTTGTATGAAGTTTTGGCAGACAAATTTCTTGTAAATATGCAAGGGTTTTCTTTCATCTCCGCACCGAACACGGTAGCTTTATCGCTTATTAAAACCTGAATCCGCCGCGACATTCCGTTACAACTGCGGTGCTCGGGACGACGATGAAAAAAAAAATGTACTGTGAAAAAATCTCACTGAGCTCATTGGCTGAGAATAGCTCGCGCCAAGGGGCCCCCTAGCTTCATTCGTTACCCGTACCTGAAGACGGAAGCAGAGCTGGTTTCCGAAAAGTTATTTTTTAATTATAAGTCGGCGTTAGATGATTCAAAAAGGAGATTGTTTCGGAAAGTAATAAACCATCGTCAAATCCCTATAGAACTGAAAGGAATTTACTGTATACTGAATTATAGTGACATTGGTTGTGAGGATGTGAACTAGATTAAAGTGGCTTGGAATTCTGTCCAGAGGTGGGCTTTGTTTATGGTGGAACATTCAAGATCCCTGAGTTGTTTGATTATTAATGAAGTGAAGAAGGTTCTACGTTCCCGTTCTTGGGTTTAACTTTTGTTTTCCGGCCTTATGTTGAAGCTACACTGTATAATGTGTTGCTTTTGAACTAAACCCCAGACCACCTACCTTTACAGATCCGTGAGTTGTACTGCAGCATGATGTTTTGAGCGAGTTTAGAACATTACGAGGGTGGCCAACCGGCCTGTTTGGTCTCTGTAACTGCCTGATCCTAAACTATTCTTGGGTGCAAATTTTGGCACCAGCAGACAATGCGAGTGTTATTTCGTTGTGCATTTTTCTCCTCTTCACTCCTACGAGGGCCAGTCCATTCCACTTCTGTACTGCAGATTGTTACTTACAATAAAGTCAGCAATTCTTACCAAAACCGTGTAGACCAGCGTTCGGGGCGCGAAGCTGACCCCTCACCGCCATGTACTGCCGAGGTTAAGAACAAGTGGAGCTATAACTCTGCTCCCCCTATTTGCCTTCGTGGCCTCTTCAGGGACAGATTTAGGTGTACCGCCTCACACCTGGAAAGCTGAAAGTCGTTGTAATAATCAAGGTGCTTCGTGCAAGCGAACGTGAATCAGAGCCTCATTGCATGAAAAGAAGGTAAAGTTGTCCCTGTTCACGGTATAAAGACACATGGGAAGTGGAATTATAGTTCCGCATTCGCAACCTGGGTAGTAGATGGAGTTGAGTGGTCAGCTTTCACGCCCGGCCGCCTTATCCCTGGGTGATAAACGCCAGTACCCATTGAATAGAAGGCTGGGTGGGCCCCAGGGACGTTCTAATCGCTTTTGAGAAGAGAACAATCCATTGCCCATTCCGGAAAGTGAACCGTGACCTCGGTATGACAAGCCTGCTTTTCTCAAGAATGATCCGGCCGAAATTCGAGCTCAGCTTCCATCCACAGGCGAAGTGCATTGTTCTGTTGGCGTTCAACATGTTGATTTTCCTTTCAACCTCTTTCGCGTTCCTCTTTATTTCCCCCCATTCTTTATGAAGCCAGAGTTTATTTCTTCCATGCTTTTTCCCCGGAATATCTCACGGTGTCCGCGGTCATCTTAACCTCAAATACAATATTTTAAGTGTCTGCTTAATCTCGTCTATTTTTAGTGCATATTTAATTCCATCCCGCAATTCTCTTGCCATTACTGTTCATAATACCGAGTAAATTCTTGTTTTGGTCTGTACATCCATTGATAAGTGGCTAATCTGTGTGCTTTCTTATTGGCAGTGCGTTAAACAATAATGAATTCTTTATCTGTTGTGTTTTACCTTTGATATTGGCAAGGTCATTTACTGCGGATAATTTCTGTTACTATTCTGAAATTTGTCATGTTGCTTAATACGCTGAGATAATAATGTAATGTCTAAAAAGTTGAGAAAGGTGTAAGCCTCATTGTATAAATTTCGTAATTCCCCATAACAGTTTCTATTTTTAGAAGTAATTTTACGTTTTACCTCGGCGTATGCGCACGTGACTAGAGAAGTTTTCCCATGAGCGTGGATTTCCCCTTCATTGGGGTTCAGTTCTGGACTTGTTCCATTCCTTTTTGTATGAACGTATGGTATGGTGGAGGTGATCGCTGGGCATGAAGTTTCTTTTGTAGGCTCTTATTCTTATTCCTGTTTTTATTCCTCTGCGAATAGGCTGTTAGTGTCTTCGGACACATAGTTTAATCTGAACAATTTAAAACTGGCATTTGAAGGCACTCGGTGCATCTGCGCCATCACAAGAAAAAGTAGGAACTGCCTAACAAATATCTGAATTCTGATCGGGATACAGATCTGCTGATTTCTTAGTTCACGTACGTTCTGCTGAACTTTGAAGAGGATATCTCAGTACGTTAGCAGGCGTGCGACGAGCGTCAAAACGGTCGGCCTCTGGCGTCCTGTATTGCTTACTATCAGTTTAATAACCTACGTGTTGTTGCATTCTAACCATTTCATTGCCCGGAAAGGACGCAGAGATATAATAGGAAAGTGATTATTAGGTGCTGTTTACAATGTAAGAAGGTCGCCTAATTCGGAAGTCATGCCCGTCGCTGTGACCTGAAAAGTTGGTCTGGCTGCTGCAAACCGGACGTTGTAGACTTCATCTTAACTTTTTTGGAAAAGTATATTTTCGGTAATGTTTATCGACAACAGAACCTACTTTACGCATAGTTATAAAACAGATTTTTATGTAGGCCCTATGTTATAAACTCTGAACGTGATGTTGGTGAAATGTTTAGCCAAATTGTTAATTACAAAATTTCCTTTGCCGAAGGGCATACATGGACTTTTATCGTAAACCATTTAATCACATTTTGATAAAAGTTGTAGGGCAGGTGAAATGTTCAGCCACGACTGAACCTTAACAAAGTCCATCGTAAGTAAGGCTGTAAATGTACTTATTCGTGTGGTTAGTAAACGGCAAGTCAAATTGTGGTGAAATTTTGTATCAGAGATCTCGGCATATTCGTACTTGGCCATTGCATTCTTCACCGTACTGACTCATACAGTCTACTTTACTTTTTTTTATGGCACAACATTCCCAAAGGGCCAGGACTTCCTCATTTTCTAGGCTTCACGATCACACACAGACACACCACACGCGGTAGGACTCCTCTGGACGAGTTAACAGCCCGTCGCAGAGACCTCTACCCGAACACACAACACTCACAAGAGACATCTATCCATGCCTCCGGCGGTATTCGAACCCACAGTCCCAGCAAACGAGCGGCCGCAGACCCACGCCTTAGACACATTGGCCGTCGGGATCGGCGCTGCTTTACATAACGTCATAAATTAACCATCGCTTTCTATAAAAAGTTATAATGGCTCTGCGCTGCTACAGTTTTAGTCCGCAATAGTTTATGTAACCACTTTGTCTTATACCAATTAATGAAATGTGCCTTAACCGGTGAAGGGGGGGGAGGGGGGGATGCAAGCTATCTGACACAGGCTTTCTGCCGCCAGGCAGATATCCTAGACGAGACTTGGGTTGCTGGCCTTAAAACTGTGGAAGATCGTTCCTAGTACTTACAATCAAATCCATCCTCCACAATCTCCAGTTTAGTTGATAACTTATGACCTGTGTATATGATGCGAGGTCGGTAATGAAAGCAAGAAACGCCCTTTCTTGTTACATTGTCACAAATGCTGTGTTTTACTAGTCGATACATCGTTTTTTTACATGACTCACTACTATGCACATGGTTACATTTTGGCCAACGAAAGCCTGCATGGTTTCAGGATTTGTTTCCTAGTCATTGTAATCTGGAATAGGGTTTAGGCCTGTAATACAGTCCAAGATTTGATTGCTTAGCTTCAGATCCGTCAGAATGAGATATCCATTTCAATACTTCACAGTTATCAGAGTCCGAGGAGGAAGGATAATGGACAAATGTTACGTTCTACTGCATAATGAAATGGGTCTGTAAACCAGTATGGTTTCTCGAATAACCTGTTACGCTCCTTTCAGAACATTAATATCAAAGTAACCATCATTTATATTATGTACTGAACGTTGGGAACCTCCATTTTAGTTGGAAAATTAATTTGTAATTCTCCCCAAGATTTTTTCTTATCCTGGTCACTTCTACCGTTTTAACGTCGTAGAGGTGTCTGAGGCCTCATGTCTGGTGGGTACCAGGATAAAGTGGCCGGAACTTAAAGCTGACTCGTTTCCATCTGGTGTCGTTGTAAGGGTCTAAGAATGCGCGACGCTAATGTACACTACTTAGTACGTTGTCAGGCACAGGGGCAACTTGACGTTTGGACATGTCTCGTCTCTTCAGTGTGCTGGGCATCGTTGAATGAGAGATCGCTCATTTTCAAGACCTGAGTGCCAGAACGGGGCAACGCACCCAAAACGCGGAGACACACACACGTCCTGAACGAGATTCGAATCCATCATTCCAGTGTCCCAGGTCGTTCACACCCATAGGTCAATTGAATCGGTCCAGAGCGCCTTTCAGAGCAGAAACTCTTAGGCCCTACACCGGCGTCGGCACCTGCCATAGGTAACGGACTAACCAAATCAAGATTCCTGGAAACACCTGTTGAACCATCTGCTTCGAGATAAAAGCATCTAGTCTCCTACGAAGGCCATTGAAAGCGTTCGGTTTTGAAGTTGTACATTTCAGAGTTCCTTTCGTTTTTGATACAATTTGTATCATTAATAAGTACATTTATATGAATTTCACGCGTGTGTTTTCAGTGTTTTCCTCAGTTATTCTTGGAACATCACGCGTCATGTTTGCCATTTTTATTTTAAAAAAATCACCTGTTGTCTATTAAACAGGACGCTGGGTCGGCCTCAGTGTCGGTCAGTACGTTTCCGAGAAGAAAAGATTCTCTTGCGCCTGGAGAGAATCGAATCCCGGCTTGTCCAACCCATATCCTAGTCACAGTACCGACTGCGCTGCCACGGCTTTCTTTACATAAGACGCCTGTCCTGCATTGCGTTTTATTGCGGTGCATAGAATGGCATTCGTTTTATTTCCTTCTTCCGAATTTGCACGGTATTCGAGGTGTGTTTGCAGGCACTCCTGTTTTATACTTGGGCGGTCCCAAATTCGAAAATCACCCGGGGTGCCGGCCATAATGGCAGGCTTTTGGTGCTTCCCTTAATTGCGTCCAGGCAAATGGTGTGAAACTGTCTCGAAATGTAGGCCACGATCATTATCGTAGATGTTGAAGGTGTTAGGTCACGTACTCTGAATGCTGTAGACAAGTAATTTTGCAGCGTGTTCGGATCTAGTCATGGGTCGGCAAAACCTATGCAACGGCGCAAAGAAAGGCTTGTTAAGTAGGTGTAACTTAGCAAACATCGCATCAATCTGAAAGCCTGATTGACTTCATTGAAAGATGAAGAATTTTTTTTCATTAATTCTAATGTTTCTTACCATCTTCTGCCATGTGACACTCGCTGACTGCTAAAATGTGCCAACGTTTCATGGGGAAATTCTGCCCCCATCTTTAGGGCAGACTACAGATTTCACATACCAGTGGAGAATTATGTACCTGGTCGCCGCCGTGATGTCCTCGAATCTCATACTTCTTACGTCATTTAACGACTCTGTTTCAACATCGGAATTTATTTCGTATACCTCGTAGGAATTAATGAGAGGGATATATTCTCATGGTTGGTGGTATTCGAGGTTATACACGGCGACGACTCTGAAAATTTCTGTCTTATTTTGTAAAAGTACCGACCTTGCAGGGACACCTTCTCCATTATAAGGACGAATGAATAAGCCCTCATTATGTGCCTTGCTGATGGAGGTACCAGGTTTCTCTGGAACGCAGGCAGACAACACGGCGTCACATACCAAAGATAGCGGACTAAGACTTAAAAAGGAGACGGCCTTGGTCATTTTGATGATACTGTCGCCGGAATTTCCTGAGGAAACTAAGGAAAGCCACGGGAACGAAGTTTGAATCTCACATTTCCCGAATTAAAATCTAAATCGTTGCCGCTGATCCAATCGTATCGATTAGAAGAAATATGTGATGTTACAAGGTACTGATTGCCAATCGCACGCATTGATCCACTTCACTCTGCACTTCTTACAACAAGAGAAGCCACTTACAACATATCCCCACTGGATGATTACTGTCTACCACACCTACATCTGTGCCTTAGACCTTAAAAACATGCATTGATGTCATATTCTCGCTTTTTTACTTCATATATGCGTTTCGGATTACAATACTTTCTCCGAATTATAAGCCGGAACTATTGAAAGTCCGTAGTATTCATCTTAAAACGGCAGTCTTTACTGTCTCTTCCATGCTAAATCATTTAATAGTGGCCTGGAATACAACGCTGTGAGAATTAAAATACTCATTTGATACCCATGATGCTCCTTTTGTCAACGGAGGTATTTCTCTAGTTAAAAAGAAACTACTGAATTTTCAGTAACTAGGCCTACGGTATTGTTTAGCCTTCCTTGGCGGTGAGTTAAAATTACTGCTATTAAAATACGTAGCATATTAAGTTCTTCGGGGTTTCCGTAAATCTTCTGGTTAACGTTTAAGTGTCTAAACTTAATATTTATGTATTGTGTGCAGTTAACTGTTTCAAGTTTTTCGTTTTATTTTAATATTGCTAACATAAGTTGTACTGTACAATCTATGTATGTAATTGTATTTAACACTGCCACCACCACCTACACCACCACTACTACTACTACTACTACTACTACTACTACCGCTACCACCACCACTACTACTACTGCTGCTACTACTACTACTACTACTACTACTACTACTACTGCTACTACTACTACTGCTACCACCACCATCACCACTACTACTGCTGCTGCTGTTGCTACTACTACTACTACTACTACTACTGCTCCTAATTATGTACAGTAACGCTAGAGTTCTTCTGTTGTGCTTCTCTTATCCGATTATCTAATCCTCTTTATGTTTATCTTCAGTCATATGTGAGATGAGTTTTCTAGCTATACATATAGGCCGACATTTAATTTCATTGCTCTGCAGTAGAAAGTGGCGACCTAGATAGCTTAGTCGGTATAGCGACTAAGCTATGAACTGGACGATTCATGGGTCGAACCTTTATGAGGGGCGAGATTTTCCACACCCGTCCAGATCGGTAGGCCCACCCAGTCTCCTGTACAATAGGTGTCGGAGCTCTTACCCGTAGGTAAAGTGGGCGGGATTTGACGTTTACTACCTGTCCCCTTCTAGTGCCCAGGTTGCAGATACGGCAGCGTTATACGTCTGCACTTCTCCCACCCCCACCTCTTTGCCTTCTTGGCATGTTATGTGCTGAATGTTACATTTGAATATAGGCTTATGTGATAATTTGGTGTGTGTCTTATGTGGTCGTATCTTGCTTTCTCCAACAATAGCACTATTGCATTTGTTTTAAAGTTAGTAGTTGCCGGTCCCAGTGGCCGCGCGGTCTAAGGCGTAGGTCTACGGCCGCTCGCCTGCTGGGATTGTGGGTTCGAATCCCACCGGTGGCATGGATGTTTGTCTGTTGTGAGTGTTTTGTGTTGTCAGGTAGAGGT
>Ga0123357_10015109_pt1 | contig 10110 bp, 10 predicted proteins | sample TergutEmb28metaG_FD_89873 | JGI IMG/M metagenome (GOLD analysis project Ga0123357, IMG submission 89873) | Embiratermes neotenicus P4 segment gut microbial communities from Petit-Saut dam, French Guiana - Emb289 P4 | ecosystem: Host-associated > Arthropoda: Insects > Digestive system > Gut ... | reverse complement strand
GCGACTGGTCGGTGCGAAGCTCCGCCGAACCGGACTGGATGTCGATGTTCAACGCCAACAGGCCGATCATGCCGACCACCACCACGCCGGCCAACCCGAGCGCGAATGGCACATTGCCCAGACGCTTGTTGGCCTTGACCGCCGTCAGCGGAACACCGCTCATGATTGGTCCTCCATAACTCTGGTGACGACACGCATCCGGGCCGAAGCGGCGCGCGAATTGGCCTCTACTTCACCGGCCGACGGACGGATCGCCTGCTCGGTGACCAGCGCGAACCGCGGCTGCAGGGACGGCGGCACGACGGGCAGACGCCGGGGCGCCTGGGTTGTGACGGCGGCGCGAAATGCCTGCTTGACAAGGCGATCTTCCAGCGAATGGTACGAGATGACGGCCAGACGGCCACCCACCGCCAGGCGTTCCAGGGCGACGGGCAAGGCCTGGGCCAACGCCGTCAACTCGTCGTTCGTGGCGATACGCAAGGCCTGGAAGACGCGCTTGGCCGGATGTCCGCCGCTGCCGTACCGGACGGCCGCAGGCATCGCCTCCGTCACCACCTCGGCCAGTCGCGCCGTGGTGTCGATGGGCGCAATCGCCCGGGCCGTCACAATGGCCTGGGCGACACGCAAGGCGTGCGAATCTTCACCGAAATCGCGAATGACGCGGGCCAGTTCGGCGTCCGGCCAGGTGTTGACGATGTCGGCCGCCGTGACGGCCAACCGGTCGTCCATCCGCATGTCCAGTGGCCCGTCCTGGGTGTAGGCGAAACCGCGGTCGGCCTCGTCGATCTGCAGGCTGGACAGCCCCAGGTCGAAAAGCATCCCTTGGACGGTGCCGACGCGAAGGCTGTCCAAAACGGCGCCGAGTTCGTCGAAACGGGCGCGCACCAGGGCGACATCGTCGAATTCGGCCAGCCGCCGTTCGGCCAACGCCAGCGCCTCGCCGTCGCGATCGATGCCGATCAACTGCGTGCTAGGGTTTGCCTGAAGAAGCGCCGCGGAATGCCCGCCCAGACCGACGGTGGCGTCAAGCAGGGTCGAACCAGCGCCCAGTGCCGGGCTCAAGGCTTCGACCACCTCGGCCAGCAACACCGGCGTATGCGCGGGTGCCACCATGACCGACACCACCGCCTCCTTGTTCGCTCCGGCCGCCCACCCGCCCAACATCGGGGAAGTGATGTTGGGAAGGTTCGGCGACGTCAGACCCCGACCACTTCGTTCAGTTCGGCGAAGTGGGGGGCTTGTTCCTCCTCGTACTGTGCCCACAGGCCCGGATCCCACAACTCGACGTGATCAATGACGCCCGTCACGACCAGGTCTTTGTCAAGGTTGGCATAGGACCTTAAGTTGGCCGGGATGCTTACCCGTCCCTGCTTGTCAGGTGCCGAATCACTGGCACCGGCGGCGAGCATTCGCTTGAAGTCGCGCACCTGTTTGATGGTCGTCGGCGCGGCCGTCACCCGCTCGACCATTTCGGCAAAAGCGTCGGGTGTGTAGATCGCCAGGCAGCGCTCCTGGCCACGGACGACGACCAGCCCGGCCGCCAACTCGTCCCGAAACCTCGGGGGCAGGAAGAAGCGGCCTTTTTCGTCGAACTTCGGCGTGTAAGTCCCCAAGAACATGACGGCCACCTCCTCCACAAGTTATCCCGGAATCGCCTCCTGCAATCCCATTTCCACCACCATACTCCCAAAGTCCCCACCGTGTCACGTCAAAAAGGCACTCGCTTGCGTTTTGTTTTGCCTTAAAGCCGCGTCATTTCGGGCGGCACGAAGGCGCCGAAGCCCAATTCGGCCAGGCCCTGGCGGACGCTCTCACAGCCGGCGTCCAGGCTGGCATCGTCAGCGGCCTTGGCGTTCGCGAAGCTCATGCCCGTCTGATCGGCCAGCGAGAAGACGTGCAGATGCAGGTGGGGCACGTCGAAACCCGCGATCATCATGACGGCCCGGGTGCCCGGATAGGCCGCTTGCTGGGCCAGACCGATTCGCTTGGCCACCGTCATCAGGTGCCCGAGCAGGCTGTCCGGCGCGTCGACGAAGTTGGCGATCTCTTGGCGCGGGACGACCAACATGTGGCCGGGGCTGATCGGTTCGATCGTCGAGAAGACGACGCAGTCCTCGTCGGCGTAGGCGAAGCGGCCCGGAATCTGGCCGGCGATGATCAGCGAAAACACCGATGGCACTAGTTCTGCCGCCAATCGGACGGCTCGTCGACGTTGCTCGCTTGCGGCTCGTCGGCGCGTTTGGGGCGAATCATGACAACTGCCACGCCGGCAAACATCACCAGGAAGCCGAGCACCGAAATCCGGAAGTCGACCAACATTCCCACGACCAACAGTGCCAGCCCGACCAGGAAACAGGCGATGACGATGGCCCAGTGACGGGGACTCGGCGTCTCGGAGTGGGTCTCCAGTTTGCGCGCCAAAGCCGGATCCTCGGCGCGCAAGGATTCCTCCAACTGATCCAGCAACCGCTGTTCGTCAGCCGACAATGCCATGGCTACAGAATACCCGAATCCGAAACAGACAAAATACTGGACAACCAGCGACGGCGGTACACTTGTAGGTCGTGCATTTACGGGTTTGGCTCGCCAAACCGACAACCCAACGCGATGGAGGCACAGTGAGCGAATCGGCGGCGACACGGCTGGCGAACGAATTGTCAGCCGAGCAGGCCATCGTGGACAACGCCTACCGTTGCCTGCGTGACGCCGTCATGTCAGCCCGCGAGATCGACGACGAATCTCACCGCCTTTTCACAACCGATCGGGGCGACTGGCACAGGGAAGAGGACGGCACGGCGCTGTACGAACGCGACGCCTTCGCTTTTCAGGCCGCCAAGCGGTTGTCCGTCCTGGAATCCGAACACGAGGGGTTGGTCTTCGGCCGTCTCGACCTGGGTGACGGCGAAACCCGTCACATCGGTCGCCTGGGTGTGCGCTCGGCGGACTTCGAGCCTCTCGTGATCGACTGGCGGGCGCCGGCCGCCGAGCCGTTCTACGGTGCGACCTTCGCCAACCCGATGGGGGTCGCCAGGCGGCGCGTCATCCAGTGCGCCGGTGAAAAGGTCATCGGCATCGAGGACGACCTGCTGGACGCCGAACACGCCGGCAACCTGGCCGTACTCGGCGAAGGCGCATTGCTGGCGGCCCTGACGCGGGCCCGCAGCAACACCATGCACGACATCGTCGCCACCATCCAGGCCGAACAGGACGAAGCGATCCGGGCACCCTACCAGGGCGTCACGATCATCTCGGGCGGGCCCGGCACCGGCAAGACGATCGTCGCCCTGCACCGCGCCGCCTATCTGCTCTACACCTACCGCCGCCGGCTGATGAACTCCGGCGTGCTGATAGTCGGTCCGTCCACCATTTTCATGCACTACATCGAGCGCGTGCTGCCGGGCCTGGGTGAAGATTCCGTCACCCTGAAGGCGCTTGGGCAAGTGGCCTGCGATGTCATCGACCACGAAGCCAGCCTGTACGACGACGCCGCCACGTCGGCGCTGAAGGGCAGCCTGCGAATGCTGCCCGTGCTACGGCGCCTGGTGGCCGAACCCCTGGCCCAGCCGGAGGAAGCCCAGACGCTGACCGTCTCGGTCAAAGGCATCATTCTGACGGCCCGCCCCGCCCAACTCGCGGAAATCCGGCACCGCGTGCTGGCCGGGCAGAAGTCGAACAGAGCGCTCAAGGCCGCCTCGGCGGCGGTGCTGGAGGCGCTCTGGCACAACGCCCCCGAGGACGTCACCGGCGACATGGATTTCGACGGCTTCGTCGACATCGTCACTGGGCAGGCCCGCTGGCAGATGTTCTTGCAGGCGTGGTGGCCAACTCTGGATGCCGAGCAGGTGTTGGCGCGGTTGGCCACGCCCGCACTGCTGGCCCAGGTCGCCGAGGGCGTCCTCGACGACAGCGAACAGGCCACGCTGGCCGCCAGCCTGGCCGGGGCCGCCGGCTACGCGCCCGGCCTGGGGCTGCCCCACCCCGACTGGACGATCGCCGACATGGCCCTGCTGGACGAACTGGTGGCCATGATCGGCCCGGCGCCGGTGTCGGACGCCCGCGAGCCGGACGTCTTCATCGAGGGCGGCGAGGACGTCGAGGAACTCGTCACCACCGCCGATCTGCTGACCGACAAGCGCGAGGTGGACGCCGACGCCGACCCGCAAGAGACCTATGGCCACATTCTGGTGGACGAGTCGCAGGACGTCACGCCGATGCAGTGGCGGATGCTGCGCCGGCGCGGCCCCCAGGCGTCTTGGACGATCGTCGGCGACCCTGCCCAAAGCTCATTCCCCGACCCCAAGCAGACAGCCGACGCCGTCGAGTCGCTGATCGGCCACGCGCCCAGCCGCCGGTTCCGGCTGACCACCAATTACCGCAGCCCGGCTGAGGTGTTTGCCCTTGCCGGGGCCTACATCACCAGATACGAGCCGGACGCCGATCTGCCCAAGGCGATCCGCCAAACGGGTATCGAGCCAAGCCTTCGCGTCATCCCGTCCGGCAACCTGGGTGACGCGGTGCGCGGCGTCGTCGACGAGTTGCTGCCGCAAACCGAGGGCACACTTGGAATCGTCGTGCCGGCTGGCCGATATGCCGAACTTGCCGAGCTGGCTTGGCCCGCGCCCGTCAGCGTCGTCACGGCACTGGACGCCAAAGGCATGGAGTACGACGACGTGGTGGTCGTGGCGCCGGACGAAATAGTGGCGACGACGGCCGGCGGGCCGCGGGTGCTTTACGTCGCGCTGACGCGCCCGACGCAGCGTCTGGTCACGCTCGACCTCGACCGGCCAGGAGCGTGGCGAGAATCTCTCGGGTGACGCCCGACCGGTTCTGCGTGAAGAAATGCAGGCCCGGCGCCCCGACGTCCAACAACTGCTGGGCCAACGACACACCGATCTGGGCGCCCTCGTCGCGCACCGCCAGCGGATCGTCACCGGCGGCCTCCAGACGCGCTGCGATGGCCGGCGGCAGCGGCGCCCCCGACAGTTGCGCGAAACGCGCCACCTGGTCGAGGTTGGTGATGGGCATCAGCCCGGCCAGGATCGGCATCGTCACGCCGTGGGCGGCCGACCTGGTCACCAGTTCGCGGTAACGCTGCGGGTCGAAGAACAACTGGGTGATGGCGAACGACGCCCCGGCGCTCTGCTTGTCGGCCAGGATATGCGCGTCCAAGTCGAACCCGCCGCTCGGGTGCCCGTCCGGGAAGGCACCCACACCCACCTCGAAATCGCCCTGGCGCCGCACGAAAGCCACCAGTTCTGTGGCGTTGGCAAGCCCGTCCGGCACCGGCTGCCACGGCTGGGACGGCCCGCCCGGCGCGTCCCCGCGGATCGCCAGAATGGTGCGCACGCCGACGCCGGCATAGTCGTCGAGCGCCGCCTTCAACTGGTCTTTGGTTTGACCGGTGCACGTCAGGTGGCCGACGATGCGTAAGTCCGACTGGGCGGCCAGACGTTTGACTGCCTCGATGGTGCGCTCTCTCGACGATCCGGACGCCCCGTACGTGACCGACACGAAGTCAGGCGCCAGGGGTTGCAGACGCTCGGCGGTGGCCAACAGGTGGTCGACCCCGGCCGCGTCCTTCGGTGGGAAGAATTCGAACGAAAACGTCGGGCGGGTGCCCGTCAACAGTCCGGCGATGGTTTCCACAGGATTACTGTAGCGGCATTCTCCCGACCCGTCATCCTGCGCGCAGCGGAGCACTGCGACTTCGCGCAGCACAGGCTCCGTCGCAGGATCTGCCCATAGACTTGTTCCGTGCTCTTCGATTCCAGCGAACCCCTCAACCAGACGTTCCGCGACACTATCGCCGCTACCCTGGCGGACGTGGTGGCCGCCCGCCGCGTGGACATCGCGGGCCTGGACGGCGCACTTGGCACCGTGGTCGATCTGGTGACGCCGCTGGCACTTGGTGGCAAGCATTTCCGTCCGGCCTTCGCCTGGTGGGCACACGTCGCCGTGGCCGGCGATCCCGCCGAGCCCGCGCCTTTGCTGAAGCTGGCCGCCAGCCTGGACCTGATCCACGCCGGCTTGTTGGCCCACGACGACCTGATCGACGACGCCGCCACGCGCCGCGGACGCGCCAGCGCGCACGTCGCCGGCGCCGACCTGGCCAGCCCGCCGAACCAGGCATTGGGGACGGCCGGCGCCGTCATAGGCGGGGCGCTGCTGATGAACTGGGGCCAGCGGGCGGCGCGGCAATCCGGGTTATAGGGGCCGAGCGCACAGACCGGGTTGGACGAATTATTGGACGCCGTGTTGGCCGGGCAGTTGGCCGACGCCTGGGCCGGCGCCGGGCTGGCGCTGACCGGGCCCGACGGCAAGAAGCGCCTCAGTGACGCCGAAGCGGTGGCCGAGATAGACGACCTCAAGACCACCAGCTACACCGTCGTCGGGCCAGTCAAACTGGGTGCGCTGGCCGGCGGTGCCGATGCGGGCCAATTGGCCGCACTGGAACGTTTCGCGCGTCCCGTCGGCCGGGCCTTCCAGGCACGTGACGATGTCCTCGCTGTCTTCGGCGACCCCGCCCGCACCGGCAAACCGCAGGGCGACGATCTGCGTCAGGGCAAGATGACTGCCCTTGTCGTCACCTCGTTGACGCAGGCGGACGAGGCCGGCCTGGCGGTGCTGCGCGGCGTCGTCGGAAACGCGCTCGCCAGTGACGCGGACGTGGCCCGGGCCAGTGATGTCATCGCGTCATGCGGCGCGCTGGCGGCCGTCGAGCGGTCCATCGCCGATGATGTCAACGCAGCAGAACAGGCCCTTGACGGCGCCGATCTGCGCGAGGACGGCAAGGCCGGACTAATTGCCCTGGCGCATGCCGCCGCAAGACGGGATAGCTAGATCCTGCGACGGAGCCTGTGCTGCGCGAAGTCGCAGTGCGCAAGATGGCGGGTTATTTCTCGGGTGCCGCGCGCCAACCTTTGGCGATGACGTCCGCGTCGGGGTTGGCCTTCAGCCAAGCCGCCGCCAACAGTTTGGCGGCATCGGTCATCGACTTGGCGAGGCGCTTGGGCACCCGTCCCAGATCGCGGTGCCAGCGGGCCATCGAGCCGATGCGCCAGGCCAGGCGTGTCGCGCCCGCGTCGATCGCCGTCTGCGCACCATGGTCGTCGTCGACCACCGCGAAATCGGCAGTCTCGACGGTCAGATCATGCCCCTGCCACGCCCCGTGCAGCGCCCACTGGTGGGGCCAGGCCGGGGTGGGCGTGGTTTCGATGACGATGTCCGGTTGTAGTGCCTGCGCCAACGCGTGCCCGGCCCCGGAGCCGTCCGAGACGTCGATGCCGTAAAGGCGTCCCGGCTTCGCCGCCCCCCAGGTCTTTGTCAACGCCTGGGCTGCGGTGTCCGTCCAACCACCGTCCGGCGGGGTGGCGATGGCCGCCCCGCATTGGGGTGCCAAACCCGTCACCATGTCGGCCCAATCGTCCTCGTCAGCAACCTGAAGCAAAGCCAACTGCCGAACACCCGCCAGGCGTTCCGGCAAGCCCAAAAGCACCGTCATGCGATACAGGATATACTGGCGAACGAGCCTTGTGAAAGCCTTCCCCGAACCACAAGGCCGGGAGCAGATTATGGCCGCCGCATCCGATCCGCTGGTCGGCGATGTCGTTGACGGCCGCTACGAGATAATCAGCCGCGCCGGACGAGGCGGCATGGCCACCGTCTACAAAGCTTTGGACCGCCGCCTCGACCGCACCGTCGCCGTCAAGATCATGCGCGACGACCTGGACGACGACCCCGAATACGCCAAACGCTTCGATTCCGAGGCCCGCGCCGTCGCCAACTTGAGCAGCGCCAACATCGTGTCGGTGTTCGACCAGGGCGTCGACCGAGGACGCCCCTACATCGTCATGGAATTCATCGAGGGCACCAACCTGAAGGCCATGCTGGTGCAGCAGGGCGCATTGCCACCTGACAAGGCTGTTCGCCTGTTGCAAGACATCGTCGGCGGTGTTGCCGTGGCCCACGCCGCCGGCATTGTGCACCGCGACATCAAGCCCGAAAACGTGCTCATGTCGCGCGGTGGCGACGTCAAGGTGACCGATTTCGGGTTGGCCAGGCAATCCGACGCGCCGACCATGACGGTGGCCGACGGTGTGCTGGGCTCGCTGAGCTACGTCTCACCGGAACGGCTGCTGCACCAGGCGCCCGTCGACTTCCGCTCCGACGTCTACTCGATCGGCGTGGTGGCCTTCGAGATGCTGACGGGCCACAAGCCCTTCACCGGCGACACCGCCGAGATAGTCGCCCAACACCTCAACGCGGACGTGCCCGCGCCGTCCACGATCATCGGCGGCATCCCGGCCTGGCTGGACGCCCTGGTGGTGGCCTGCGGCAGACGCGACGCCAACGCCCGGCCCGCCGATGCCGGCGAGTTGCTGACCAGAATCCGACGCGGGCAAATGGCAATGCGCGGGGGCTTTGGGCACGAGCCGGCTTTGGTCGCGTCAATGGCCGAACCGTCCGGGTCGCTGGGGGTGGCCCCTGCGCCGGCGTCCGTCAAGCTGCCCCTGGTGAAGCACGAAGACACACCCACATTGGCCAGCGAAGCTCGCCCGGACGATCGCGTCCCGGCGATCCAGCGGACTTTCCGCCGCCGGCGTATCTTCGCCGCAGTGCTTGCCACGATCATCGTGCTGGCAGTGCTTGGCGGCGGCTGGTGGTTGTTCGCCGGTCGCTTCACGACGATGCCGGACATCACCGGCCAGACGTCTGCCGACGCCACCAACCTGGTCGAGGCCGCCAACCTGACACTGACCACGGACAGCGCGTATTCCGAGGACGTGCCTGTTGACACGATCATCTCGTCCGACACCAAAGCCGGCGCCAAGGTGCCCAAGCACAGCACCGTCCACGCCACCGTCTCGCTGGGGCCGGAGCGGTACACCGTGCCGCAGTTGGCCGGTGCGACGCAGGCCGACGCCGAGACGGCCATCGGTAACAACCACCTGACGCTTGGCAACGTCACACAGAGTTATTCCGACACGGTGCCGGCCGGCTCGGTCATCAGCGCCAACCCGCCCGACGGTACGTCCGTGGCGCCCAACACGCCCATCGACCTGGTCGTCTCGCAGGGGCCACAGCCCATCCCCATGCCGGACTTGACGAGCCAGACACAGCAGGCGGCAACCGACGCGCTGACGGCGCTGGGGCTGGCCGCCAAGGTGACGCAGCAGAACTCGTGCACCGTCGCCGCCGGTACCGTCATTTCGCAGGACCCGGCCTACAGCGCCGACAACCCGGTGACCCTGAACAAGGGCGCCACCGTCACGCTGACCGTCTCGCAGGGGCCCGCCTCGGCGACGATACCGGCGAACATCATCGGCATGTCGTCGGCCAACGCCCAGCAGTCGTTGCAGGGCCTAGGTTTGACGGTTTCGTTCAACTACTTGGGGCCTGACGTCACACGTCAAGACATCGTGCAATCCGCCACACCGACGGTCGGCACCACCGTGACGGTGTGCGGCACCACCGTGACGCTGAACATCGCCTAGGCCAGCAACTTGCCCAACGTCTCGCCGGCCTGCCGGCAGTCGTCCAGCGTCACATCCAGATGGGTGACGGCGCGGACGGTGTGGGGCCCGACGCCGCTGATCGCCACACCGGCAGCCTGCGCGGCCGCGACGACGTCACCGGAGGGCCGAGAACCGGTGTTCATCACGACAATGTTGGTTTGCGGGACGTCACCGACGGCCTGCGGGGCGCGGTCGCGGACGGCGTCGGCCAGGGCCGCCGCAGCGGCGTGATCGTCTACCAAGCGGTCGACGTTGTGATCGAGCGCGTACAAGCACCCGGCCGCCAGGATGCCGGCCTGACGCATGCCGCCGCCCAGCGATTTGCGCTGCAGCCGGGCGCGGGCGATGTCGTCCTTGCTGCCCACCAGCACCGACCCGACGGGCGCGCCAAGCCCCTTGGAGTAGCACACTGAGACGGTGTTGAACAGGCTGCCGTACTCGGCCATCGGCACGCCGGTGGCGACGTGGGCGTTCCACAGGCGGGCACCGTCCAGGTGGGCGCGCACATTGGCGCGGGCGCAGACGTCGTGGATGGCGCGCAGCGACTCGATCGGCTGGACGGTGCCGCCGCCGAAGTTGTGAGTGTTCTCAATTT
>Ga0123357_10015108_pt1 | contig 10110 bp, 9 predicted proteins | sample TergutEmb28metaG_FD_89873 | JGI IMG/M metagenome (GOLD analysis project Ga0123357, IMG submission 89873) | Embiratermes neotenicus P4 segment gut microbial communities from Petit-Saut dam, French Guiana - Emb289 P4 | ecosystem: Host-associated > Arthropoda: Insects > Digestive system > Gut ... | reverse complement strand
CCGATGCGCGCCTGATTGAGGCCGACAACGTGTTCGCGGGCAAATCCTTCGGTCGCCACAACGCAGTCTTGCTCAAGCCGACGAGTTGGTGGGCCCTGCGCAACCCGCTGCGGCCCACATGGGGCGAATCGTACGTGTCGATCGCGCAGCGGATGCGCGAGGCCATCGAAGACGCCGCCCGCCACTGCGAAGGGGCCGAGGCCGTCCTGGTCTCCCACGAACTGCCGATCTGGATGGCCCGACGGTCATCACAGCACCAGCGGCTCGTCCACGACCCGCGCAAACGCCAGGCGCGCCTGGCGAGCGTCACCACGTTCACGTTCGTCGACGACGTGCTGGTCGACGTCTCCTACGCCGAACCGTGCGGCGACCTGGTGCCGCCCAAGAAGGCAAAGAAGTTCCGCCCCGGCGCTTAGGATGGCCCTATGCGGCATTTCGATTTGTGCGTGATCGGCTCGGGGTCGGGCAATTCGCTCATCACCCCTGACTTCGACGACTGGTCCGTGGCGTTGGTGGACGGCGGCGCGCGGTTCGGCGGGACATGTCTGAACGCCGGCTGCATCCCCACCAAAATGTTCTCGATGGCCGCCGAGACCGCCGAACAGGCCCGCCGAGCGTCCAGGCTCGGCGTGGACGTGGAGGGCGTGAGCGCCCGTTGGGCGGACATCCGCGACCGGGTGTTCGGACGCATCGACCCCATCGTCGCCTCTGGGGAGCAGTACCGCCGCGACCTGCCCAACGTCACCCTGTTCCGCGAGAACGGGCGGTTCAGCGCCCCCGGCGTCCTAGAGGTGGGCGACGAGCAGATCACCGCCGACCAGTTCGTGCTGGCCGCCGGCTCGCGGCCACGCCTGCCGGATGTCGACGGCCTGGACGACCCGGCCATTGAGGAGCTGTGGCACACGTCCGATTCGATCATGCGCCTGGACGAGTTGCCCGCGCGGCTGGTGATCGTGGGGGGTGGCGTCGTCGCCGTCGAATTCGCGCATATCTTCGCCGGCCTGGGCAGCCAGGTGACGCTGGTCCACCGGGGCCAGCGGTTGCTGCGGGAGGCCGACGAATGGGTGGCCGACCGGTTCACGCACGCCCTGAACAAGCATGTGACGGTGCGGCTGGGCCAGCAGGTCACCGGGTTCGCGTCGAACGGGCGCGGCGGCATCCGCATCGATACCATCGACGCCGACGGTATCGAGTATTCCTTCGACGGCGACCACGCGCTGATCGCCACCGGGCGGATTCCCAACGCCGACACCCTGGGCGTGGGGGCCGTCGGCATTGCCACCGACGCGGCTGGGCGCGTCGTCGTCGACGAATTCCAACGGGCGAGCGTGCCGGGATACTGGGCGTTGGGCGACATCTGCGCACCCAAGCAGCTCAAACACGTTGCCAACCACGAGATGCGCGTCGTCCAGCACAACCTGCTGCACCCCGACGCGATGATCCCCTCCGACCACCGCTTCATGCCCCAGGCTGTCTTTTCCGACCCGCAGGTCGCCTGGGTGGGCATGACCGAAGAGGAGGCCGCCGTCCACGGCCCCTACGTCACCAGCGTGCGCGGCTACGACTCGACCGCCTACGGCTGGGCGCTGGAGGACGACGGCACCAGCGTCGTCAAACTGATCGCGACGCTACAGGGAACCCTCCTGGGAGCCCACATCCTCGGCCCCCAGGCCGCCACCCTGATCCAACCGCTCGTCCAGGCCCTGGCCACCGGCCTGAACGCCTCCGACATGGCCCACGGCCAATACTGGATCCACCCGGCCCTGACCGAGGTCGTCGAAAACGCCCTGCTGGACCTGCCGCTGGACCTTCCCGGACAGTAACCCACGCCCGATTCCAGCCGTAACCGACCGTTTGTCACAGATCCAGTCGACCGTTTGTCACGATTCTGGCCTACCGTTTGTCAACGGGCAGGGATACGCTCGCGAACGGGTACGATGACTGGCGCTACCACGGTCTGTGGTGAGTCAGGGGGTGGCTATGCGAATCGACACCGCTCGTGCGGCACGTCATACGTTGGGCATCTTGGCGCAAAGGGATTGTTTGACGCTTCTTTCCCACCTCATCGTTGACGACAGCAGCGGCGTCGAGTTCGACAAGGAGCGGTATTCGTCGGCACTGAAGCTGCTGGAAGGCGCGGGCTTGGCGCGCGATGGCAGGGCGTCAGCGGACGCCGTTGCTGCCGTCTTGGCGCATTGCCGCGACGAGGTGCGCGACCTCGACAACGCCAATCAGGCTCCTGCGGGAGCGCCACAGATTCGCGGGCTTGGCGTCAAAAACAGACGGATCGTGACGATCCCGTCCAACCCAGCGGCACGCCGCGAACTCTTCGGGTGGATCCTGTCAGACGTGTTGGTCGCGCTCCCGTACAGCGAGAGGGAAATCACGATCATTCTCTCGGCCATCCACGACGATCCCGCGCTGCTACGTCGGTGCCTGGTCGACGAAGGCTACCTGGATCGCGACCCTGGCCGGGGGCTGTACTACCTTCCGCAGGGTTAGCCGCTGACCTGCAGGCTGGCCATCGCGGAACGGGCGTCGGGGAGTAGTTGGTCCTGCTGGTCGGCGGGGATGGAGGCGTAGAACAGGCTATATTCCTCGGCCTGGCCGGTGGCCACCACCAGCAGGATGACGTGTTCGCTGCTGACCGGGAGGTTGGAGATGTTGAACGCAAAGTCTGCCTCGATCAGCCAGCCGTCGTGGCCGTCGACGGGATAAGACGCGCCGGTCACGTTGTCTTGCGTGATGGTCGCGTCGGAGTAATACAGGCCCTTGACGCAGGTGAAGACGGTCTGCGCCCCGGATTCGACCGTACCGAACCCGTCGCCGACGTACAGGGCGCTGATCAGCACCGACGACACCCAGTCGCTTCCCTGGCCGTCGAAGTTGGGATGATCCATGACCGCCTGGGTGTATGCGGGCGGGCCGAACGGCACGCGGTCGTCTATTTGCGGGGAATCCCACGGGTCGCCGAGTTCGGAGTACGACATCGTGCCGCCGTACACGCGCCCGTTGGAGACTTTGTTGTCACTGGCGTTGGCCGACGGCGTCACCGACGGGCACATCGACGTCGTCGGGTTGCTCTGGGGGGCATTGGCGCCGGAGCCTCCCGTGCCGTTGCCGTTGAAGATCGGGACGACGACGAACCACACCACCAGCGCGATCGCCACCACCAAGACCCCCAGGCCGATGATCCAGCCCCACGGCGAGCGTTTCGCGGGCTGCGGCTGGCCCGTGGCGTCGCCCGTCCCATAGGGCGAGGAGCCATACGACTGGTACGCGGACGTGCTTTGATAACCGGTCTGCGACGAAGAGGAATAGGGCGACTGGTAGCCGTTCGGCTCGTTGGCGACCGGGGGCGGCGTCAGGGCCGGGTTCGCGGTCAGCGACGACGTCCACGCGGTGCCCGTCCAATAGCGATACATGCCAGGCTGCCCGCCCGGATCTGGATACCATCCTGCTGCGCTCACGCGTTCAGTCTAGGCGGCAGGTCTATGCGCCGTCTTTGAGGACAACGCCCAAGACCTCACACGCAGGGCCTGTGCACCTCGACGGCCACCGGGACGCCGTCGGCGCCGACGTGGGCCACGACGCAGGTGGCCGGCTGGATGCGCCGGTTGGGAACCCCCAGGGCCTTGAACATGGCCGGAAGCACCGGGCGATGCCCGCAGACCGCCAAAGGCACCCCGGATTCCACCGTCTGCGCGACCAACTGCTTCATCAAGGCCACGACGGCGTCCGTGTCGCGTTCCGCGTCCTCTTCGGTCAACGCGTCCGCGCCCTCCAGCACCAGATGTTGGGCTTGCGCGAACGGCTCCAGGGTGCTCATGCAGCGGGCGGACGACGACGACACGGCCCGTCCCACCCCGAAGGCGTTGAGCAACCCCACCAGCAGGGCGCTTTGGCGCCGTCCGCGTTCGGCCAACGGGCGGTCCTGGTCGCGTCCGTCCCACGCCGCGCGCGCCATCGCCTTGCCGTGCCGCACGATCAGCACCGGCGTGGACGACGCCAGCGCGACGGCCTGCCTGATCAGCGCGGGCTCCTCGGGGTAGCTGGATTTGGCGATGGCCTTCTCCACCGGCAGCCAACGCCGCCTGTCCACCTCGTCGCACGGCTTGAACCTCGACGACTGGGCCACCTCGGCGTACCAGTAGCTCACCGTCTTGACCCCGGAGTCGATGTCGTAGGCGATCCGGTCCAGCGGCGCGCCCAGCCGCACGCGCACGCCCGACTCCTCCAGCGTCTCCCGCACGGCGCACACGGGCAGGTACTCGCATTCGATCAGCTTGCCCTTGGGCAGGCTCCAGTCGCCGTAACGCGGGCGGTGGACGAGTAACACCTCGGTCTCGCCGCCGCGCTGGCGGACGGCGACCGTCCCGGCGGCTGACACCCATCGGCGTTTCGGCGGGGTGCTGGTCATGGGGCTACCGCGCCTCCGCCCGTTCGCCGCGACGCAGGCTCACCTGGGAAATCAGGTGTTCCTGGAGGTCCATCAGCGGCGTCCCGTCGGGCGCGCAGGTGTGCGGCGTCCACGTCTCGCCGTCCAGCCACCACGACACCGTCTGGTCGTCGAACGCCAACTCGAACAGCTCCTCGATCTGCGCGATGTGACGGGGCCTGGTCAGCCCGACGATCACCTCGACGCGGCGGTCGAGGTTGCGGTGCATCAGGTCGGCCGACCCGATGCCGACCCGGGGCGAGCCGCCGTTGGCGAACCAGAACAGCCGCGAATGCTCCAGGAAGCGGCCCAGGACGCTGCGCACCCGGATGTTCTCGCTCATGCCGGGCACGCCGGGTTTGACCGAGCAGATACCCCGCACCCACAGGTCGACGGGCACGCCCGCCTGGGAGGCGCGGTATAGGGCGTCGGTGATGGCCTCGTCGACGATGGAATTGACCTTGATCTTGATGCCGGCGGGTTTACCCTCGCGCTGGTTGCGGATTTCCAGGTCGATCTCGTCCACCAGGCCCTGCCGCACCGAATGGGGCGCCACCATGATCCGGCGGTAGCGCGTCTCCTGCGACATACCCGACAGGTGGTTGAACACCCGCGCCACGTCCTCGGTGATGATCGGGTTCGACGTGAGCAGCCCCATATCCTCGTACAGGCGCGCCGTCGCCGGGTGGTAGTTGCCCGTCCCGATATGGCAGTAGCGGCGCAGTCCGTTGGGCTCCGAACGGACGACCAACGCCAGCTTGCAGTGCGTCTTCAAGCCCAGCATCCCGTAGACGACATGGCAGCCGGCCCGCTCCAGCTTGCGCGCCCAGGCGATATTCGCCTGCTCGTCGAAACGCGCCTTGATCTCCACCAGGGCGAGCACCTGTTTGCCGGCCTGGGCGGCATCGACCAACGCGTCCACGATGGGCGAATCCCCCGACGTGCGGTACAGCGTCTGCTTGATGGCCAAGACAGCCGGGTCGGCGGCGGCCTGCTCGATGAACCGCTGGACCGAGGTCGCAAACGAATCGTAGGGGTGGTGCAACAGAACGTCCCGGTGGCGCAGGGCGGCGAACATGTCGACCGGCTGCGAGGTTTCCACCGAGGCCAACTCGGGGTGGGTTTTCGGCAGGAAGGACGGGTATTTCAGCGCCTCGCGGTCCAGGTCGGCCAGCGAGAACAGGCCGGTCAGATCCAGGGGGCTGGGCACCTTGAAGACTTCTTTGTCGGTGATGTCGAGTTCGGAGACCAACAGGTGCAGCATCGCCTCGTCGATGTCTTCCTCGACCTCCAGGCGGACGGGAGGCCGTCCGACTTTGCGGCGCAGCAGTTCCTTCTCCAGGGCGAACAGGAGGTTTTCGGCGTCGTCCTCCTCGACCTCCAGGTCTTCGTTGCGGGTGATGCGGAACGTCGAATACTTCAGGATTTGCATCCCGGTGAAAATCCGGTCTAGGTGCCGCTCGATGATGTCTTCCAGGGGGACGAAACGCCCGTCGCCCAGCGGGACGAAGCGGGACAGGATCGTGGGCACCTTGATGCGGGCGAACTGACGGGCGCCGGTGGCCGGGTTGCGCAACAACACAGCCAGGTTGACCGACAGGCCGGAAATGTAGGGGAACGGGTGCGACGGGTCGACGGCCAACGGGGTCAGCACGGGGAACACCTGGTTGTCGAACAGGTCCGTCATCTGCGCGCGCTCGGCGGCGCTCAACTGGTCCCATCCGAGGATCTCGATGCCGTGCTGGGCCAGTTCCGGGCGGATTTCCTCGGCGAAGACGCGGGATTCTTCGGCGACCAACGCCCGCGCGCGGGTCAGGATCGCGTCGCGGAGGTCGCGCGGCAACATGCCCGAATTCGACGGGACGGCGATGCCCGCGTCGATGCGGCGTTTGAGGCCGGCGACGCGGACCATGAAAAACTCGTCCAGGTTGGAGGAGAAGATCGCCAGGAACCTGGCGCGTTCCAGCAGCGGGATGCGTGCGCGGTCGCTGGCCAGGTCGAGCACCCGTTGGTTGAAGGCCAGCCAGCTCAGCTCCCGTTCGGCGAACCGGCCAGCGGGCAACGCGGGCGCGGGGGCTGGGGCCTGGGGCGCGTTCGACTGCGCGACGGCGGCTGTCACGGTGGGCCCAGGACGAGAAGTGCTACGCACGGGGGCCTGGGACGCATTCGACTGCCCGACGGTGGGCGCCACGGCGGACGCCGGACGGGGACTGCGACGCACGGAAGTCTGGGGCGCATTCGACTGCCCGACGGCGGGCGCCACGGCAGATGCCGGACGAGAAGTGCTACGCGCGGGGGCCTGGGACGCATTCGACTGCCCGACGGTGGGCGCCACGGCGGACGCCGGACGGGGACTGCGACGCACGGGAGCCTGGGGCGCATTCGACTGCCCGACGGCGGGCGCCACGGCAGGCGCCGGACGGGCAGCGGTGCGCACGGGGGCCTGGGGGTCGTCCCCCGTTGTGATGTCGCGACGCACAGGAGTACGGGGGTCGCCCCCCGTCGTGGTGACACTGCCCACGGTCATCGGCTCTCCTCGTGTGATGGTGCGTACAGTACGTCGCGGTGGGCCAGGCCGAAGCCCCCCGTTTCGTACATGGTGCAGGCGACCTCGTCGGCGCTATCAACGTAAAGCACTACTGTGGCACAACCTTGGCGCGTCAGGTAATCCAGCCCCGCGTCCAGCAACACCCGCCCAACGCCGTGCCCCTGCGCGCGCGGGGCGACCCCGATGACGTACACCTCGCCGGTGGCGGCGTCGTGGCGTTTGGTCCAGTGGAAACCGGCCAAGCCGTCGTCGTCGAAGGCCAGCAAGAGGCCATCGGGGTCGAACCACTCCTCGGCCATGCGCGCGGCCAGGCCGGCGTGGTCGAGGGCGCCCTGTTCGGCGTGGTGGGCGAACGCTGCAGCGTTGAGGGCCAGCAGGGCGTCGGCGTCGCCGGGTTGGAACGAACGGATGCTGACGCGGGAGCCGTGCGACGACGAGCGCGTCGGCACGGGCAACGGACGTTGCATCATCCACAGGTCGCGGACGGGCGCCATCTCCCGCCTCAAGGCGAAGGCTTGCGAGGCAGGCAGGTTCCCGAACGCCCACAGGCCGACGGTCTCGCGGCCCACCTGGGCGGCCAACTCGTCCACGAGGTCGGTGGCGATTCCTTGGCGGCGACATCCCGGGTCGACCACCACCTGGGCCGTGCCGGGCACCGGTTGCCATTGCAGATAGCCCGCCAAGCGTCCGTCGCGCCAGCGGAACAGATGGGCAGCCGACGCCTGGGTCGGCTCGCCGGCGGCAGACAGCTCCAGCCACGCCTCCTCGTTCAGGGGCGCCACCGAGTCGACCGCCTGCGCGCGTGCCACCAACTCGCGCACCTCGTCCACGTCCATGTGCTTCATACCTGCCAGGGTAGAGCGCGCGTCAATGCCCGCCCTCGGGCGAGAAGCGATAGCCGACGTTGCGGACCGTGCCGATCAGCGCTTCGTGTTCGGCGCCGAGTTTCGCCCGCAGCCGGCGGATGTGGACGTCAACGGTGCGGGCGCCGCCGTAATAGTCGCTGCCCCACACGTCGGCGAGCAGGTGGTCGCGGCTGAACACGCGGCCCGGGTGCTGCACGAGGTATTTCAGCAACTCGAATTCGGTATACGTCAGGTCTAGGGGCTCGCCGTCCAACGTGGCCGAATAGGCAGCGTCGTCGATCACGATGCCTCCCGCCTCGATCAGCGCGGCGGTCTGCGTCGCATCCAGCAGCAGGCGTATCCGCGCGTCGAATTCGGCGGGGCTGGCAGTGTCGAGGACGATGTCGGCCAGGCCCCAGTCGCAAGCCACGGCGGGCAGTCCGTCAGCGGCCAGCACCAGCAGCAACGGCACCGCGTTCCCGGACGCGGCGAACAGCCGGGCCATCGTCCGGGCGCCCGACAGGTTCGCGCGACCGTCCAGGACGACCACGTCGGCCCGCATGGCCTCGGTCAACGCGTCGGGGTCGGCGCCGACGACCGTCACCTCGTGCGGCAGCAGGTCTAAGCCCGACAAGGCCCCTGCGGCGGGCACGCCACAACGCAATTCGTCGCTGACCATCAGCAACCGCGCCATCGGGCACCTCCCCGCCATGTCGTCGGTTTCAGAATAGTGGCCAAAGGCCGAAGGGCTATGCCCTGGGCGAACCGGCGTCGAGAATGATCGTCACCGGGCCGTCGTTGACCAGGCTCACGCGCATGTGCGCGCCGAAGACGCCCGTCTCGACGTGCGCGCCCAAGTCCCGCAACGCCGTCACGAACGCCTCCACCAACGGCTCGCTGACCGGGCGCGGGGCCGCGTCGCTCCAGGAGGGACGGCGTCCCTTGCGCGTGTCGGCGTAGAGCGTGAACTGGCTAACGACCAGGATCGGCGCACCCCGGTCGGCGGCAGAGCACTGGCACGCGGCGCCGCTGTCGTCGTCCAAAATGCGCAGACGCCAGACCTTGTCGGCCAGTTTGGCGGCGACGGCGGTCGTGTCGGTGTACGTGACGCCCACCAGGACCAACAATCCGGCCCCGATGGCACCCACCACCGCCGCGTCCACCTCGACGCTGGCCTGTTCGACCCGCTGGACCACCGCTCGCATAGTCACCACTGTAGAGCGACCGATACCCTAAGAGGGTCATGACTACCGACGACCCCGCCGCGCCCCGCACGATCCTGCCCGCCTGGCTGCGCGCCATGCGCCCGAAACAGTGGGTGAAGAACGTGCTCGTGTTCGCGGCGCCCCTGGCCGCCGGACGGTTGTTCGACCTGCCGGTGCTGACGCATGTGCTGTGGGCGTTCGTCGCGTTCTGCCTGGTCAGCGCCTCGATCTACCTCATCAACGACATCCGCGACGCCGACGCCGACCGCGCCCACCCCGTCAAGCGTTTCCGGCCCATCGCCGCGCGGCAGCTTTCCCCGCGCGCCGCCGGGGGGATGGCGGTGGTGTGCGCGGTGGCGTCGTTCGCGCTGAGCTGGTGGGTCGCGCCGATGCTGCTGGTCGTCGTCGCCGTCTATTGGCTGTTGCAGGTCGGGTATTCGCTGTGGTGGAAACGCCAGCCGCTCATCGACCTGGTAATGGTCTCGGCGGGGTTCTTGCTGCGGTCCATCGCCGGGGGCGTCGCGCCCGGCATCGTGCTGAGCCAGTGGTTTTTGCTGGTGGCCGCGTTCGGATCGTTGTTCATGGTGGCCGGGAAACGGTATTCCGAGCTGCGGACGCTGGGCAGCCAGGCGGGCACCCGCCCGTCGTTGGAACGCTATTCCGACAGCTTCCTGCGCATGGTGTGGATGGTGAGCCTGGCCGTGGTCATCGTCTTCTACAGCCTGTGGGCGTTCGAGCAGCACAACGCCCCGCTGTGGGGAGTGCCGTGGGCGGCGCTGTCGATCATCCCCTTCACGGTCGCACTTTTACGGTATGCGATGACGATCGACGCCGAGAACGCCGGCGCCCCCGAAGACGTGGTGCTGTCCGACCACGTCCTGCAAACCCTCGGCGTGGCGTGGGTGATCCTCATCGCCGTCGGCGTGTTCGCGTGATAATGCGACGCTGAAGCGCCCGCCACGACGACTCTGACGGCCCCTGCCGCCGCGCGAGTATGGGGCCCGTCCCCCACGCGTGGCTGAGGGCGAACGGCATCCCACGCCGAAGGAATGGGATTGGTCGGCGTCGGGCCGT
>Ga0123357_10015107_pt1 | contig 10110 bp, 4 predicted proteins | sample TergutEmb28metaG_FD_89873 | JGI IMG/M metagenome (GOLD analysis project Ga0123357, IMG submission 89873) | Embiratermes neotenicus P4 segment gut microbial communities from Petit-Saut dam, French Guiana - Emb289 P4 | ecosystem: Host-associated > Arthropoda: Insects > Digestive system > Gut ... | reverse complement strand
ACAGCCACGGCTCTGCAACACATCTGATAAATAACTACAAGTCGTCAACTCCTGAAGATGGGCACAAGGTGGCCCGAAACATGTTGAGCAACCTATAAAGGAGAAATAAACATAATACTAAAAATGACATCTAGTTGGTCTCTTTATCCACATTATACTACGCAAAATTAATCGGTCTAGGCTTAGGTTATTTATGGACGCTGTTTCAGTAGAACTATCTATGTGTACAGCATTTAACGAGTACAATACTAATACTAATGATGACGATGATGATGATGATGATGATGATAATAATAATAATAATAATAATAATAATATAGATCTTGTTTTTTTAACGTTCTGAGTCAACAGTCAATTCAATTCAACTCAATTCAGCTACATTTAATTAAAACTACTAACGTCAAAGCTTAACAACACGGGACAAATTCAACAGCAGCACGAATACATGAATATAAAAACACACGGATAAACAACAACAATTCAACTCACTTCCATTCTCATTTACTAAAGTACTATCTTAACAGCGCAAAGGCCAATTACAAAACTAGCACAGAAATTACAAAAACTAATTACACAAATAAACACGCACAAACGACATAAGGAAACGACGAACAGGAACTGGATTTATAAAAAACAGAGACTCAAGTCAGCTAAACAATTAAAGCCATAACTCAAACGGAATGTGCAACTAGCGCAAAATCTGTTTCAAACATTTAAATTGCTTACTAAATGTATCTATATCACTGCTTAAAAAATTTGTAACTGTTGCATATCTAGCGGAGGGGCAATAATAATAATAATACACATAATCTCGCCAAAAAAATAATCGACAAACAAAACAAGTACCAAGAATTGGTGAATGAAATATGTGCTATGTGGAACCAAAAGGCAGCAGAAGTGATCCCGATGGTAATATTATCTACGGGAGTAATTCCAAAGTCACTATCACAAAGTCTAACAAGACTTAACTTAGATCCGAATATATATACATACAAATGCAGAAATCTGTAATTCTTAGCACATGTTCAAATGTAAGAAACTTTTTAAACTACAAATAAGACCACCGAGCCTAATCCTCTTGATTACTACATCCCAGGATAGGTGAATATTTCCCAGCCAAAGGTGAGAAGTGAGAAATTCGGAAATAATAATAATAATAATAATAATAATAATAATAACGCCAATTACGAGTAGATTACGATTTGAAGAGAAGTGCTAGTGACCTAGTTTAACCAAGCATCCCTATATTATCCTGAAAGGACTTAGGAAGAACACATAAAACCTCTCTCACAATTATAAGTGTCCTGTCCGAGATCTAGACTGTCAGTGTTAAACTGAACCGTTAGGTCTCCAGAAACCGCAGTACTCTACGAGAATCAAATTCAGAACCTTCAGAACAAGATCTGAGAGTGTTGACGCTGCCACAAGCTGCCAGCTCTTACAAAAATTACACAGATCCAGCTGCAGTAACACACGTTTAGCTCAAATTACCATTGTAACTTACTGTGTGACGTGATGGGCAGCCGCTTAGGCATCATGATCTTCATTTGCAAATTTCCACCACTGGCGACACAACGGTAAAGTCACGACGGTTTATCACTGCCACACCTCGATTTCCTCAAGATATATTGCGATCAGAAACAATCTGCACTCTGGCACCACTCGGCATCGTTCTACTTGCGAGTCAGCAATCGTTTACAACTGGCCTCACTATCGTCGTCAGATGCGCTAAGCTGTTAGGGGAAGTTTTGAACAGCACCAACCCCCTCGCTACGTCTACTATGTACAGTACATACTGGCCCAGGCATTCAGCATGCGACGTAGTCAACTGTTCCCGCAGAAGGGGCGGAGTCAATAAGTCATTGTTCATTCACCTCCTTAAAACTGTAATGTCAATAACTAACCAACCAACCAACCAACCAATCAGGTAAATAACTAGCTAGCTACCTAACTGGCTAACTAACCCCATGTAGCAGAGTCCTAGAGCAGTGTTTCTCAACCGCCGGGCCACGGCCCGGTACCGGACCCTGGCATCAATTATACGGGGCCGCGAGAGATTCTCCTGGAATTGATAACTAATTTAAATGTAATTTTATATTTGCCAAGATGTCACACCGTACACATAATTGTACTAATACTCTTTATAATTATGCCATAATTAATTATTAATACTTATGTTAGTTTAATGTATGAACTTAAAAAAAATTGCAAAGGTCCTGACGAGTAAATCTGTTGGGACCGGGCCCTCGTCTTATGAAAAAAGAATTTACCGGGCCGCGGCCTCACAAAGGTTGAGAAACACTGTTCTAGAGAAGCTAAGAGGTCTTCAGATATTCAAGAAATATCCCGCATTTTATGGAACCCGAATTTCCACTACCGCATTCACCTGTCCCTATCCTGAGCCGGATCAATCCAGTCCATGTCTCCCCATTACACATCTTGAAAATCCATTTTAATACTATCCTCTCCTCTAGCCTAGGTCTTCCAAATTGTCTCTTTCCATCAGGTCTCCTCGAACAGAACCCTATGTGCACCTCTCCTGCCCCACACGTACTACATGCCCCGTCCAGTCTCGTCTTCCTGATTTGGACACCCAAACAATATTTGGTGACAAGCACAGATGGTAACATTCCAGTGTAAGAGCCGGTACTTTAAGAGTGGTAACTGTATGTACCACCCAGTTTAATATTTAAAAACTCTACATTTTATCCCCGTACATATTTCAGTGATTTGGTATGCCGTCTGGTGTAATGCGAGATAACTTCCCTAAACGACGTGAACCAACTGGTCTGGAGAAGCAAAGTTGTCTCTGTAAGGCAGGAACTCAATTTTTAAATGACTGTCACATAAAAATCTTACTTCAAAGCCTTGGAATATTGCAGTTTGTACGTAATGGAGTCATTAAGCCGTACGTTATTGACTGATGTGACATATTAATTAATCCTAGACGGCGGAGCCATTTTTGAGAACCTAATAGTTGGTTAGCAGGCTGAGAAATTGCAAAATTTTAGGGAAATCTAAGTGTAATCAACACAATCCCAAAAACCCGCTCCTGGATCCTTCCCTGAGAGATGTAAACCCTATTTCCTTAAGATCCATTTTAACATTAGCAGCCTCTTATGCCTACCAAGCGGCTTCTTTGCTTCGCGTTTTCCAAGTACCACGTCTCATCTCAACCACACTCGTCAAGAGAATTTCCTTAGTTGTCATCTTAAAAGTATTTGATAATAAGTAAAGATCATTAAGTTTCCCGTTAATTAAGTTCCCCTTAACGGCCCAATCACTCTCTTCAGTGACAACCTGTACCCACACACTCACAGTTAAAACGATTCCCAGTCTGTATGGTTTATTCGATTCGTGTTAGGTTACACATGGCACTGCCTTCTTGCTTGGATGTACAGCACAGTGTTCTGTAGAAATTCTGAAAGCTACTCTCTACTAAGGGACAAAGGCTGGCTGTCAAACAAAGATAAGTGTGTGCCTTATAGATATGCATAGTGACCCACATTCTCGTTTTCATAAAGTACCCACAACCTGTGGAACACGAAACTGGAACTGAGTCACGCGCCATGCGTCAAACACGCAGTATCGAGTGACGAAACTAATGACGGGATAACCAACGGAAGAAAATAAACGAGACACCAAGTGATATTCTAGAGACGCAAGACATGTGTTGTGTTCGCAGGTTAACTAGAATGAACTACATCATTAGGAGTCTTCACCAGGACTTCCACCTTCAGAATGTAACAATATTTGTGAATGTAACATTCAATTACTGCGATATTGATTAACTAAACACATTCGCGCATGAGCACAAGGAAATAAGACAATACATGTGATTAAGGCGATGGCCATGTTTTGGGTTTCTGCGCCGTGTAGTGGTTAAATGTCTCGAGCATTCTGAGGGACATTTAAACTCTACGCGGCGCAGAACCCCAAAGAAGTAAATCATCTGATAAACAGCCACAGTAAGAACCTGAAAAGTAATACACATACCTAACTTCCGGGTTGTTCTGATACACAGATGAAAAGTTAATGTTATTATGACTTGGCGCGTTCATTTTCTGGAAGCAAAACTGAGTAAAGAGGAGAATAAATAAATAAGTAAATAAAATAGAAGAAGCGTATAAGAGATTCTTTACGAAATTTGTAGGAACAATCGGAGTGAAACAATACCACATGAATGGGATGTAATGAAGAAAGAGGGTAAGCTTAAAGAATTAAATAATCTATACGAAGTAAATACGTATGTATAACGTAGTCGGTATAGGGACTCGCCATGGGCTGGACGGCCCGGGAATCGAATACCGGTGGGGGGCGAGATTCTCAGCACCCATCCAGACAGGCCCTGGGGTCCACCCAACCTCCTATACAATGCTGGGTCATTCCCGGGGAAAGCGGCCGGGGCGTGGCGTTTACCACCCATCTCAATCTAGCGCAGAGGTTAAAGAAATAGAAGAGCTATACCTCTACTCCAGCTCTGGTTCTTCGTGGTCTCTGTTAGGGGAAACTTTACCTTAATGTATGTATGTATGTATGTATATATGTATGTATGTATGCACGCATGTATGTATGGATATATGTATGTGTGTATGTATGTACGTATGCACGCATGTATGTATGTATGTATGCGTGTGCATGTATGTATGCACGCATGTATGTATGTATAAGTAAAAGGGTTGTTTGGTAAATAAGCAGGCAACGTGTAACGTCGTTTTGTATGTAATGTAATGTTGATCATTGTTCGTGAAACTGCGGGATATATATCTCAACAACCATGGGGCATATGCCGAATAACCTGGTCATAATGCTGTGCGGTGCGTACAGCCCGCTTATTTATCAAACAACACATGTATATGTAGACAATTAACACGAAGGGATGTGACAACGCATAATCTAGAACATAATACTATAAACAACCAACTAGATGCAACAATAGTAATTTATTAATAATTTCAATCAGCTCAACATGTTTCGGGCGATAATTTCTCCCATCCTCAGGAGCACTAGACTGTGTTTACAGCTTGTGGTATAAAGCACCGACGATGCTGCCGGCCGGCAGCATCGTCGGTGCTTTATACCACAAGCTGTAAACACAGTCTAGTGCTCCTGAGGATGGGAGAAATTATCGCCCGAAACATGTTGAGCTGATTGAAATTATTAATAAATTACTATTGTTGCATCTAGTTGGTTGTTTATAGTATTATGTTCTAGATTATGCGTTGTCACATCCCTTCGTGTTAATTGTCTACATATACATGTGTTGTTTGATAAATAAGCGGGCTGTACGCACCGCACAGCATTATGACCAGGTTATTCGGCATATGCCCCATGGTTGTTGAGATATATATCCCGCAGTTTCACGAACAATGATCAACATTACATTACATACAAAACGACGTTACACGTTGCCTGCTTATTTACCAAACAACCCTTTTACTTATACATACATACATGCGTGCATACATACATGCACACGCATACATACATACATACATGCGTGCATACGTACATACATACACACATACATATATCCATACATACATGCGTGCATACATACATACATATATACATACATACATACATACATTAAGGTAAAGTTTCCCCTAACAGAGACCACGAAGAACCAGAGCTGGAGTAGAGGTATAGCTCTTCTATTTCTTTAACCTCTGCGCTAGATTGAGATGGGTGGTAAACGCCACGCCCCGGCCGCTTTCCCCGGGAATGACCCAGCATTGTATAGGAGGTTGGGTGGACCCCAGGGCCTGTCTGGATGGGTGCTGAGAATCTCGCCCCCCACCGGTATTCGATTCCCGGGCCGTCCAGCCCATGGCGAGTCCCTATACCGACTACGTTATACATACGTATTTACTTCGTATAGATTATTTAATTCTTTAAGCTTACCCTCTTTCTTCATTACATCCCATTCATGTGGTATTGTTTCACTCCGATTGTTCCTACAAATTTCGTAAAGAATCTCTTATACGCTTCTTCTATTTTATTTACTTATTTATTTATTCTCCTCTTTACTCAGTTTTGCTTCCAGAAAATGAACGCGCCAAGTCATAATAACATTAACTTTTCATCTGTGTATCAGAACAACCCGGAAGTTAGGTATGTGTATTACTTTTCAGGTTCTTACTGTGGCTGTTTATCAGATGATTTACTTCTTTGGGGTTCTGCGCCGCGTAGAGTTTAAATGTCCCTCAGAATGCTCGAGACATTTAACCACTACACGGCGCAGAAACCCAAAACATGGCCATCGCCTTAATCACATGTATTGTCTTATTTCCTTGTGCTCATGCGCGAATGTGTTTAGTTAATCAATATCGCAGTAATTGAATGTTACATTCACAAATATTGTTACATTCTGAAGGTGGAAGTCCTGGTGAAGACTCCTAATGATGTAGTTCATTCTAGTTAACCTGCGAACACAACACATGTCTTGCGTCTCTAGAATATCACTTGGTGTCTCGTTTATTTTCTTCCGTTGGTTATCCCGTCATTAGTTTCGTCACTCGATACTGCGTGTTTGACGCATGGCGCGTGACTCAGTTCCAGTTTCGTGTTCCACAGGTTGTGGGTACTTTATGAAAACGAGAATGTGGGTCACTATGCATATCTATAAGGCACACACTTATCTTTGTTTGACAGCCAGCCTTTGTCCCTTAGTAGAGAGTAGCTTTCAGAATTTCTACAGAACACTGTGCTGTACATCCAAGCAAGAAGGCAGTGCCATGTGTAACCTAACACGAATCGAATAAACCATACAGACTGGGAATCGTTTTAACTGTGAGTGTGTGGGTACAGGTTGTCACTGAAGAGAGTGATTGGGCCGTTAAGGGGAACTTAATTAACGGGAAACTTAATGATCTTTACTTATTATCAAATACTTTTAAGATGACAACTAAGGAAATTCTCTTGACGAGTGTGGTTGAGATGAGACGTGGTACTTGGAAAACGCGAAGCAAAGAAGCCGCTTGGTAGGCATAAGAGGCTGCTAATGTTAAAATGGATCTTAAGGAAATAGGGTTTACATCTCTCAGGGAAGGATCCAGGAGCGGGTTTTTGGGATTGTGTTGATTACACTTAGATTTCCCTAAAATTTTGCAATTTCTCAGCCTGCTAACCAACTATTAGGTTCTCAAAAATGGCTCCGCCGTCTAGGATTAATTAATATGTCACATCAGTCAATAACGTACGGCTTAATGACTCCATTACGTACAAACTGCAATATTCCAAGGCTTTGAAGTAAGATTTTTATGTGACAGTCATTTAAAAATTGAGTTCCTGCCTTACAGAGACAACTTTGCTTCTCCAGACCAGTTGGTTCACGTCGTTTAGGGAAGTTATCTCGCATTACACCAGACGGCATACCAAATCACTGAAATATGTACGGGGATAAAATGTAGAGTTTTTAAATATTAAACTGGGTGGTACATACAGTTACCACTCTTAAAGTACCGGCTCTTACACTGGAATGTTACCATCTGTGCTTGTCACCAAATATTGTTTGGGTGTCCAAATCAGGAAGACGAGACTGGACGGGGCATGTAGTACGTGTGGGGCAGGAGAGGTGCACATAGGGTTCTGTTCGAGGAGACCTGATGGAAAGAGACAATTTGGAAGACCTAGGCTAGAGGAGAGGATAGTATTAAAATGGATTTTCAAGATGTGTAATGGGGAGACATGGACTGGATTGATCCGGCTCAGGATAGGGACAGGTGAATGCGGTAGTGGAAATTCGGGTTCCATAAAATGCGGGATATTTCTTGAATATCTGAAGACCTCTTAGCTTCTCTAGAACAGTGTTTCTCAACCTTTGTGAGGCCGCGGCCCGGTAAATTCTTTTTTCATAAGACGAGGGCCCGGTCCCAACAGATTTACTCGTCAGGACCTTTGCAATTTTTTTTAAGTTCATACATTAAACTAACATAAGTATTAATAATTAATTATGGCATAATTATAAAGAGTATTAGTACAATTATGTGTACGGTGTGACATCTTGGCAAATATAAAATTACATTTAAATTAGTTATCAATTCCAGGAGAATCTCTCGCGGCCCCGTATAATTGATGCCAGGGTCCGGTACCGGGCCGTGGCCCGGCGGTTGAGAAACACTGCTCTAGGACTCTGCTACATGGGGTTAGTTAGCCAGTTAGGTAGCTAGCTAGTTATTTACCTGATTGGTTGGTTGGTTGGTTGGTTAGTTATTGACATTACAGTTTTAAGGAGGTGAATGAACAATGACTTATTGACTCCGCCCCTTCTGCGGGAACAGTTGACTACGTCGCATGCTGAATGCCTGGGCCAGTATGTACTGTACATAGTAGACGTAGCGAGGGGGTTGGTGCTGTTCAAAACTTCCCCTAACAGCTTAGCGCATCTGACGACGATAGTGAGGCCAGTTGTAAACGATTGCTGACTCGCAAGTAGAACGATGCCGAGTGGTGCCAGAGTGCAGATTGTTTCTGATCGCAATATATCTTGAGGAAATCGAGGTGTGGCAGTGATAAACCGTCGTGACTTTACCGTTGTGTCGCCAGTGGTGGAAATTTGCAAATGAAGATCATGATGCCTAAGCGGCTGCCCATCACGTCACACAGTAAGTTACAATGGTAATTTGAGCTAAACGTGTGTTACTGCAGCTGGATCTGTGTAATTTTTGTAAGAGCTGGCAGCTTGTGGCAGCGTCAACACTCTCAGATCTTGTTCTGAAGGTTCTGAATTTGATTCTCGTAGAGTACTGCGGTTTCTGGAGACCTAACGGTTCAGTTTAACACTGACAGTCTAGATCTCGGACAGGACACTTATAATTGTGAGAGAGGTTTTATGTGTTCTTCCTAAGTCCTTTCAGGATAATATAGGGATGCTTGGTTAAACTAGGTCACTAGCACTTCTCTTCAAATCGTAATCTACTCGTAATTGGCGTTATTATTATTATTATTATTATTATTATTATTATTTCCGAATTTCTCACTTCTCACCTTTGGCTGGGAAATATTCACCTATCCTGGGATGTAGTAATCAAGAGGATTAGGCTCGGTGGTCTTATTTGTAGTTTAAAAAGTTTCTTACATTTGAACATGTGCTAAGAATTACAGATTTCTGCATTTGTATGTATATATATTCGGATCTAAGTTAAGTCTTGTTAGACTTTGTGATAGTGACTTTGGAATTACTCCCGTAGATAATATTACCATCGGGATCACTTCTGCTGCCTTTTGGTTCCACATAGCACATATTTCATTCACCAATTCTTGGTACTTGTTTTGTTTGTCGATTATTTTTTTGGCGAGATTATGTGTATTATTATTATTATTGCCCCTCCGCTAGATATGCAACAGTTACAAATTTTTTAAGCAGTGATATAGATACATTTAGTAAGCAATTTAAATGTTTGAAACAGATTTTGCGCTAGTTGCACATTCCGTTTGAGTTATGGCTTTAATTGTTTAGCTGACTTGAGTCTCTGTTTTTTATAAATCCAGTTCCTGTTCGTCGTTTCCTTATGTCGTTTGTGCGTGTTTATTTGTGTAATTAGTTTTTGTAATTTCTGTGCTAGTTTTGTAATTGGCCTTTGCGCTGTTAAGATAGTACTTTAGTAAATGAGAATGGAAGTGAGTTGAATTGTTGTTGTTTATCCGTGTGTTTTTATATTCATGTATTCGTGCTGCTGTTGAATTTGTCCCGTGTTGTTAAGCTTTGACGTTAGTAGTTTTAATTAAATGTAGCTGAATTGAGTTGAATTGAATTGACTGTTGACTCAGAACGTTAAAAAAACAAGATCTATATTATTATTATTATTATTATTATTATTATCATCATCATCATCATCATCATCGTCATCATTAGTATTAGTATTGTACTCGTTAAATGCTGTACACATAGATAGTTCTACTGAAACAGCGTCCATAAATAACCTAAGCCTAGACCGATTAATTTTGCGTAGTATAATGTGGATAAAGAGACCAACTAGATGTCATTTTTAGTATTATGTTTATTTCTCCTTTATAGGTTGCTCAACATGTTTCGGGCCACCTTGTGCCCATCTTCAGGAGTTGACGACTTGTAGTTATTTATCAGATGTGTTGCAGAGCCGTGGCTGT
>Ga0123357_10015106_pt1 | contig 10110 bp, 9 predicted proteins | sample TergutEmb28metaG_FD_89873 | JGI IMG/M metagenome (GOLD analysis project Ga0123357, IMG submission 89873) | Embiratermes neotenicus P4 segment gut microbial communities from Petit-Saut dam, French Guiana - Emb289 P4 | ecosystem: Host-associated > Arthropoda: Insects > Digestive system > Gut ... | reverse complement strand
TCCATCCAGGCCACATCAACTTCTCCCCTGTCCCGGACGACATCTGTACTAATGCCTGGAACGCAATTGCCTGGTTTTTCGCTTCGCAAAAGGATGATGATGAAAAGTGGAAGCGACAATTTTGAGATGAGACATTTATTGCGTTGATGTCTCCTTCCCTTCAGCTGGCAATATAAAGTGAAGAAATGGGGAAGAGATGGGGGCGCACCCGCAGTATGAGGTAGCGAATTAGTGATCGAAATGAGAACAAGAAACAGTGGGAATGTGGTTTAAATGGCGTATACAGCCGAAGGAGAAGTAAAATAGGAGGCGAGGGGAAAGGCAAGAGAGAATAATAAAGCTATTTAAGTAATTATGTTATGCAGTTTGAAGAAGGCACAGGCGAGAAGATGGGGTTTGGAGCGTAAAATGTTAACAGTATAGAGTGGAACGAAATTAAGTAAAAGGAAATACGCAAATGTGTAGAGCGTGTTTAGATTGAAAGTATTCCCTTGTGTTCTTCTGTGTAAAGTGAAATATTAGAAGGAGTTCTAAAGGAAAACTGCTCTTCGAAATTAATGGCTTCTGTTTTCACGCTTCTAATTTGTATGTATTCATTTTTTGAGATTTAGTTGGATAACTTGTTAAACAGTTCTGATAATAAGGAGGTAAATGGATAACATTAAAATATATACATTTTAGGATTTAAAAAAAAATAATTGTACACGTGACAGCTTTTCCTGTTGGTTAGCCTATTTATGTAAAAAGGTTTCTCCCAGTATGCTATATTACAGTATGAACTGATGTTTTATATGGGGGTTTCCTTAACTTTTAATATTTTCTTTAATTACTGGTCTGATCGAGAAATAGTTTACATCCAATCGCAGACCTTTCACAAACTTGATATAGATATATATATCTATATATATATATATATTTTTTTGAGTTTCAATACATGCTACTTGGGTGGAGTGGTAACGGGCGAGTGACGCAGTACAGTGCATACACCAGCACGAATAAGCTTGCACGATACTTTGACGTGAAAGGGCTAATGAGTGTAGGAGTGATAGAGTCTCTCTGTGGCTGCTGCAGTTACCAGTGACGACGCTGGGCCTGGGTTGCTGTGTTTGCAGTACAGGTTCAGACTTATGTTCTGTTCTTTTTTGAATGAAGCCAACTAGGTGCACACTACTACTTAGTATGTTTAAATAAACATAATGTTGAAATAAACATACTAAGAAGTAGTGTGCACCTAGTTGGCTTCATTTGAAAAAGATTACACAGGGATGCACGGTCAACAAAACAAAAAATATGTTCTATGTGAGGCACACTCTTAGGCAAAGTGTAGTTTTTGTGGTGGAAACATTTTTTTTTCTGCGAAGTAATGAATTGGTATAGATGAAATGCTCAGCATGGAGCATGTAACAGGTCATCGAACAACCAGAGGAGAACAATTCAATAAATAAAATTAAAGTTTGTTTTCCTCCAAGAATAAAGAAATAATAAATTTCCGTGGATTAGCGCGTGAATATTATTACAATCCGCCATAGAACAGGTGTATGAAGTTTGGCATTTGTGAATAAATGTGCCATTCATATTTATTTGTTTGGTTTTAATGTTGTAGGTAATAAATATATCGGTTGGTTGTTTTCACCTGTACAGTCACCTGCAAAACGTTTTAAAATGTCTGTGCTACACTGACGTAATAACGCCAGCATGTTCATTAATATGCCTGTATACCATGTTGTTCACATTTTCTTCGATTGCTGTACTTACGGTAATTGTGAAAGTATGCAGTAAATTTTATGTCACCGAGCTGCATATTGTTTTTTGTTGTTTCATGTTCAAAGAAAACGAATAAAACGGGCTTTATAATCTTAAAATAGCAGAATAAATTGTTCCACGCAGCCAGACTTCACCACTTTTGATACACCAACATCTTATATGTACATGCAGATTATTGGATTAGCAGTCGCAGAAATGTTGAAGAATATTCTTCAATAAGACAAAGATCTTAAGAATGAGATAACAGGTTAAAAGTAAAGCAATCCCGTTACAGGCCTGGAGTGGTCCAGAGGGTTCCAGGAAGTTAAGGTTCCCAAATTTCATGACAACGGCACAGGATGGTGGTATGGTTGTTAGCCTCACGCACCGGCCGCCTTTACCCCCAGGAAATGCTCCTGGTACTCATTTCTGTTAGAGGCTGAGTCGACCCCAGGGCCATTGTGCGATCGGAAGAATTTTATGTCAATGAAAAATTCCAATGACACTAACTGGGATCGAACCAGCGAAGAGGACAGGGCGTATATTGAAGTTAACATTTTGATTTCTTATATTAATACCAACTAGATGCACTAATTTCTCAAATTTCTTTTGGAATAAAACTCTACACGTTTCGGACAGTTCCTCTGTCCATCCGGAGTTTTTCACTGTACACACAGCAATGGTGTATATCATACAGGTTTGCTGACAGCTTGCGGGCAGCAAACCTGTATGATATACACAATTGCTGTGTGTACAGTGAAAAACTCCGGATGGACAGAGGAACTGTCCGAAACGTGTAGAGTTTTATTCCAAAAGAAATTTGAGAAATTAGTGCATCTAGTTGGTTTTATTATAAGAATTTATTACGATGCACGGTCACTTGAACATCAAATTTAAAATTCTGAGGTAAAATGATAACCATTTTTGCTGTGCGCACAGTTATTTGCTTGACTGTACCGTGTCTTGTTGAAAACAAGATTCTCTTAAGTTTTGTTTGTCGAGGTTTGAGGCAGAATGACCAAAGTAGACGCTTCGAGTGGGCGTCTCTGGCGTCTGTTTGCTCACGTTTGAACTACAGACTATGAATATACCGACTCACGGGACGTCTGCAAATATAAGAGATTTTCATAGTAGCGTTTGTACTGGGGTTGTACAAGGTGAGAATACCGAAATTTTATTTCGATTACTTTCAGTTTCTCCTTTTTATTTCGGAAGATCTGAATTCAGACCTTTGTCCAAAGACAGGCTACAGTCTTGTGGCTTAGTTTTTCGTGCTCTCTCTCTCTCTCTCTCCCCCCTCAAACAATCTTTATTAAAGCGTCTTCAAATAGGTCACGTTTCTTGTTTCCAAATAATTACCCATTTTATCCTTTACATTTACCTATTATCCTTTGATATAAACATTATTTGTCAGCAAATAGACAAAGAACGAATGAACCAAATAAGAAGGTAGCATCTTAATAACCTGTCCAGACTGACCCTGGGGCCCATCCAGCCTCCTGTACAGTGGATACCGGGTCTTTCCCGAGGGTAAAGAGCGGTCGGGGCGTGACGCTATCCCCTCAACCCCTTCTAGTGCCGTGGTCAAGAAAGAGTAGGGTTTACCTCTACTCCCCCTATGGGCCGTACGGCCTGTACAGAGCCTCAGTGCCTGTACAAGTGTGCACTTTACCTTTACCTTATCTTAATAACCACTCGTATATTCTGAAATGGAAATCAAGGCAGAAATACTAAAGTCTATTTGAGTGTTTCCTTGCATCTTGTCTGCTTGTAGGAGAAGGAATAAGCCATGAAGATCGATGCATATTGCTGTGTTGTTTTATGTTTATTTCTATGTGCTTGTAGAATTAGGTTCTTCCCTCTAAAAATGCTGAATGTTTTGGACCAATTTCACAAAACGTCGCAGGTCTTTTGTTTCTAAATTCCTGACTTCAACAACAACGTATCAATCGAAATCGTTTTTTTATCTGGTGAGGGCATTACTGCTATTCCACTAATAATTTTTGAAACAACGAATAAAGTTTATCTCTTAAAATAGACGCTCTTGGACATTAATGTCTGCGGAAAACAAAAAATGAAACAAGTACGGTTCTTCCGCTTCCTGTATGCAGAAGCGTCGAATTTTGAATGATATTAAGCGACGTGTTTATAAAACACATCACACGCTTAAAAATGCTTGTATTATTATTATTATTATTATTATTATTATTATTATACGATATGGATGTCTCTTGTCACAGGCCTTTTCTTCCTGGTACTTCTCTTGAACCAGCGGCGATCCCCACTGCTCAGGCTTCAAGCTTCACACTGCAGTACTTATTATTATTATTATTATTATTATTATTATTAAATAAAAATAACCCGCGCGTTTTCAAAATTTGGAGCGTTCACAAATGTTATTAGCTTATCTAGTTTGAAGTTCTCATTTTTGTGATTATTTAGACTGCTGTCTTTTTGAATGAACTCAAATTGATGTCTCCAGGCTTTCGAGGGAAAATATTGCTCCAGTCTTCAGAGCTAAAGTGAAGCGAAGGGCGGTGTGTAATGGAATGAATTCCGTATATCCATTTTTATAGAAGGTAATTACAGAGGCAACAAAGAGAAAACGACTGAGGGCGGTTTACTATGGATATATGTAGGGAAATCCTTCTGTCTTGTCACAGCCAAGAAGCTGTATTTGTTCCCTATTTGTGTCAAGAAATTGTTGTTTCCATCCATTGCCGATACAGCGTACTTATTGTGAATATTTATTTTTGTCGGGGAATCTTTCTGTCCCTCCGTCAGCAAGAGGCTGTATTTTTTACACCCCTTTCACAGTTTGGAATATGACTGTGGCGGAAGAACAAATATCAATAGACTCAACTGCATTTTGGAATAGGACGAAGATAAACAACGTGGGTGAGGTCGACCCCTAAGTCATTTCGGAACTGCAGTTCTGAGCGCATGAACGTACCAAGACCGTGTCTGAAATCGCCGCCTATGACTTACACGTATGCTCTTCCTGATTCTTCTAGTCCGTATTGGCCAACAGCTTATGACTTGATAGTTAGGGAGCTTACGAGAAACGTACTTCGCAATTACTCGATTCTGGGACGCAGCCAACAAGAGTTATACGCATATTGATACTGCTAGTAGCCGATTGGGCATATCCACGATTCACTAAGACAAAGAAAGTTGTTGGTTAGCCCGTACTAACAGCAATTTAAAGGACTCTTGTTTTTTGTATTTCTTCAGTCGTAATACGAAATATTTTCTATGACTTAGTTTGGATAAGCCTTCCACTTGGTCTGTGCCATTTACCCCTGTCTTTGTTAGGTACTCTGCCACTCATTGTCACTTCCAAGCCAGCGCTGGCGCCCCGTTTACCTGCTCTTTCCGCAGTCTAGCACGTTGGATTTATGATGGTGTGCCGCATGGTTATTGCATATATGAATACTGGTATTCCGTCTGGCTGAATTAAATAAGTGGAGGGACATAAATCATTTGGAAGGACATAACAGCTTATACTGTATCACGGACGGGTATATACAGGACATTTATGATTCGTATGAAACTTCTGAGAAAGGGACACGAAAATAGAAGGAAACAAAGGGAAAAGTCGGAGAGAAAATGAAAGTAAAAAAGGAATAAATGTTGTATTTCTTTGAAATTGAAATTAGTTTTTTTGTTTATGAAATTGGCTTCGCTGTTACCACACACTTTGTGTCCTGACGTGTAGACTCTACGCAGCCTCTGGGTTATTTGTTGTGTGTAATCACTATATGGAAGCTGCGGCAGAAATTACATGGTATTCTGTATCATTGGTACCGTTAAAGAGCTCCAAATTTAAAACTAATGTTATTTTACTTAGTAACACAAATTCGACGCAGCACTATAAGTAGGATAAATAGTTTACACAGATTTGTATTTATCAACCGACATTTTAATATTGTTACGTGTAATATAGGGCTGCTTGTTACTGAATACTTCTCGTACGCCTTAGATATTAGGAAAAGGTGAAGTTCTTTTATGGTGTTGTGTGATATACGAGCCTAATGCACGTCACAAAGGGCACACTTGGCCTGAAGCTGATTACAGCAGGACGCCAATATTACCATTAACTTTAACATTGTCACCATTAAATCTGCCATTATTATCACCATTAAAATTACCATTAACATCACCATTAACATTACCATTAACATTACAATTAACATCGCCATCAACATCACCATTAATATTACCATTAAATTTACCATTAACATCACCATTAACATTACCATTAACATCACCATTAAAATCACTATTAACATTACCATAAATATTACCATCAACATTAATATTATTATTGTGGACCGGGTAGCTCAGTCGGTATAGCTGACTACGGGCTGGATGGTCCGGGATCGAATTCCGGTGGAGAAGAGATTTTCCGCCTGTCCAAACCTGCCCTGGGGCCCACCCAGCCTCCTGTAAAATGGGTACCCGTTCTTTCCTGGAGCTAAAGTGCGGCCGGGGCGTGCTGCTGACCACTCACCCCCTTCTAGTGCCGCGGTCATGGAAGAGTAGAGCTATAACTCTACCCACCCTCTGGGCCACAGCGGGCCTGTAACGGGAACAGTTTACTTTTACCTATTAACATTATTATTACCAATAATATCACCATTAACATTAACATCAATATTGCTGTGAACAGCGTCATTAACATTACCATAAACTTCCTGCTTAGCATATTCCTTGCCATTAACGATGTACAACTAATTACCTTCCGTAACTCAGCACTGTTTCTTGAAGGCGTATGAGGTGAAAAGGAGTTCGGACTCCACGCCATGGTTACTGAACCCCTGACCGTCCAAGTGTGACTTTTAGTGCATAAAATATTTTACAAATTCGTATTCTCCCTTTGTGATTAATTAAACTGTTATTCCTATTACGTTAAGTTTGCGCATTGTCAGAATCGTCATTCTAGTTGGTACAGCATTATCTAAACACCTTAACAATCACAGTTTCTTCTAACACGTACGTTTACCGTATATAGTGTTAAGTAATTTTCTTTGACTGCCCTATATTGTTGGTATCAAAGGAGCAGGCAAATGACTGGGACGTAACGGAATTAAAATTGGGGCATCTGCAGCGTTTGCCTTCCCTCATCCACCTGCTTTCTCTTGACTATTGTAACCTGCACTTTATTTTTGTTTAGGGAATTGTCTGCGAGTTATTTTAGTGCGTGAACTTTAATATCTTGAGCAAAGAATGACGTGACATGGTCCGTGTTTTGAGTAATGCTGAATCAAAGTATCGTACAATATATTAAACCTTTAAAGACCAAGTTTATATAATTCAATACGTACCTAACTGGGAACACAGTATTTTTGCATTATCAAGATTAGTATTCTTATGGTATATTGAGAAATAATCCTTATTGTGCGAATTACACGAAGCATATGAGTACGCAGTATGGTCAAAATACATATTCTTAATGTTACAGTAAATAGTACAGTTAAAATCTACGGTGACATGTAATGGATTTTACTTTGATAGCGAAACGAAAATTGGTTCCTTAAGAATACACTCAAATATATTGCATGTAGAGAAGTGACGTGTCAACGTATGTCTTGTTTCATTAACAGTGAGCAATGGAATTCCTTTAAATTGCGGAGTACAGAATAGCCTAGACGTCAGAATGTTCCATAAATTATTTTAGGCCCGTCTTTTATTACACTTGTGCCTTATCTGGGATACCGGGTTTCGATTTCTTGTAGTCGAGTGTAGTTCCCGCTTTACTGCGAGAGCCAGAAAACTTTTGGAGCACACGTCATCTTCTACACATCTCTATCGTTACGGTCCGTAGAGTGGTCAAATTGTGAGGCTCACCCATCGCCTATATAACACGTAAAGTAAAAATACATGATATAATAGAGATTTAGGCGCAGCCGCTATAGTCTGATTAACGTGGTGTCTCCACCTTTGTTTCTCCTATGCATACAGCCGATGTTTTTTTATTTATTATGCATGTTCCATTACTATAAGTAATACTACATGCTTTGCTGGCTTACATAGTTACTTGTTTTCTAAGATTACTTACTATATACACATGCTAATGTCTCTTTTGCAGACCTACTGATTGCTGTAAGAGCGGCAACTATAGCAGAAGTAGAAAATAGCCGATGTTATTATCCTCAAAATGTCCCAGTGAGCATTGATTTCGTTAAATATCACTGTACTTCCAAATTTTTTTGTTCGCTGATGTGCCATAATGTATTTATCTCTCACCTATGGTGATATTGAAGGAGTTGTGTGGGAGTAAACTGCGACTGGTAGCAGTGACAGCAGGAAAGTTACGCTTACGCATGCGCTTTGAGCTTTGGTGTCTTCCGTCCCTCGTTGAAGGGCCGTTCATAAACATTTTATTCTGGGGGGGGGGGTTTCATACTGCCTGCTGTCTTATCGTTATTGAAACTCCAAAGCATAGACACAGCCTGAACATTGCTACAGGACACGGTGCCTGGCTTTCGTATGTGAGATTTGAAGTTTTGACGGTGGTGGATGTGCGGGATGCGTGTCTTCTGGGATGTGATGCCGCGTATTTTCGAAAGGAACAAGCTGCCGCCATCTTGGTGTTGCGAGATGGCTGTTTCAAAATGGCGGTAGCAGGTTCCTCCGACATGCCGGTACCTATCTGCCAAACAGCCAGGCAGTAGTCCCATAATACAGTATTAAAACCTCAAATTCATAAATTCTTATGTACTGTTGATTATGTTTTTAAATGTGATGTTGGTCGTGTCTCATTTCCATCCCTTACTGACGTTTTTAAGTATTAAACACAGCATTTTAAATTGTGGTCCTACTGAACTGCTAACAGAGAGAAAGACAAATATTTTCCGTTCTGGGCAGGTTGTTAAGGCGTTCTTTCTCCCGCATACGTTCTTCAGAGTTACTGAACTTCGCAATTGCTAGTATGAATCAATAAAATCTATTGACACAATACTGTTCTCGTGATATCTAATGAGACTTGTACTTTTAACATTGTCGATTTTAACCATAAGTTATTATTATATACCAGATGTGAATGTAGTCTTATGTAAATGGAAGGAATTTCAAAATTCTTGCCTACATTTTCTTAAATATAAAATAAAATATATGAATTTCTGTCTTACTGATCAAGAGAGGACGCCACGTTTGAAAAGCGTGAGAATTCCTGTAATTCTTGAAATTCATGCTAGTGTAAATGTTGGCAAAATAAACTAATACAGAGTAGCGTCCTTGTTTTAAACTTTTCAAATTTCTACTGGTTTTTTAATCGTTGAATTTAACTGCAGTAATTAAACTGGTATACAGTGCCAAACTGGCTGAATCTTCAGATTTTCCATTTTATACTCGTAATACCTTAACGAGAAGCTCGACTCGTACTTTTAAGTCGCTTACTTGTGAATACATTTTATACACCAGTCAGAACTTGGGTTGAACGAGTTAAGTTGTCTCGATATTTACCTTCAAGTGGACGGAATGTTTACGGCTAAATCCACCTCAGGCGCAAAGTTTTTCGCCTGGTTGACATTCCGCACGTAAGACTTTATGTCCGACCCCAAATTTAACTCCAAACATGAACATCACGGGTTAAAGGCTTAAGAGTTACTAATTGAATACTTCTTTTAGAACTCTGAGCTTATCTTCAGGCTTTGTAACTATTACAAACTGTACCAGTGCGATACTTTTCTTATTGATGACGTTGGTGTAATGCTAGCACAATTAAACTTAGAGTCTAAACTTCTATACGTTGATAGATTTGAGAAAAAAAAGCCAAAACTTAATTAGTAAAATGAAAGAAGTACAACGTGACATCTCTGCAACTTTTCTTCTCTGGAGGTGGTAACTGAAAGAACTATGTATAATGTAAACTCTGAAACTTGAATGATAACGTGTTAGAAAGCATTTACTATTGGCATAAATAGTTTTAAAATGGACCTACTTGTAGTTTGTAATGAGACGTCTGAGGAGGATTGTGAGCTCGGAACTGAAAGTGACCCGAGAAAAATTACTGCTTTGTTTTACGGCGTAGTTTGATTTGAACGGTGGCTTGTAGGTTTATATATTATAACAGCCTTCAGGAACTTGCTTGTAATAATCTTTTTTTATGTTTGCTACGATCAATTGCTTGTGAGCAAGTCTTGACGGACTGCTTAGATTGCAATAGGCATGGTTATCAAATATGAATGTGGAACATAAACGAAGTGGTACTGGTGTTTTACTGAACGTTATTATTGGAATTTTTTTTGTAGAATTTTTTAGAGGAATAGTAGCTATCTGGGTAATAGTGCAAAGGCATCTGAATAAAACTTCGAGCTGTTATTCATTTTTAGGAAAACTGAAAACCTATTGAATGCTTTAGAG
>Ga0123357_10015105_pt1 | contig 10111 bp, 9 predicted proteins | sample TergutEmb28metaG_FD_89873 | JGI IMG/M metagenome (GOLD analysis project Ga0123357, IMG submission 89873) | Embiratermes neotenicus P4 segment gut microbial communities from Petit-Saut dam, French Guiana - Emb289 P4 | ecosystem: Host-associated > Arthropoda: Insects > Digestive system > Gut ... | reverse complement strand
AAGTTATGACCGAAACATGTAAGAGGTTTAGCAAATTTTAAACTAAGTCTTATGTTTTAAATTATTTTATGTAAATAAATATTTTAATAACATAAAACAGTGCAAGTAGTTGGCCCTTATTTATAATCATAAACTATTGCATGGAACAAAAATGAAAATAAAGGCAATATATATGGTTTGCAATATATTCTTGTTTTTTCATAACAGTCCATCGGAACTTACTTTCTGGATAACCTATATAATTCATGATTCAAGGCTAAATTTACCAACCAGATAAAGGTGTGGCCATGGGATCCCTCATGTCAGGCACTACAGCCAAAATATTTCTGCAACATCTAGAGGAAGCACACATAAAACACCTGCTCAACACAAACAGCATAACCTTCTACACCAGATATGTGGACGATATCCTGATAATCTACGACTCCACATGCACCACCTATGAATCCATACTACAATACACAAATGGAATCCACAGTAACATGAGACTGGAACCAACCACCGAGAACAATGGCCGCATCAAATAATTAGATTTATTAATCACCAGAAACCCCGCAAAATTAGAAATAAGCATATTCCGCAAACCCACTTCCAATGACACCACCATAAACTGCCACTCAAACCACCCACTGGAACACAAAATAGCTGCCTACAGGTTCCACATTGAGAGGATGTTTACACTCCCACTCAGACAAAAATGACAGGAGGAATCGGAATCCATAAAGCAAATAGCATGCAACAACAACTTTCCAATTAGCCTCTTGCTCAAACTAAAACAAAGAATACGGCTGAAACTTTCTGCCCCAACATTCCCCTCAAACAATAGCAATACGAAATGGGCCACCTTCACCTACACTACACACCACACCACACATTAGAAAAATCACCAATATTTTCAAACAAACGAATGTGAAGATCGCCTTCAAAACTAACAACACAATGTTACAACTCACAAGACCCACCACCAAAACCCTAATCCCACCACATGCCAATAGCGGAGTCTATACACTGACATGCAATACGTGCAAACATATATTTAGGAGAGACTAGCCAGAGATTGAAGCTACGTTATCAGGAACATAAACGTTACATAAAGAACAACAACCCACAGTCAGCTTATGCCCTACACATACTACAAAACTGACACAAATATGGACCTATGAACCAAATGATGCACCTGCTAAAACCCATCAACAACACCTCTTCACTAATCCCCTATGAACGGCTCTACATACAATCCCTCCAAGGTAAGAAACTGATTCCCGAACAAAGCCTAGGCGATCTGAACCCCCTGTTTCAACTGGTCATTGACCCTTACCACCCCCCAACTTGACAAAACCAGTCACACAGCACCATCCAAACAGTACACACAACCTACACAGCAGCTCTCAGGACCACCACCCATCTACAAACTTAGGTATGTAAGATTTATTTAAATTTTTAACACAGATAAGTATTTTAACCACACCACACACCCTTTGCCACTAACTAACCTAACTACCACACTAAACGTCCACAACCCATGCAGAACCGTGAACACAACATACACACAATCCCTACACCTCATAACCTTTCACCATGAGCCCCTACTACAACAACACGCCCCCACCCACAAGCAGGTGAACACAAACACCCCTATACAATACTACAATACTCCACAGACCACATTGATAAATGCTTCTATAACACAGGTGCGGCCACTATACACATGGTTCATATTGTCTCACTCTTTACAGTGCAGAAAACCATATGCTGCAACTTAACATCTAGTGCTCCTGATGATGGACGTATGTGCCTGAAATGTGTCGAGCTAAGGGTACATCAATAAATTACCTTGTTGCATCAAGTTGGCATTTCACATTATTTCATGTTGAAGATGCACGGTCAAACAACCCTCAAATCTTTGCTACTATGGAAACCCAAAATCCTAGCCAATAACGAAGTCTTTGAAGCATCAAAACTCACGCGTAATACATCCTCTTTCTTTCCACTCTGAGATGTGAAGAAATATGGTTGTCCTGGGAAGTGTGCTATAAAGATAGGAGCACTGAAGACCTGCCTCCTTTCCGTACGCTTCTTTTCAATTAAACTTATGAAATATATCTCCTCTTCAGAAATCATGGCAACTTCCTGAAAACAATAAAGTCACAATCTCTGACTATACAACAAACATGTGTAATACAGAAGAATTTTATGTGGGATTTTAGGTTCACACAGCAGTGACCATGAAGGCTTGGATGTGATGCTGTGCAATCTGGTGGTCTGGTGGTGAAGTACCAACATTTCAGGGTTATTTTCACCAGTAGTATGGCTCACAAAAACAAGATTTTGAACATACGTGTATCCAAACAGCCTTTAGTATGTCAGATGGACTAATCATAGACCCCTGATAATGTGACAGTTATGTTAGAATGAATGAAGCAAACGTTTTAACATTTTTGCACATAATGTTAAATTTTGTTGATATTGAGAATTGTAACTTCTAGAAGATTGCTTTGTGTTGGAAATGTGATGCCATGTAGTCTGTTAGAAGTGTACAGATGAAGATTTAAGCTGTCTGTGATATTATGCCATCTCTGAGGCCGAGAAGAGTTTTTGTGGATTGCATATACCTTGAAGATGTAAACAGCAAGCTTTCCCAAAACTTCATTTCCTGTATACCAATTGACACAGCTTCATAGTCCATATGGTACAAATCTGCACTAACACCAATGTGCGAACCTCAAATGTTGCAATTATACTGAAATTTCAGAGGAATCTGCTGTCACCATCATCAGGGTAGATGAAACACACTCTCTACCCTGATGATGGAAACAACAGATTCCTCTTAAATTTCAGGATAATTGCAACATTTGAGGCTCGCACATTGGTGTTAGTGCAGATTTGTACCGTCTGGAATATGAAGCTGTGTCAATTGGTATACAGGAAATGAGGTTTTGGGAAAGCTTGCTGTTTACATCGTCAAGGTATATGCAATCCACAAAAACTCTTCTCGGCCTCAGAGATGGCATAATATCACAGACAGCTTAAATCTTCATCTGTACACTTCTAACAGACTACATGGCACCACATTTCCAACACAAGCAATAGAAGTTACAATTCTCAGTATCAACAAAATTTAACATTATGTGCAAAAATGTTAAAATGTTTGCTTCATTCATTGATAGCTGTCATATTATCAGGGGCCTACAATTAGTCCATGTGACACACTAAAAGCTGTTTGGATACAAGTATGTTCAAAGTCTTGTTTTTTGTGAGCCATAACAACTGGTGAAAAAAACATTCTATACAGTGAAAATTCACACTTCCTACAAAGATAATGAAGTACTGCCACATAACTTTTAAAGGAACAGATCTTCCAGTGCCTATTCACAACACTCAACCAACCAAATGCACAATGTTCTTCCCTCGACATTTATATAACAGTATCACACTGAGTATTCCTACATGTTTTAGTCAACAAGGGGCCATTATCAGGGAACAAATATCAAATAATAATGCATAAAACTTAGCTATTTTTACACCCCATTAACATCTTATGTATAGTGTAAATGAGTCAAGTAGTAAAACATAGACAGTTCTCTGTAGAATAGTTGTGTACAGAGTAAAATGGAATCTTCATACACAGTATCTCTGGGGCAGCTTAACGAAAGTTGACAGTACTATGTCAGCTTTTAAGTATGTAAGCTGCCTGGGAGACACTACATATCATGATTTCATTTTACTTTGTACAAGACTATTTTACAAAGAATTGTCTATGTTCCATTACTGGAGTCTTTTACATGATACATAAGATGTTAATGAGGTGTAAAAAATATATAATTAAGTTTTAAGCAATATTGTCTGATATTTGTTCCCTGATGATGATCCCTTGTGGATTGAAACATATGGGAATAATAAATAATATAAATATCAAAGGAAGAAAACTGCAATTTGTTGGTTGAGTGGTGTGACTGGTTACTGACAAAGCATGGAATAAACAACATAAACTTCCAGTGCTTCCTACTTCCTTTAGCAGGCCAATGCAGTCAGCACTTCCCTTGAAGCCTGCTCTGCTGAGTGGCTACAGCTCTTGATGTTCCACATAAACACAATGGCTATGCAAGATTTTAGGCTTTTGTTACAATATAGTTGATGTCTTCAATCTTCTGGGATTGTGCAGTATCAATGGGTAGTTTGTTACTGATGTTTCAGCATAACATGTCAGTTCTCTCTTCAAGTATCAAGATGCCCAAACAGAAGCTCTGCAACTTCCCACACAATCAAAGACTTCAAAAGCAATGGCTGTTACAATCTTGTCACGAGATACAAAGAAGAGGTCCCATAAGACCTATCTCATGACAGCAGTGACAATGACCAGATCTGCTGGGTGGGAGAGAAGCTTCTTCATTCATTTCAGTACCTTTCAACTCACATTGCAGTTGGTGGCCATCTAGCCATTTCTGTACACACAATACATACAGGTATTATAGTCAGCAATGGCAAGAGGTTTCATAGCATTTTCTGATTCATCGCTGAAATTTTCTTTTGCTGATGGGGCATAAATGGTTGTCCGTATACAATCCTCACTGAAAAGTATTTTATTTAACAGTGGTTTTGACTGTTAAAATTATATAGCATTTGTGCTAGATGAAATATGAGCATGGTCCATTGGTGGAATGAACCCCAGAGGAAAGAATTGAAGTACTCAGACAGAAAAACCTGTCCCTGTGTCACTTTGTCCACCATAAACCCCACATGGCCTGGTCTGCAATCAAGCCCAGGTCTCCACAATGACAGACCAGCAAGAGACCTTGTATCACAGTTCTCCACCATCAGGTCCTATGGCTTTAATTCCAGTGACATATTTTTCTGTTTGGGTACCCTGTACCACAAAACTTTATTTTCCTCTTATAGCGGTCATCAAACAATGCTAGAGAGGAGAAACAACTGTCCATATACATTTTGTGACTCCCCATGACTTGTTCTTGTTCCTGAAACTGAAAATCTTTTTGAACAGTGTCATTTTAAAGTGTTTCAGAACAATATGACAACAGTGTCTGCAAAAATACTATCAGCACTGTTTCATGGCATAGCAGAGACACTAAAATAGAGTATATGGCTTCTGAAGATGAGCGTACTGGCATACGGTTAATGGAAATTTCCTTTTATCATGTCTCATTATTTTAATTATTAGACCTCATATTCCAATGATCTCGCATATAAAAGCTGATAATATCTCCCCACAGTAGCATTACAGTAATCTTACCACAAGCCTTCTCTTTCTGCAAAAAATGGTCTCAATACTGTCCTGGATCTCACTGCATGTGTAGTAGCGTTTTCTGGTGCCCTGTCTTATTTCACCAGACATCTTAAAGGCAATCCATCTGTAGCGATAATGATGTACCGCTATATCTGAAAGAAACAGGAGATACTACATATAACAAGCACTGTATTTACTGAACCACTACTTAACTAAATTATAATCAAGCCATATTATCAGGACTCACAATGAAGCCATCAGAGTAGTCACTGGTTTGCCATGACATATATGTATACCCAGGTCAAACTGGTTGAGAAAAGACAGCAACTTTCTGCATTAAACATTTGGTGCTGAATACTTCCCAACTATGCACAAACATGCATCAGTTACATATTTGGCATCACTAGTGAAATTTAAACATGCCACACTGGCATGGTGCTTAATTAAGGACCAGGACAACTTTACTATAGGTCATGACTGTATCCTTCTCATCTCCCAACACCTGACAGTCTTCTGCACATCTATGTTATATTAGTTATTAACTGAGACATGCAACTTACCACGCAGTCGGATAATCTGTAAAATTTCTGTAGCGTAGGTTGCTTTTCTTGTGACATGTTGCTGGAAATTACAAAAAGTCATGCTGAATTCAAATACAAATAATATGCAACACTAGTACTATGGCCGTATACATGAACATATGTTAAGATGATTATTAACTTGGACTTTAGTTTAACTGACAGAAGTGAGCAGACTCACGAGATGTCCTAATTCAGTTAAGGGCAATACTGGTAGATTTCTCACGCTTTTCATAACATTCCAGTAACTTGAAAAAGACCAAAAGCATTTTCTTTTCAGTCTTTACCTATCATATTATGATCTCTGCAGTTGCAATAGCATCAATATACAGCCCCAAAAGAAGTTACCGTACGTTCTTGAATCTAATCTGCACCTGAATCTAATCCGCACTAGTTTTTGCCGATTTCTTAAACGAAAAAATAGGTTAGTTCGCGGTTCTAATTCGCACCTTTCCTTCAACCGCCTTCAAAAGTCGCACGGTGGGTGTTGGCTGCATGGAAAGCCATCCAGGAGAGCATTATCATCAGATCTTTCAAGAAGTGTTGCATAAGCAATGCTTTGGATGGATCCGAAGATGACATTCTATGGGAGGACAATGGTGAAGATAAAGATGATAGTGACTGGGTGACAGATAACGATTCAGTTATGAGTGATGACGGCGAGTCTGATGAATAATAAATTATAAATATTATAAATAATAAATAAAATAATAAATTATGGTATTGTATTGTTCTTACGACACGTACATCGGCTCTACCATTTTTCCAAAATTCAGCTCATGACCGTGAATCTAATCCGCATCTGATTTTTTAGCCCTCTGAAACTGTAAAAAAGGCGCAGATTAGATTTGAGAATATATGGTATAAACACAGCTTTAGCTCAAAACCTGAGAGTCCATTTCAGCAGCACAAAAATTCATGCAAACGATCATCTAGCAGTTATACCACCAAAATCAGTGACTTTACTTGGTTTTAGTGGAAGATGACTCTGATGGACATATGGCTTCATGAATTTTGTGTGAGGGTGAGTGTAGGAAGGAAATAAGGCAGAACATTAGATGATAAAAATACAGGCAGAATTACCACTTAAATCAGGGTGTCCTGTGTAATTTGTGTGTGGTATGCTTTTCACTGCAGCCAACCTTCTAACACAGTCACACAAGCTTCTCTCCCCCTCCACACACACACACACAGTATTGGAACTTTCTGGTGGTAACATCTTGTATTCATAATAATCAGACTTCAAACAAATAAATCAATTCCTTTTGTAATAAAACATCTACAATAAACTTATTAAAACTGTACATACATGCACAGCCATAAACAGAATGTTGGCATGGATTACTTTATTGGAATTGGACAGAAATGTACTAAATGAAGACTAACCACGAATTAGACAAAAGTGTACTAAATGAAGACTAACCACAAATTGGACAAAAGTGTACTAAATGAAGACTAACCACAAATTGGACAAAAGTGTACTAAATGAAGACTAACCACAAATTGGACAAAAGTGTACTAACCATGAATTGGACAAAAGTGTACTAAATGAAGACTAACCACGAATTGGACAAAAGTGTAAGCTATAAGTACCACTGACCTTGTCATACAAATTTGCGCACATACATATTTATGCTTACAATAATGAGCACATAAAAAATGCATGACATTGAAATAACTGTAAATAAATTTAAGTTAGCATGCCACTACATGTACGTTAGCTGGAGAAATGTAAGCACATGTATAAATATGTGAAGATTGTTTTAACCTTCCCAGCACACATAAAAACAACAGGTGGTGGATGGTATAGCTGTCTACACACTGCGGGAGCAAAGGAGCACATAAAAGCATTCTTAAATATAAATAAAAATTATTTTGTAAGTGCTGAAACATACCAAAATTGCAAATAAAGATTCATAGATTTCCTAAAGTTTGTTATTTTGAACACTAAAAGAGAGGAAATAACACACATAATTGGTTGGGCCATACCCATTCTGCTTATTTATATTAAGAGACAGCAAGTCTAAATTTTGCCCAACATATGGACCAGTGACAGGCTTCTTTGAATAAGGTAATTAATCTTCACGTAACATAAGAACAGGGGCAGGCTTCTTTGAATAAGGTAATTAATGTTCACGTAACATAAGAACAGGGGATTTTTTGACTATCAGCTTCAAAAAGAGGATTCTCTCCAGACAGTTACTTAAAAAGCAACTCAGTTATTCAGTGTGGTCTTCTGGGTTGTGATGCACATTCATTGCACCTCGATCACCAGAATGGAACATGATTCCTCCATCTTTTGGGCTGCAGTGAGGAGGATGACAATGCAGATGAGCTATACAGGAATACACACACTGCAAGGTGCCCAATCAGAGCCAAAGAATGGTGGAGAGGAAACAGAACATAGTCTAAGCTATCGTGAATTGTGAACAGGAAATGTGAATCCAATAAACAAACAATTTTTAACTTTCCATCACTGGAACCTAAGAACAACCACTTCATTCTCTCTGCATATCACTCTGGACAATTCAATGTCATGTATTTATCTTGTTTCAACTTTTCATCTGATGTGGCCCCACAAAGACAGTAATTTCTCACATTTACATGCCACCCCATGCATAAATTGTAGCCCTGCAAATGGGTCTCCTTATCTTGGATTTGCATGCCCTGACCATTCACTGTTCACATGGCTCAGACCAACTGCTATCTCCTCACCACAATCAATTCAACATAGATGACAAGAGGCAACATATTCCTCAGGAACATTGTTATCCATCTACAAGATTACAGGGTGTCACAAACCCAAAGGTCACAGCCTGAATAATTCTCTCAATCAAAACCTGTAAATGCAAGATTTCAGGTTCTTACAGCAGTAATGCTGAAAATTAAGGCTTCTAGGAAGATACACAGTGTCTAACTGGTAAATATGACATAACATCTCAGAAGACTTGAATGTTCAAAACCTTCAAACTGGTAACATACTGTAAAATGGAATCATAAGCATTCTCCATACACATTACCTTAACTGCAAATACAAGGAACCTAATGACGGAATTCTTATTCAAAGGATGTTGTTCGTGTATTATCTTCTGTCTAACATTGTGCCATGACAGTATCTGGAAGTCTGGGATAACAGTGTCTGCCAGCTGCTCAAGAGTAAAGTGACGCAGGACAGCTTCAATCCGCTTCAGGCTTCTGTCTGCACAGACACCATTCTTAATTAAAAGCAATTCTCAAACTTTCACTAACACTTCTAAGAAAAATACATTAAGAAATGCAGACCAAGGTCTGCTCAACCTCTTACGTGGTGTGGGCAACTTTGGCAAAATTTTATCTGCCTATGGGCAACATGAAATTCAACACAAAGAATGAATAATGAATAAATACAGGGTATATTTATAACTTTACCTGTGTATTTTTCTATACATCATATAAAATAAAAATATTCTCATAGGAAAAATTTATTTAAAAAGCAATTTACAACAGCAGCAGCTTGGGTGCCAATGTTTTAGCACATTTTTACACAGTGAATTAGTCATGTAATGTATGTTACTGTAAATAAACAGCTCATAAGTTTTTAAAATTGCTTTGGTGTTCCATCTTGCCTTTGCCAGAGAAAGGGTCAAAAGATGTTTTCTCATTCAAAATGTCTCCCTGGGCAACATTACACTGTGTCACCCACCAGCAACATGTTCGTGAGCTACAGGTTGATTTGGGCTGGTGTATACCATAGTATTACTTTCCCCATCATGCCTGCTAGCACTTGATAGGAATACACAAGCATTGCCAACTTATGGAAACTAAAATAATGGGATTTAAAGACAGTAAAGTAAATTCAAGTAACATTTCTCTATCGCATGGTTGAAATTCATCACAATAATATTTGTGCAACACTATGTGATGTTCACTGTACACTGAGGCAGGGTGGAGGATCCTGTATTTAATTCAGAAGAGCTACACATAATACACTGCAAGACTGTTGGTTACTGTAAGTGAAAAAGACATAAATAAACTGAACAAAGATAATAATAATAAAAAAAAAAAACACGACCCTCAGCCTATAAAATGACAGGCACATGTTACTAGTAACATCAACAGGTTCCGCAAACAGTGGATGAGAGAGTCTATGCCACTCAGTGATTTGTTTCGTACACTATTCATAAATGATGAGAAGGTGGGGCAAATTACCAGAGCCTGTCTGTGTGTGCCACATACACCCCCCCCCCCAAAAAAACTGCCACGGGTCTCAGATAACAACAACTTGCGGCCGTTGAAATAGTGGTGCAAATTT
>Ga0123357_10015104_pt1 | contig 10111 bp, 9 predicted proteins | sample TergutEmb28metaG_FD_89873 | JGI IMG/M metagenome (GOLD analysis project Ga0123357, IMG submission 89873) | Embiratermes neotenicus P4 segment gut microbial communities from Petit-Saut dam, French Guiana - Emb289 P4 | ecosystem: Host-associated > Arthropoda: Insects > Digestive system > Gut ... | reverse complement strand
TGGAGCTCAAAAGCTAGGTGAGAAGACCAACAGTAAACAGCACCTACATAAAAGTAAGAAGAAAGCAAACACAAATGTGGAAATACTGCATAGAGGACAGAGATGGTGTGTATGTCAAGATATGATGATGATGTACTGATGATGTGATGTGATGTGATACCCCTGATGAAGAGGTGAATAGATTAACATTATAATCTCATAGTCTTCCATACTCATGTTGAAACTCAGGTAACAATTGCCAACTTGTTTAGGATTACCTGAGGAAAGGTAGTTTTCGAAAGCGATCACGATACTGATTCTGTTGTGCATCAAAATTCGTAATCCTGTTACGTATACAGGTAACTTCTGTTGCCTGCAACGGTGCCACTTGTTGTTTTACAGTCTGTGCTATCTTCTGGGTGTTGTTCCATTGCTCTGGCAGCTCCTGCTCAAAAATAAGAATAGCTGAAGAACTGAATCATGTATTATAGAGCCAGACGTAAGTAACTACAGTGATCCACTTAGTCATCTGCATACACAAAGAAAGTTCAACACAGAAGAAAGAGCATGAGGGACATACAATCCTTTAAAACACAATCCTGATAGCAGAGACATCCTGTCTTCACCATCATCTGACTTTGGAAATTGAGATGGCCTCTGTCTCCTGCATTATCAGGGTTGACATGGCATTGACACTCACATTTATCACGCGAATCCCATCTTCTCCATCATCAGTGTCAAGGCAGATCTCAGGCTTCTGGGTTTTGGCACCTTGTAGTCTGGTACTTTCCAGTATTTCAGAGAAACCTAACACCTCCATCTCTGGGCATAAGTCAATGTACAGGCAGCAGGTACCTCCAGAACATTGATAACCACAAACCAGATTACATAAGCCATAATCCAGAAACCTGCAATCTCCTTGGGCAGATAGGGTTACAGTCATTAATGAAACATGAAAGTGATGAGATATATCACTATCGAGCATGTACCAACTATTAAATGTGTATTTACATATTTCAGTACCTTTTGTATGGAAGCACAGAGCAGTTAAGCTTATTGAAGATCAGTTTCAGGTATAGGGGAGGGTGCAGGCATGGGCAGACTGTACAGCAGGAAGCACAGCAGGTGAAGTTGTGCAAGTGCGGCTTCACTGCTCCCAGTTACCTGCAGCAGCACATTCACTTCTTCAGGCAGCTCTTGGTCATAGAATTTCAGTAGCTCTATAGTTTGTCTCAGTGGCTCAAACATATCATCAGTGGTAAGCTGTCGTTCCTTAACATTCTTGAGGTACCCCATCACATTAACAAGGCACTCATAGTCTCCTTCTGTCACAGACTGTTGCAATCCTTCATCAGCCTCATGAATGAACTTGGCGAGGTCAGATAAGCTGTACAGAACAAAAATTTTGATGAACCAGTACTAAAAAACCAATGCTTTTTCCACAGAAATATAAAGAAAATACAAAGCAAATGTAAAAGGACTATGAATAGGAAATCCTTTCCTTGCCTCCTTAATATTGTTTTTTTTCCAGCTGTGTTGTTCATACAACAGTGAAAAATCTGGGAATATTACCATGAATAAAAAATAGGTAGGGCCTGGAAGGAGACAATTGTGACCTATTTGCCAATACTATCCTCACATTCACTAGAATTACTGAGAAAAATGGCAAGGAACTCTGCTTAGAACAATTCACACCCTTACCAAGATTTAAGAAAGACAACTTATGAATACATATCTAAAGTTTGCCCTTAAATTAATGTGCTCTCTGACATAAACCATGATAATGTTAGTTAGAAAGGACATTAACACCAGGAACAAACAACATTATCTTCTGCCACCCAGTGGGAACACAAATTTTTAAAAACCAAGTATAGATTAAACATTATGAATTGGCAGATTATTGGTATCAGCCCAGCTGCAGTGATTGTTTCAGGCTGTCAAACATCAGACATAATCAAACAAAAACTTAAAATAACTACCAAGGTTTTATTACAGTCATTTCTTTCACAGAAATTATTATGGATGTACTATCATAACTGGGTAACTGTGCTTCATTTTTTAGAAGATACACACAACATGGAAGGTCAGGTCAGCAAAAAAGACTAGACGGAGACACATATCTACCATTATACTTGTCTGTGTTTATGTAAAAATCATAGAGGCTTTTTCTCCGAGTAGTTCTCTTTTCCTTTGTAGCATCATTCCACCAATTCTCCATAACACTAACATCATGCAGTCTTAGCAACTGACAGCATTGTTGTATAAAATGCTACACTCTCTTTTTCTCTGTGTGTGTGCGTGTGTGTGTGTGCGCGCGCACGGGCATGCGTGTTGCGTGCCCGCATACAATGCATTCTCTAGTACCTGTGCATGGATTATGAGGTTTGCAGTTCAAAAGTGCAAGGTTGTAACAAAATCCTCAACAAATCCATCAGAATCTTTCATGCGTATTCATGTACATTCAGGGAACATGTATCTATCCTCAGTTTATGTCTAGTTGCAATGGTGGTGAATGTTTTGTAGAGTGCAGTTCTATAAGCAACATTGCTCATAATTTTGTAAACATTTGTAATTTCTGTGCACCCCATACAGTGGCTGACGAACAGAAGATAGTCCTGCTCCCAATCAAACAAAAGCTTTAATTAATTAAATATACTGCCTCCTAGTGAACTCTGAACAAATGTGACATTACATATGGGTTACAGGACAGGATCAAATTCGGATCATAACATAATAGATGTTTGTAGAACAAGCAACCATCTGGGGAGAAGACAAATGTAATCAATGAAAACTACTATTATTTTATATAACTTATAGCCAACAACACATTATATTTTCATTTTATAACATTTTAAATATTATAAATATGAACTATAATCTGTACAATTGATATGCATATGCATTGTAAGACTATCTTATCACTGTTAAGTGTTAGCATTATAGGTATAGGCTCCTCGATGATGGCAGTCAAGCCAAAACATGTAGGAGTTAATTAGGAATGGAATACATAATAGCAGATCTGTGCATGTGTTGGTACTGAAAGAGTTTGTTAAAAACTAGAAAGTTTTGAGTTGCAAAGAAAACTTTGGCAAGTGGCTGCAAAGTGATTCACATGAGAAAATGATATCAACACATGAGTCATTCAGATATCACTCCTTCTATACAAAAACAACCAGAAGCAAAAGAGAAAGAAGAGGAATGGAAGAAAGATAAAGGAATTATTAAATGCATCAATAGATAGCACAGCAATCAAATGGGCCAACATTTTGTTGTAATACAGAACCAATGTGATTTTGAACATAACAACATAACTGCACTTAGGAAAAAAAAAACTGCATGGTGTCCTCACAAAGTGTAATTTATTACTGAGAGCATATAAGATTTATTCCATAGAGCTTAATAGGCCTTTTCTGCTGATAGATATTTTCTGACTCCAAATTATTCACCTGCAAGGTTGCTGTTCACATTTGTACTCTTAATTCATAACATTCTCAAATATAAGTGCACAAAATATTAATAAAGTACAGCTCAGAGATGACAGATGTTTTGTTGTGTGATGAGCTACAGATAAGGAGACTCAGTAAAAGGTGATTAATGTGTTCTACAACTCACCTGTTAGTTACATGATCCACCAAATGCTGCTTGAACATGTTGCTCCACTTACAAACTGTGTTAAGAAGAGCTTGCCTAAAGGGTCTCAAGTCTACTTGAAACCAGGCACTAAAGATCTGCTCTGACTTCATCCCCTCAATCTCCACAAACAGACTCTCATAGTTATCAATCTAAATATAAGAGATAATAAGTACAACTCTACGATTCTAGAAAAAAGCTGAACTGGGAATTTCAAATTGTCAAACTGTACTTACTACTTAATTCTATAGGAAGAGAAATAGGGCTCTTAATATAGATGATGAAACATCATAGTTCCACAAGCAAATAACTAACCAGTTCTGTGCAGCAGAGTTCTTTTCAAGAAGCTAACTGCTGTTCACCTAGTGAAGAAAATCCCTGCGTTATTTGGAAGCTGTCATGAGCCAAATGAATCCAGGCCATAACTTAAAGTTCTACCATTTACAGACCAAAACTAATCTGACTTACACCTAAAAGTTGACTCAATACCGTGTAGTAAACACGATGTGTCTTGGTTATAAAAGCCAATCAGTTAACTTTTGTATAGGGTAATAGTTGCTGTTTGTTATGAAATCCAAACAAAACACATAAGTGCACTGTGTGGAAAGAATGCAGAACTTTTAAATGTTAAAACTAGAGGTAACCAATAGGCTCTTAAGGATTAAGATCAATTTCAGAATTATCCTCTTATTCCAAGGTCTTCCAAACTCTCTTCCCTTTAGTTAACCCAAAATTTTGTAAGCAACTTTCTTCTTCTTGCATAGCAATTCCAGATATGAATATCAAAAACAAGGACAATTAATAACACACATACACGTACATACGTGTGTATGTACATACACACATATATAAATGGGTATGTATATAAACATACAAATACATACCTATGTACATACATGTATATGTACATACACACACACACACACACACACACACACACATGTGCATGCATGCACACACACACACACACACACATGAACATACACACACATACATATATACATACATGCATACACATATATGCATATACATATATATACTTACATACATACATGCATACATACATACAGACATATATATATATACTTACATACATACATATGTACATACATACGTATGTACGTACATAAATACACACACACACACACACATATATACATGCCTACATACATACATTCATACATACATACATACATACACACAACCAAGGATACATACATACATACCTACACATACATATATACATACATACACACACACACACACACACATACATACATACATACGTAATATATACATACATATACAGGATTCAGAAAAAATCCATGCCCAAATTTCTTGAGGTGACAGGAGAGACCGAAAAAATTATTAATTGTCACAAAACTATATATTGGATGTGCGTCATTCAAGTGACACTGACCATCAGATTTGGTATGACTAGGTTTGTAAATCAAGAAAGCACTGAAGTATTCTGAAAATATTGTATTTATTACCATTTTAGTGCAATATCCAAATGTTCAGCCACCAACCTCGATACAAAGCCAACAACGAAGCAGCAGAAATTGTCGTATGTGCCCAAATACACCAGTTTTCTGCCTGACAGTTGGAGCTGCTTCAACGATACAGGCAGTAAGATTCTCTTCAGAATAAAATGGCGATGAGTAAATCAAGTTTTTCATGTATCATTCTTGCAGCGCCGCAAACCATCACAGTGTTTGTGAAGCACCTGGAATGGAGGCAACTTGCCTCAACAAGTGTGGGTGTCAACTCTTACTCATACTGGTTTTGGCATGCCTGCAGATTCAGTTCTTTCAAAAGACGAACTCAGAACCTCACAAGTGTGTGTAGTCAAATTGACACCAACAAGCAGTGCTAAACCTGGGTAGAACTCACCAACAACCCATCATTGTATGATGCAGCACATGGAAACAGCAGGAAAGTGCAGAGGATTTATCATGAGCTCTTTCTGATCACAGTGCTTTTGTCGACCATCACCTACAGGCAACTTGTACATTTGCAGTGAATAAGCACAGCACAGGGTGATGAAAAACTCACCACATGCACACATGTGGTTGCTCATGAATTCAGTATGTGGGAAATTGTATGAAAGCAGCAGGTCCAGCCTTTCCATATGCAGAATCTGCAGGCTTAGGACACAACAATTACCTTCATCAAGACCAATTTGTGCATTGGTTTGTGCACGACAGTACAGGGAAGCCCTACTTTCCCACAGTAGTTTTGTTTACAAATGAGGTATGCTTCATAGGCATGGGATTTTCAACTGCGACAACAGCCATGTTTGGGCAGAAGCAAACCCTCATGCTGCATTTGTTCACTGCCACTAACAACGTTTTAGGTCAATGTGTGGGCAGGAAACGTACATGACTTTTTGTTTGGACCTTACTTGTTACCCCCACCACTTAGTGCACAGATATACTGGGTGTTTCTGGAGGAAGTGTTACAAGAATTGGAGAAAGTCTCCTTAGCACTCAGGAAAAACATGTGGCTCCAGAATGACGGGGCTGTGGCTCATTTTGCATGTCAGGTCCAAGAACATAGCACCACCACTTAATACAATCATTGGATTGGACGGGGCAGGCCTGTGGCTTGGCCTCCCAGGTCACAGACCTCACACCATTGGCCTTCTTCCTATGGAGCTACATGAAAACCATGATACACTCATCACCAGTTAGTTCTGAAGAGAGCTTTACTGCTCCTGTAGCTGATCACTGAGCCAACAGCAAACAACAGGCAGGAATCTGAAATTTTTGAGCAAACACATCAATCTCTGCTGCATTGTTGTCAGTTTTGGATTGAGGTTGGTGACAGTACATTTGACCATAAGCTCTACATTGGTACAAAATACAACGTTTGCGGAATACTTAAGTGCTTTCTTGAATTCCAGACTTAGTCAGACACACTTCGATGGTCAGTGGCACTGCAAGGACACACATCTGACATACAGTTGCTGGACAATGAATCTTTGTTTTGTTTTCTCCTATCACCTCAAGAAGTTTAGGCATGGAGTTTTCTGCACCCAATATGTATGGGGGAGAGATAATCAGTTTTTAAAGCATTACACAGTGAAAACAGCAAAGCATTTTATTAATGTTACTAAAACAAGCAGTGACATAGGTAGGTTTTTTTTAGAACCCAGGTAAGTAATCACAATGTCTGCCCCTGACACGAATTACAAACTTTAAAAATTACAATTATTCACTGAATTTCCTTACATTCGATTCAATAATTTAAAACTTGTTTAGTGCAAAAAAAAATAGATTTTTTCATTTAAAATATTTATTTTACCGCCCACTTTGCCGCACCTTAGACTCCCTCCTGGAGGACCTGCATCACTACCTCATCCCCAGCTAAACCCTTGAGAACAAAATAGCTCAGATAATAAATTTATAACACACAGATACAAAAAAGAGCACACTACTCAAACTCAGACACCCAAATTCGGTTTACATATCCATTCCTTATACTTTGCAGTCTCAGTTCAGCCTCTATAATCACTAAACTACATAATCTTCCTCCCTTCCTCTCTACTGTTAGCAGCTGGTCGATGACTGTCCTAATTCTGCAGATGTTCCATTTTCACCAATGCTAACTCCTGCATCATGTTTAAATTTACTTAGAGAATGGATTTACCCTAAAAACTTCATCTCTTTGGAAGAACAGAGGAAATCTGGCATCCTGAACTGAATTTTGTGGAACAGCAGGATAGGGCTCTTAACATTCTAAACCCGGGAATGTCCCGCTAACATCGGGGCATATAGGATCCTACAAAGCCTTCTGTATCTATCCTCCTTGGTTTGGTCATCTTAACAATATCTATCAATAAAAACAAGTCCTCATTACACACTTTTCTCCATCCTCCCATTACTCTCCCTTGTTTGGAATAAATATTCTCTGCAGCATCCTGAGCCCCAACATGCTCAGTCTAGGTTCTTTGGCTAATGTGACAAAGTTCTAGATTCATACAAATTTAGAGTCATAAAGTCACCCTACTTCAATACAGAAATAATAGAACAAATTTACACATAGAAATACAAGTGTACAATATGAAACAGCTCTCAAAATATACTTCTATGTCCATATAGAATATGGAGTACTACTATAAGCAACATGAGTGTGTGTACATGCTGCACAAAAACAAAATCTACTGGATATAAACTGGTTGACTGATAATCAGGTCCTCTAATGGACATTTGAAAATTCTGCATACACTAACAAGTTTCAGTACTCTCTAAAAACATGTTTATTTCATCTCTTTTTCTTAACTCAGCAAAGCTGGTACCTTGACTTCTGCAATGTTGAATTTGAAAGAATGCACTAAGGTGGCATTGAAACTTATTAGAGATACCATAAATTAACCATGTCACTTTAACATAACATACTCTTTTACCTCTCCAAAATTAATGTAATTTTATTTGCTGACAGCCAGTTCTGTACACCATTTTGGTAAAATTCCTAACACAGTGTGTACTTTGAGGATAATTGAGGATAAAAAACACTTCTACATGATTTAAATGATCCCTCATACAGCACATGTTGGGCAAAACTGCACTACACATGTACAGAAGAAAGTGGGTTATATGAATGCCAATGCTTACTAATCCACTATTACTGAAAATACATATATTTTTGGACATTAAACATTCGCATAGTGTTTGGGTGGTTGGCTGCCAGCTTCCACAGAAACTGAGTGAATGCCACCTATATTTACCTAGATTTACTTAAATTTTTCAGTGCACTGCAAAATGTTTTCCTCTATATTTAATCATTTGCAAACATGTGCAGTCAAAAACCTCACTGGGCAAACCTTTTTAAAGCGTAAGTGAATTTTATAACTATAATAGACTCTAAAAATTCTAAACTTATAATGCTTTATTGACATTGTTTTAATATTAATCAAATACTGAAATGTTGTGTTATAAATATTTTTAGAGACAGCATATATTTTGTAAATTCAAACTGCTACTTTAGCTTACTGTCTGTCACAATTCTAACTTTACTTTATTTGATCACCACATGAACCTTACAACATAGGTTGATATGTATTAGTATTTAATGCTTGCATGTATATTTTTATCTCTAAAATGTGACATGTATTATATTTAATATGTAAATATTTTGATTATCTTTTTCCATGTTTTTCTTGTACATATTTTGCCTTATTTTATGTTACACAAATTTTGACATGTTCTATATCCTATGGGCTATGGCCTCATGTAGCTGGATTGTATGAACAAAATAAATAAAAAAATAAATAACTAACTGTTCTGGGTGAGGTGTTACTGTCTATATCACAAGTTCACTGAACTTTAATTTTCACTACTTCCCAATCAACACAACAGAAGTCAAGTTTGAAACTTGCTATTAGTATGCCTACTCTGAAATGTGTGTTTCAGTTTTAACTGCTCACCTGTTCCCTGAACAGCTCCATGCTTGGTGGACTGGGTTTTGGTGCCCCATCATCACCTATAGCAACAAGTTCTAGCTCATCAGCAGTCAACTGACGACCATATGTCAAGAACTGCTGCATGTAGAATTCATGGTCATCCAGCCACAAGTAAGAATAGGTCTCAAAACCATGGCTAAATTCATTAGCCTGAAAATTTTACAAATATCGAAGTAAGAACAAATATATAATAGATGAAACACAGAAATTACTTCTTGCTACTTCATATGAACTTCAGCAACAGAATTAACAATATTTTGGGAAGATTACAATTGTAAACTACCTCATTCATTACATGTTGTACTCCTTCTAATATCTCTCGTTCCATCTCTCTGATATCTTCATTATTCTCCATGTCTGCCTGTAATAAAATATTCCTGTGTACAGAAATATATTTAGTTATGAACTAATGAAAGTTGCCCCAGAATAATGTTCCTTGGGTCTTCATATTTTAAATATAACAAAGCTACAATAGCAAGCAAAAATGGTAGTAGAGAAACTTTTGCTACTGGAGTCCTATAAATTGTCTGCCATTAATAACCAAACACAATCTACAATGCTAAAAAATGTAATTGCCAAGTGGTGACATGGTGGGACATTCCGTAAAACTCTTCATGACCCAACACTAAACTGGAGGCTTGATCAATGATTGGTAGGTTTATAGGTGGTTCACTTAAATTAGTTATTCACAGCTGTCAGCAAATTACACAACTGAGGCCCAAATTTAAACCAGCTACCCACTGCCATGATTTGGTCAACAGCAATTTGGCACTGGCATTTTCTCTACAAATTTATACTAACTGGTTATAGTGGCAAGATTCCCTCATCAGAATTTCATTTGCAAAAACATGATGCAGTAAATCTCTCTACTGCTATGTCAGCAGTATATATGCATGTCCATAATGTTCTACTGATATCATACACATACAGATTAGTGTGGGTCACCACAACCCTGTACTGCAGCTTCCTACCATCTGGTGGGCAAATATTCAATTGCATGTTCACACTTCCTGAATGCACACTGCAGCTGAAGTCAAG
>Ga0123357_10015100_pt1 | contig 10112 bp, 7 predicted proteins | sample TergutEmb28metaG_FD_89873 | JGI IMG/M metagenome (GOLD analysis project Ga0123357, IMG submission 89873) | Embiratermes neotenicus P4 segment gut microbial communities from Petit-Saut dam, French Guiana - Emb289 P4 | ecosystem: Host-associated > Arthropoda: Insects > Digestive system > Gut ... | reverse complement strand
GTAGGACGGCAGCGTGGCAGAGGTGGGTGGGTGTTGGTGAGTGGGCCGGGGGAGGGGGGGGGGGGGGGAGGGGTGGAAAAGAGTAGAGAGACGTGAGAGATGTTACCAAAAGTAAAATATATTCCGTCCAAATACAACTTTTATTTATAAAATATACCCAGCTACATGTTTCGGCTGATATATGTATCCATCATCACGTTGATCGCGAAAAATAAAATGTTTACACCTGCAAGGGAGGTTTAAGATGTCGAATCATTTTATTTTCGCGGCCAGCCTGGTGACGGCTATGTACTAACAGTAACACGTAGCTGGTTGTATTTGGACGGAGCGTGTTATACTTCCGGTTATATTGCAGACATATCGGGGATGAATCACCCAGTGGTGTACCCAGGAATTTTGTTGGGGGGGGGGGGCAACAAATTCAGTTGAGGACAGAGAGAACGGGAATCTGGGGGCGGTAGTCCCCTACTCATGGGTTTTGAAGGCAGCTGTAATTTGGTACAAGAAATTTTATTTCATACAGTAAAATTTTCTTAACTTTGTGTACTTTATGACTATTTATGATGACCAATTTATTTGTCATTGCTAACGTAAAACAATTACGAACCGACGGTAGTTTTAGAATTTTACTGCCTTTTTCCCGAACATCTTGGGGTGTTGGCGTCCTAAATTCAACAATTTTTAACAGTTTTAACAATCGGGTTGAGTTTGGCACGATTTTGGAGGGTCTTCGGAATTTCCGGGGGAGGGGGTTTGAACCCCACCCCCAAACTTCCCTCCTCGGTATGCCACTGGAGTCACCTATATTGGTTTGACGGGCACCAAATCAGGGTCGATTCACACTATGCGTCACGTTTCCTTTCCGTCACAATTCCATCTTCGTTCCGTCAGAACGTTCTCTGTTCACACTGTCCGTCGTGTTCAGTCACCTTCCAGAACAGCACATGATAAAAGGCCAGCGATTATTTCCATCAAATATGCAGTCCACTGCCAGGGAATGCATTTTCCGTTATTTGTTAATTATTAGAACTTCGGTGATAATAGAATGATAGTAACTTCAAAATTCGCAATAAAAAAAACATTGGAACTTGCCTGATTTTTTTTTAAAACTCTTCACCTGTTTGTCCCCACAATTTTTCATTCCAGACACTGTCACTGTACTTTATTTGACATGTCATATAATTCCTCACATTTACGTACCAATTATATTAATTTTTCATCCACTTCTGAAGACAAAAACAGGCAGCACACACTGCAAGCAAACACTCGAAATGTAGTGGAGGAGACGTAAGACTATTCACATTATCGGAATCGAGCAGGTACAGACAGGCCAGGACACGTTTCGTCACGTCAAACATTCTCGCTCACCAACGGCGACGGAACGGACCTGAGACGTGACGGAGACGTTCCTGTCAGTGTGAACATCTCCGTTTAATTACACATGAGAAAGTTTTACTGAACGGCGACGTTCCGCGACGGAACGGAAACGTGACGTGTAGTGTGAATCGGCCTTAAGCCAGCCCGGGGCGCCCCAAGTTTCGGGTAGGCCCCGCGTGAGGTACGTTAATGTACAGGGCAGTCATTCAGTGCTGGTGTTGTATTCACAGAATGTGGAATGGACAGTTGATGGTCACGATTGCAGTACTGCTGTCACTGACGGCAGTAACTGAAGGGCGCGACTATTCAGACCTGCAGGGTCCGTACTGTGCAAGTCGAGCAGGTAGGTGCTGCCCTGATCGGCGAGACGACTGCTCCGTACCCATCCTGGGCACACGGTGTTACTGTGACCACTTCTGTAACCGGACGCACAATGAAGATTGTTGCCCGGACTACTGGAAGGTCTGCTTGGGCATCGATCCCCCTACACCAATAGAAAGTAAGTATTTGTCATGTGCTGTTGATCTGTTGATCCTAGTAGCTGTGGGGAGTATAAATGTGAGCGTGAGCCGTTGTAACGTAGGTAACATAGGATATCTATATAGCTTTGTTTGTCTGTTTGTTTGGTTTGTTGTCTACGTTCTGCTGTGTTGTCCAGTAATGTTCTGAGGGCCCGTGATAGGCGTAAACACATATTTGGCATCTTTCTGCATAAGTGACAAAGGGACATACGACTGACACCTTTTTTTTTTTATGTTTTGCTGACCGTGCATCTGAGTATAATCGTAGTAACTGACTAACTTAACGCACAAATTCTTGTTTTATAATAAGTTTATTATATACCTCTACATGTTTCGAGCACTATTGTGCTCATCATCAGGAGGTCAAATTGTATTATACAGCATCTGGTATCATCACCTTTAGGTGGCCGTCCCGTGCATAGGTGCACTTGTGCACAGGACGGCCACCTACAGGTGTGATGATACCAGTTGCTGTATAATACAATTTTGACCTGATGATGAGCACATAGTGCTCGAAACATGTAGAGGAATATAATAAACTTATTATAGAACAAGAATTTGTGCGTTAAGTTGGTCAGTTACTGAGGTGACTAATTCACTGTCTCCCAGTGTCTCTCTCTTATACTGCTAATGCCAAATTTTGCCATTGGACATGATCTAAGCCAGTCCCGTCCATCTTCCCAACCTGCTTCATGAAGTTTCAACTTTATTCTGTTCTCCTTTATTCTTGGTTCTTCAAAAGATCGTTTTACAAGAGGTTCCCACACCAAAATTCTGTATGTATTTCTTACATCCTCCATCCTAACCACATAACTTGGCCCTCCAAAGTTCATTTTTGTTATAATAACGTTATTACTTGTTACAGTAATAATGTAGACAGTTGTAGTATGGTGACTCGAATCACAGTGTTGCACTAAGTAAGGGAAACAGTGTTTGAAGCTTTTAAGCAAAGTCTGCATTTAAAAATGCAGCATTTTGATTACCGAAAATCACTTTATGCTGGAAAATTGTTGTTGCAATTCTGGGCCTTTTTAATGAAATTGTAAACAGAAAATAATAATCATGGGGCATTGACAGTTGATCCTTTGTTACAATTTTGTGTCTTTTGTACTACAAATTTTATGGTATGAAAATGCGATCTTCACTTTAGATGTCATTTGTCCAGGTTGCTTCTTCAACGGCCAGTACTACAATTTTAATGAAGCTGTGAAGATTAACTGCAACCTGTGGTGAGTAACAGCAAACAGTATTTTGGCGCTACAAACAGGGGACGGGGACTTTGGTACTGCAGTTTTAGATAAACAGCATTTCAAAATGTGTTCTCAGCAAACCTGTATCTGTCACTCACTGTTTGTCACATTTGCATATTGCAAACACCAGACTTGTTTTCACACCAAGTTGCACAGTTTTGAGGTTGCAGTGCATAAGGGCATATTTTTCTATCCATTGTATTTCATTAAATACAAAGTACTAACAGAAGTACTGTACATGCAGTTTTGTTTAAAATAAACTGTACTTTGATAATGAAAGTGCTGGTTCCTTTTCATAACAACATTTGGTATGGCTTATTTTTCAACTGAAGTGCTATTACTTGCTTCAATTTTGAGTACACAGGACGAACAAGTAGCCCTTTTGTCCTGGATTTAAATCTGGTTCAGTTCATGCAGCTGTAGTTCATTGGCAGGTCTTTCTTAATCAAACATTTTCCTGTCTACAACACTGGCAATGGAAGGGTGTGTAGCTTATATGTTAAGCATTCTTAAAAAGTGATTCATTTTTAACAATCAATTTGTACAGTCAAGTGTTACATTTCATGAAATGAACACAAGATATGAGATATTTGATTCCAGCACCTACTTCATTTGAAGAAAGATTGAAATGGAGATGTTTGGTCACAACAGTTACATCAGCAGCAAATTAAAATAATTTTATACTGCATTGTAACTGTATTTTAACTGTATTTAACAACATTACTGGTTTTAAGAAATGTAACATTTAATAATAATAATAATAATAATAATAATAATAATTTTAATCATATATAGAATTCCTACTATGCAAGTTGAAGGATAAACTGCACACGATAAAAATGACTTATGAGCTCCGTGAAGATGGCCAGCAGTTAAGGCCGAAACATGTCAGAGCATTAATTAACAAATAAAACGCGTTGTGCAACAAGTTTGTGTTAAATTTTACATATGTAATCCAGTTGCACAGAAAATGTACAACATTAAAGATCTTGGACAATTCATTCTTACCGCTGAATGTTTTATCATACCAGATGTTCAGTTTAATGTGGGTGATGTAAGGTGTAAGGTGTAAGGTGTTTCACTTGTAGTTAATGTTACACATACTGTATTAAGATACACAGTTTGTGAAATTAGGGGAGGTGGGTTGGAAGGTTTTATGGCCAGTCACTGATACTTGCAACATCCATTGCTGAGGGTATCGGCTTTTTACCAAATAAAGACAGATCTTGACTTATGTTAGGATTCCATCCCTGTAACCTTTATGTGACTCTTAAGTTATGTAAGTTGGGATTGACCCCACCCCCCACTGGTCTATGACACTTCATTGGTTATGTGTATGTTTTTACAGTGTTAATGTACGTGTTTAGAATGGTGTTTCTGTCAGTTTTTGTAATGAGAAACACAAGGTAACATCATACAGTAAGTACGGTATTAATAATTATTAATGTATTTTATATATATTATATTGAAAATAATAAGATTTTTTATGTCAGGCCGAGTTTTGTAAGTTGCAAGTTTTGTAACCTCAAAACTTCTTGTAACTGGTGTACATGTTCTGAAAATTAAAATGTTGTAACTTACAGAAGGGAACTAAGCAGAAAACATGTCATTATGATACCTGTAAAGCTGATTAAATTAGAAATTTTTTTTGGATATGGTTGACTGATTTGTTTCTTAACCTTTTGGCGCTGGAATTATTTTTTTAATTTTAGAACATTCTGTATATAAAATATGAATAATACAGGAACCAAATACGTTAGAATTATGAAACAAACTGTATTTTGAAGAGGATAAAACGGAGAATATATACCATGTTTAAAATATTCAGTACATGTATTTGTTGAGTAAATATATAAAATGCAACATTTAGAGGTTAGCGGTGCGGTACGACCACTATAGTCGACATTAGGCGTCAAAAGGTTAATTATGTTGGATTTTCTCAAGCTTTAGTTAGACTATATTTATTGCTAATTCTAAAAATGGCTTTTAGACGATTACTACATATGTATCTACGTTCAGATGGTGATGGAATATCTTTCCTATCATTTCTTACACAGAATAGTTATCAGTGCATATATAATAGCGATAATTATAAAATAATTTGCATGTGACAAATATTACAGATGTTACTGATCTAAAATCCTAATGTAATTAGTGTATATTATCTAGAAGGATTTGTGATGTTACATTATTGCACATAGAATTTGGATTTGCAGGATAAGCAGGAATTCAGCAGCTGCAAAGCCATATGGCACAAGAAAAAACAGGAAACGATCTGCAGATTGTAAGATTATAGTGAGATGTAGGTGAAGTAAAGATGTGTGCTGCAGTGAATTGCTTCGAAGTCTCAAGATACTGCTTTGACTAAGTGAAGAATGTTAATTACTGAATTGAAAGTATAATGTAACAATGTGATTGTGTTGTGTAGCAAGTGTGAGCAAGCAGGCAACAAGTTGGAGCTGCTGTGTGAACACAATGTATGCCTGGTAGAGCCAGAGATCATATCCAGGGTCAACGCAGGTGGATACCGTTTCAACTGGCGAGCAAGTAACTACTCCATGTTCTGGGGGCGACGGCTAGATGAGGGCATCTCACTGAGGCTGGGAACGCTGCAGCCTCAGAAAGCGGTATTTTTTCCTTGGAACATTTATGTTGTTAGTTCCTGTTACAAAACTGAAACCATAAAAACCAATGACTCTGCTTCACAGTTTAAGTAGAATGAAAAATCTTCGTAATTCTCTGTGTGTAAGCCTCTAATCCATCCGTGGTAAATCAAAAATGATTGTTGACCTTGCAGAAGTAATGCCACTGCGAAAGTTAGAATTTGAATCAGTGCCGAAAATGCAGATGGTCAAGTAATTGATTGCAGTGAGAACCACCATAGTGTCTCCAAATGTCTGCCTCATAAAGAAGGGGATATACAACTAGGAAGTTACTTGTTTGCTGTGCCTTCTGTAATTTTTTTTACCATGCAAATATGCCATTTTATATCAGTGACAAAGATTCAAAGTCCTGGTGGTGTACTAATTATCTAGGTCCTTGGCATTATAATCCGATCCAAGACTTCAGGGTCATGGTCACCACTGCTCATACTAGAACCTCACTGGACATGATCCAGAGACCCATCCACAACTCCACTTCTCTCAGATCCATATTAGTGAATCTCCCCCTTTTGTCTGTGAAGTGGAAGTTCATTTTGTGCACTTTGTATGTAGTAGATAGAAGAAGCTGCACCTTAAATTTACAACATATCAAAAGCAAAGATTTAATGGGCAAACTTCATGCACGAATATGATATGTATGTTCAGGTCATGAGGATGCGGCCACTGAATCCAGTGTATGATCCCCGACGCTTACCACACAGTTTCGATGCTCGCAACAAGTGGCGTGGTTTAATAGAAGGAGTCCAGGATCAGGGTTGGTGTGGATCATCATGGGCTTTGTCAACAGTATCTATAGCATCAGACCGCTTTGCCATCATGTCTCAAGGCCTTGAGAAAGTGCAACTGTCAGCACAGCATCTACTTGCGTGTAATAATCGTGGGCAGAGGGCATGCCAGGGTGGTCACTTGGATCGTGCATGGCTCTTCCTCCGCAAATATGGGTCAGTATCGTAACGTTTCCTGAACCCTTTTCAGGTGTATACTGGCCCCTTCTATGGAGCAGAGTACTCAGTTGCTTAGGAACCTTGTGTCAGAATCAAAAATCCATTGCAATGTTAACAACAGCCTGCATGATTCACTGCCCTGAGCTAGGGAGGGGGAGGAAGAGGAGGACAGTGATGACAATGACGACAGCAGTGGCACTGACAGTTCCAAAAATGACGCTAATGTTCTTGTCGTCATGAACCATCGTGAAGTGTGAATACACACAGCAGGTCCTTGACGTGTGGATGATATCGTAATTGTGGAGTGATGTTGCTGCTTGACCTACAAGTGGAGCTGGTGAAGAACATGAGAGGACTGACTAAAAAAATGTTGTGGACAACACATGAAAATGGTGGAAGGTAATACACGGGAGGCGAAAAAAACAGAGGTATTTTTGTATCCACCCCGTTGTCAGGACACAAACCAATGGACCTGAGTTGGGGGACAGTAGTGACTCCAGTAGGTGATTGCTGAAGATAGTGTGCTAATATACTGTTAACCAGTACGTGGGCTGACGCGTACAAACAAGTACAGAAATAAAATAAAAAACCACTAGGTATACTTTTATGTAGAATACTGAAGGGATGTAAGTACTGAGAGATTTTTGGCAGAAAACTTAGTATATGCATGGTTGATGGAAATGAGACTAGAGCCATTTTAACAAGTACACTTTTAGCACCATAACTATCAACTATGGTACAGAGTCTACCTTGAGAATATGTAACTGCTGTGTGCATTTAACATGCTGTTCTGGGACTTGAAAGCCTGTGATAACTGTCACAAGAGGATGACATCAGACCATCTTATGAATTTCAGATCTTCTACAGCTTGTCCAGTTGTAATGCAGTGTGACAGTATTAATATCAGAATTGGTTTTTGCAGTGACATAAAGTTGTGTGTCTAACCCCCAGCCTGGAGGACTACTTCTTATATTGTTCATGTTTGTGTGTCCAGTATGATTTGCCCCCAATGTATCTTCCATCTCGTGTTCAGAACTCGAAGACATGCAGTATTTTCACCATGGATCCAATTCATATTTTGTTTAATCCTGTAAATATAGTGATGTTCGCCTGAAGGTTCAATCTGTGGAATACACAGAGTTCCATTTAATTTCTGGTGGGGGGGGTAAAGTTTAATATGTCTGTTCTGTGAAGGTATATGGGAGGAGAAGGGGCATAGCTCCACTTATTCTGAGCTTCAGCATTAGACAGGCATGAATGGTTAACTTGACAATTTGGCTGCTTGCCCCCCAGCAAGCAACCACCGTACCGATAGAATAGGAGGCTGGGTGGGGCCAGAGCTGGCCTGGGTATATTAAAGATGAGAAAAATCTCTTTCCCCTAACATGACTCAATTCTTTCACTGCTGTGTTTGGACCACCAGGTCCATAGGCTCATCACTGTACCAACTACGCTACTTCAACACCATTTACTTTGTCAATACATAATCTTCTGGGTCTGAAACATAAGTGTTTTACTGTCTTCAGGTGAGTTAAAAGTGAAGGCTGTCAAGCAGGATTACACAACAATCAGTTTCCATTAACAGACTTTAAGGTAGCTGACTTGAAGATGTCAGCAGAACCCTTCCAACTGTTTTCATAAATGACAGTTTTTGAGTGGCTAAGTATCGAGGTGAAGGAAAACAAAAATGATAAGAATTTGTACACGGAGCTGTAGGGATGACAGTACAAAATATACAGTACATTTGAAAATATGAATGTGGTGTGAATTTTGACTCTGTGTTGTTACATACTGTATGCTGGGACTCTTAACTTCACAGAGGTCTGAAAGAAAATGAATGTCATTCTTCTACTCCTGTAAGTGTTAAAGGTTATGATACATCTGCTGCAGCTTCTGCTGCTGAGAGGTAATAAACGATGATTAGGGTAACTGCAGAATGATACAGGTTTTTATTCAGAGGTTTTGAGGTGAAAAATGAATTTTAATTTCGTGAACAGTAATTCATCCTTTTTTTAAAGATGTACACTGTGTGTGTACACGGGCTGTCATTACATGATGCTGTGTAAGCCCAGTGTAAGTTCCTTTTACTAAATCCAGCACAGCAGTCAAGAAATTACTGGCATGTCTTTGCACTGTTGACAGCCAACTATGATTGTTTCTCGTCACTCCTGAACATTAAATTGATTGTGTGTTACTGTACATCACGAAAGCTGTTCAAAATGACTATATGCTAGCAGGGAAGCTTCATATCTTGGTAACTGCCAATCAGGCAGTTGTCCATTTATGTGCAGTGTGCAGTGTAGCATTTGTGGGCCCAGAATTCCATCATGCATGGCTCACAGATTGCTGAAATGGATACTGTTGCCACTGTCTGAATTCATGTGTTTCTGGACAACAGTCAAATTATTTTCAAGTTAAGAAGTCTCATTTGTGTGTGCACAGATCCTAGCTACACACCACACTGTACAGCTAAACATGTTGAGATATCCTTGAATGTCTGCGTACAAAATACCCGTTTTCATCCGCAGCTAAACACGTTAAGATTTGCAGTCTTAATGTGCATCGTTTCCATTGTGTTAATACAATGCACACCAACAAGGCACACTTTCCATACACAACACTTCATTACGATAATCCATAAAGCTACATTTTGGCTGCATGAGACAGCCATCGCCATCAGTTTTCAAGTTTCAGAAATATCAGAAGAAATTCCTATAGCTGTAGGTACACATACAACAGTAAAAACTTACGGTCGAGATTTCGTTGTTACATTAAACATTTGTACATGTTTCAATTACAAATTCATCATGTAAGGGTGATATCTCGACTTAGTTTTTACTGTTACATGTATAGCTACAGCTGTATTTCTTTTTTATAGTTTCGAAATGTGATGCCTGATGACTGTTTTCATGCAGCTGAAACATACAGCTTTTAGGATTACTGTAACAGAGTGCTGTGTACAGACAGTTTGTCTTATTGTTAAGTGTATTAACATTTCATTCTTATAATAAAACCAACTAGACACACTAATTTCTCAAACTTGGAATAAAACTCCACATTTTCATTTTTATTCCGTGCAATAGTCTAATGATTGGATATTGACCAACTAATTGCACTGTTATATATGTTTTTAAAATATTTATTTACAATTAACCCTGTAAAACATATCACTTTGTTTAAAATTCGTCGTTACTCCTACATGTTTCGGTCCTTCTGGACCATCCTCAGGGAGTATTATGTTCCTAGTATTGAAGTTGCTAGTATTCTATATTTGGTGTTGTGACGGCATGCGTTTGGGTGTTCAGGTTATGTCTGCGTGCCTTGTTGATGTGTCTGCTGCTGGTCATGTTGCTGTAG
>Ga0123357_10015097_pt1 | contig 10112 bp, 7 predicted proteins | sample TergutEmb28metaG_FD_89873 | JGI IMG/M metagenome (GOLD analysis project Ga0123357, IMG submission 89873) | Embiratermes neotenicus P4 segment gut microbial communities from Petit-Saut dam, French Guiana - Emb289 P4 | ecosystem: Host-associated > Arthropoda: Insects > Digestive system > Gut ... | reverse complement strand
TACCCCGACACCCAATTCTTTTAGTGTTTTACCAGGAATTTGAATTAACAACCGGGCGCCCGGTGGTTTGGGTTTTTGTTTTGTTGGGGGGGGGGGGGGGGGGGGGGGGTTGCAGTTGCACGTCGTTAGTTTATTGTAGACTGTTGATGCAGAGTATTCCAGTGGCGGCGGGACGTTGTAAAAAAATACGAATAACTTTCTGAGATACCAAGCACCTATCGCGATGGCCGTGCGAGTTATTATTTTCTGATGTGACAAATTTAATTAACGTAAAAGGTAAAGGTAAAGGTAAAGCAGTCCCATCACAGGCCCGGAGTGGCCCAGAGGGTTCCAGGAAGTTAAGGTTCCCAGATTTTATGACAACGGCACAGGATGGTAGTAAGGTTGTCAGTCTTACGCACCGGCCGCCTTCACCCCCAGGAAATACTCCTGGTACTCATTTCTGTTAGAGGCTACGTCGACCCCTAGGGCCATATTGCGATCGGAAGGATTTTATGTTAATGGAAAATTCCAATGACACCAGCTGGGATCGAACCAGCGACCTTCCGATTTGTAGCACAGCACCTTAACCACTGTGCTACCGCGGTCCCCAGTTGAATTATTGTAGTACATAAAATCAACATTTATTCTTCGGCAGTGAAGATGGAAATAGTGAATGAGTGCGTATCGACTGCACGGTGTGTCTTTATACCTGTACGTCTGTCGTGTATGCAAGAAACTCTTGGTTCGTACAGTTGGTTGGTTACATCTTTTACAGGAAGCTTGGGTGGCGTGCTGGTCCGAAGTGTAAAACTGCCTACTGTATGCTGTTAGGACTGCAGACTGACAGTTTAATTAAACTGGAACGTATATGGGACACTGTCTTGCGTCTCTTTGTGGCAGTAGTGGCGCGGTGACACGGCGTCGCCGCAAACGTACGGACTCAGTTACTAGTGTCTGAGGTCCTTTGTCAGCAACCCTATGACTAGACTATGGGATCAATAATAGAGGATTAGTGGTTCAATTCCGGGCAGGGACAAACCTTTCGGTTCTCTGCAGCTTCACTGGCGTGGGGTCCACCCACCCAACCACCCACACAACCACCCACCCACCATGCTAACGAATATTGGGGGCGCTTTCGACGGGGGTAAAGCGGCCGGGGCCTGAAACTGGCGACCCGCGTGCATCTAGTGTGGATTTCGAGAATGCTTCGACCTTTACATTCGGTAATCGCAGGAACGGCGTAGTTGTTACTTTTATTGGGTTCTGTCAGAGAAGTGGTATTGGTCACCACATTGCTTTGGTGAGAAGAAATGTGCAAATAATATACTCGTATGTTAGTTCTTTGCTAGATCACATGACAGAAAACTTAATTGATTGGCCAGCTGTCCAAGCACAGTTGTTTTCCCCGAGATTATTCGCTTGCCTTAAGATGGTCACACAGCACGAGAATTTGTTATTGTTTCGTGACCTACGGTTTTTACTGGAAAATGCGTAATTTTTTTAGCTATAGAACATTTGTTTTAACCTTGAACGAACTGAAACGTGGTTTTCTCTCGATAAATGATTTTATTGCTTTTTTTTGGTCCACATTAGATTGAAATAAAAAGTACATGAAAATGTGTTGATATGGCATTCTGGTGACCTGGAATATATGTAGACTGAAAGTTGGATATGCATCTTGGCACAAATAAGAATGTTTAATTAATCACCACTACCACTACCACCACTACTACTACTACTACCACCACTACTACTACTACCACCACTACCACTACCACTATCACCATTACTACTACCACCACCACTACTTACTACTACCACCACCACTATTACCACCACCACTATTACCACCGCTGCTACTACTACTACTATTACTACCACCACTACTACCACTACTACCACTACTACTACTATTATTATTAACGGTTGTAATAGTAATGACACACACATATGTGTACGTATATAGCCTGAAGGAAAGAGACCACTTGGAAGACTTCGACGCAGTAGATGGGAGGACAAGAATAGAACAGAACTTACGGAACTTGGTGGGGATTGATCTGGTTCATGATAGGGACAGTTGGCGGGCTATTGTGAATGCGGTAATCAGCGTTTGGGTTACGTTAACTGCGGGGAAGTTCTTGACCAGCTGAGGAGCTGTAAGAGTTTCAAGAAGGATTCTTCACCGTTATACTGCATTCAATGAGTTCGGGCTTTAACCGTCGGTAGGAAGCGGTAAGTATGTACGGCGGTAACAGTTCGTAGTCTTGCTTGTCGAGTATCTTAATAGATTCCGTTTGTTTCTCGGAGTAAACGGCATGGCTCTTTGTATGCTACTTTTTGCAACAGCGATACGGTGCGTTTTCTTAGAGGACATAATTCTTAAACAGTATGTAGACGAAATTCGCCTGTTAAATTATAACAGGCCACATAACTTACTGCCATGGAGATGAAAAGAAGGTGTTTTCCGATTTAATGGATTACAGATCGTTGTCGGGGTCTGTAACATTGTGCAGTTCGTAAGTGAAGTTTTCTGTCATCCTGGATCCATACGTGCTTACAAATGTGTACGTATAGTGTAGTTAAATGACAGTTTATTTTGATCGTGCGGTCCAAGGTGCGTCTTTGAGAACTCGAACGCCAGGATTTAGGAGTCGAATGAGAGTGAGATAGAGTGAGATAGTGAGAGAGAGAGGGGGGTGTTGTATTTACAGCGCCGTTATATGGTGTCGGTAGGTGGAGTGATATTCACAAGGGGAAACTCAGAAAGGCGTGCCCCCGTGCCTCTATGTCCACCACAAATGGCAAATGAACTGGCTTGGGAGAGAACCATTGCCTCTCCGGTTAGAGGCTTGCTACTAAACGCCGGCAAAATTCGAATCGTCGGATACGTAGGTGTGATTTCTGACGATCCGATTTGTTGTCCGTGAAAGTGGATGGCATGCGACGGACGGATGAGCCGTCTTGAACGGTCGTATTCAGAACGTCATCCACAGAATGCTCAGACTAGATCCCTGAACCACTTTACATCCACCACTGCAACATAACCTATATCTGTATACGCCCCAAATTATCCTGTGTAATAAAACATTCATACTGTATCATAACTCCACATAATTTATCCAGATATATATATATATATGTATACACACACACACATATATACTATATATATCTTCCCACATTACTTCTTCTCGCTGTCCTGTAACTACAGTAGAACTCCACTTATCCGGATGCTGGTTTTCCGGATTGCCTATCATCTGGATCGGTTTGGCCCTTCGATTAAATTTGTACAGAATTATGCAAAACTAACGTGCCTAGAAATTACCGGTTATCGGATCAAGTACAGTACAGCGTTATGGCTACTAGAACTTCAAACCAGGCGTGGTCGAAAGCTTTAGACGCTGTACTTACTATAAATAGCAACAGCCGAACTTCAAACTGCCAATGTAACCCATTTTCAAAGAAAAATCCAGTTCTCTGCATATCCGGATGTCTCTCCTTCCCAGTTAATCCGGATAAGTGATGTTCTGCTGTGTACCGTATAACCGTCTTAAAATCACACCTCCATTGTAAAATGGGACATCATTCAGAGTACTTACACTTAAGTTTGCTTTAACACTTTAAACGCCAAGTTACACGTAAATCCCATCTGCCATCTGCTGGCATTATTAGGTGCTCACCATATTTTCCACGTTAGCGGGTTAATACTTTGTATTTTTGGTACGCTTTATGGCCTGGCGATAACCAGTTCCGGCCGAAATTTGCTGCGACCAAATTCTTGTACTTAAAATAAGTACTGTTATTGTGATTGCCGGTCTTACACTGTAACAGTGAACAGTCCTGCGTGATGTATAAAAGCTTCCGCAGTGGCAGCAGTTATAAAGCTCATGGACCGGAAGACCAAATCGTTGATAGCCAAAGGAGAGAGTTGGATAATGACTGTGGACCGTACTGGCACAGTGCATGACGGTATCATGCCGTCTGAGGTTTCAGATGGAAGAGACAGCCTCCGGATATGAAGCAGTAGCTGCCGGAAAGATGCGTTCAATAAACTAACAACCTCTCACTATAAACATAAAATTAGTTATGAGATTCTAGGTTTATCTTTATAAAAAATGCTGTAATTTAGTATAATTAAATATTTTATATTATATAATATGTGTGATATTGATTAATGATAATTTATTAGTGATCTGGAGTATCCCCAGGTACGTCACCACACATTCGTAAATGAGCAGCACCCCTCAGCGGTGAAGAATGAAAATCAGCAGGGGAAGATAACTACATTCATAACAGAAAACGTCAATTATAAGCAGTATAAATATTTCCTATATTTAAAAAAACCGCAAAAACAAAAGCTACCGAGTTTAATACACAACTTGTACTTGAAGGCCACTTAAACTGAACATAAAAATCTGTAGGCCAACTGTCAGTATTGCTGTAACGAACTGAGATCTCGTTCCGAAACTGACGCATGATATTTTGTATTCCATACAGGTTTAGATATTTTTACGTTTTTATATTTTACCTGATTAACCCGAGGGTGACTTGAGTCGAAACATGTTGCTTGAGGCAATGTGATGAAGTTGTTTTTGTTAAAAGCTTGTATTTGACGGAGCGTAATCACTGTTTATTAAATTGTCAGGTTTGAAGTGCTGTGTGAGATGCATAACGAACAAAAGCACGATATAATAGTAGGAAGAGTGGTACAGGAGGGTGAGAAATGCAGACATGTAGCATGCATGGCAGGGAAGACGTGTGGACTTGCACATAATTACAGTTGGAATATCGTAGGAAGATAACATTTTAATACACCTAGGCGCAGGCTGTGTGTAGGGTAATATTAAAAGGGATCTTGTTGAAATAAGGTGTGAAGATGCGGAGTGGATTTATCTGGCACAGGACAGATCCATTGGCGGGCTGTTGTGAGCATGGTACTGAAACTTACGATTCCTTCAAAAAGTAGGGGGTATCTTCATCAGTTTGTTAATCATCACTCACTAAAGAAGTACTCTGCTCCATACAGTTAAGTAGTTAACGGCTTGCTGTTAAATGATTGGTTGGTTAATTGGTTAGGTAGATGCGTAGTTGGCAAGTTAACTCTTTCACTGGGTACTTTCTGTACCATTTTGTTTAACATTTAGGAATTCTGCGACCCTCCCACAGAGTTTCCTTCTTTTGTGTGGATCGTTAGAACAAGTAGGGATGATTTCCCTGTCCACATTAACTGATGAGGTTTATAATGGAGCTGGAGTGTGTTTGCTGTGCGGTACGAACTGAATCCTTAAACGTAATTCAGGATAATTTTTGTCTTTAGGCAGTCGTGCCATGCCTCAGGCGGTTACTGGCCAGCCTTTCGCCCCAGGTTCGATGTTGGGGTACTCCAAGTGGGATTTTTGGTAGACAGAGTGGCGCTGGGATAAGTGTTCTCAGAGTACACGTCGTATTCCAGGTAGGGTAGCAAGGAATGCACGCAGAGTTTTGGTAACAAAATCGCTGAAACAAAAAAAAAATTCTCCATAGTATTTATCATTTATGATGGGTTAGGTGATCACGCGAGGAAATCTTCTCGGGAAATCGACAGCCGTTAGAACGAGAAGGTGGGGGAACGATGTTCAGGTCGATATTTACGGAAGTACTTGGTGGAGATGCGATTTGATGGAAGTGGTGTTCTGATATTAGCGTTGTTCATTTCTGCTGCCACAGAACATAGCTATCCCACATTTCTACTGCCATAGAACGTAGCTATCCCAAGGCACCTGTCGTTACAAACTGGTCGCTTATCTAAACGTGTGTAACAGGAAGGTCAGACCTTCCTGACGGTCAAGGCCGGCCGGTTGCTGTTGGGCCATCAACGTCACTACGTGATTCTTCCGCTCACGTTTCCATCCCTCGTACTCAGCGGATGAATGGAACGCGATAGTTAATTCCCATCGCTACAAAATCTCATTCCTTTTCCTCTTCCTTTTTCGGGCCTTGACCTCTTGTATATAGCTTCTCCACCCTTGTCTCTCCATTGCTTATTTTTTTTTCAATTTCTTATGCCCAGTATCTTGGGATTCTCCTCCACGTCCTCACTCTATCTTCGTTTAGGATTGCCTACAGGTCTTTCTCCACCGAATGTATTGTATAGTATCTTCCTTGGTATGCGTTTGCTATCCATGCGTTCAGTATGTCCAGCCTACTGTAGCCGTTTCAACTTATCACCAGCTGATATGCATGGCTTATCGTATAATTTGTGTAGTTTATTATTAGGCTATATCTTATTCTTCATCTGTCGCTTTCTTTTACTGGTCGCCATATTCGTCTCAGTATTTTTCAGATCAGATCAGTCGATTATGTCAATCCTAGCCGCGTTCATGGCATTTTACTTTTGTTCCCCCTGTCTACTAGGCATTTGTGTTTACCTGCCCGTGCTGTCACAGTTTCCAAATACCAGTTTTACTACAGCGGTAAAAGTTGAGTCTCTGTTATTAATTAACCTTTTGGCGCCGGAATTATTTTTTTTTTTTTGAAATTTTATCACACCCTGTATATAAAATGTGAATAAAACAGGAACCAAATAAGTTAGAATTATGAAACAAACTGCATTTTTAAGAGAAAAAAACGGAGAGTATATACCATGTTAAAATATTCCGTATCTGTATTTGTTGAATAAATATATAAAATGCAACGTTTAGAAGTTAGCGGTGCGGTACGACCACTCTAGTGGTCGTTAGGCGTCAAAGGGTTAAGGAGCATGGCATGAAGGCATGGGAGGGAGTGGAGGTATGGCTCCGTCGATTGTTGTTCTCGGCGCTAGACTTGGGTGAGTCTTCAGCTTCGGCCGACTTATCCCTGCCACCTGTTGACTGGATGGGCCGCAGAAACGGTCTGGACGCTTTGCAAGAGAGCGGAACCTCTCACTCCGCCGGAATTGGACCGCGACTGCTTGGTCGATCAGTTGGTAGTCTTAGTCGCGATACCGACTGAGCTTTCTTGAATTCTCTTATTTAACGTCAAGATTTTCGGTCCAAAATGGTGTGGGTGTTTTTCCATATTCCATTCCCTGCACATTTAATGTTAGTATTATTCCCTCGGGTCACCTGTCTTCTCATTGTTACCTCAGTACATGTTCACACGCCAACAGCCTGTTCTCTCTGGATGTCGTTTTGATGTTACGCTCTCGTCAGTGTCTTGGTATCCTCATGGTCTCTTCCATGAGGTTTTCCAAACGATATTGCTTAGACCTCTGCACTGACGTTTCGTACATACCTGCTACATTCCGTCCCTGCCTCAGCCACCGTTGCTTACTACGGTGGCTGAGGCAGGGACACTTGCTGTGAAGCTTCTGCTTGTGTAATTTTCTAAGCCACCATGGCTGTGATCTTATGTGGAGTTTTACTAAATCAAATAGGACAAAAGTATGTGTTTTCCATTAATACACAAATCTTGCTCTTAGTGTTCGTCACTTCATCACTAAGGTCTGCATTTTACAACCAAGCTTTGTTATAGTAAGTGGCTTTCGTGTGGGCTTTTAACTTTGCAGAGAGCGGGGAGGGAATTTGAGAGTTTGAATGTACCCATGCAGTTAATTCCGTATTGCGAGCATCAGAATGTTGTCATTTTCCTTGTTCTTGATACCAGAGGATGGAAGCTGCCTGCCAAGTGTTTAGTGACGCAAAGAATAAAAATAAAATGTCCTCCGTTAGCAGCAGGTATTGTTTTATCATCAGTTTATGGGGGGGGATTGTTTTTCAGCGATGAAATCTGTCATCAGAGTTTCTACATATGCTGTACACTAGTTTACGTCACTTCTGCAACACGTGCATTTTTAACGGAAGTTGAGTTCCCTTAAAACAGACACATGTCGCCCAGCGCTGTGACTTCGCAGAGAGGAACGTAACAATATATTGACTGTTTATTACTTAACAAGGGCGAGCATCTGTCCGTAAGAACTGAGGAGACCCATGCAACTGTGTCAGGAGAGCCGAATGTCTGCACCAGCACCGAGTGTAATAAGGGTACCTCACGTCGAGATATTACCCGTGAGCGCACCGGTAGGTTGTTGCGTGCATCGCCTCGTTAGTCGGCTGGTGTGATAATCGGTCATATATTGTAGCTAGCTGGCTAGTAATTTCTTGGTTGATTGTTTAGTTTAGCCAGGTAAGGCAGCTTGTTTGTAACTTATTCAGTCGTTTACGTAAATCGCGCAGTCTGAGGCGTGGGCCTGTGGTCATTCGCTTGCTGGGATTGCGGGTTCGAATCCAGCCGGGGTATGGATGTCTGTCTCGTGTGAGTGTTGTTTGTTGTCTGGGTAGAGGTCTCTGGGTCGGGCTGATCACTCGTCCAAAGGATTCCTACCGAGTGTGGTCGTGAAACCTGGACAATGAGGCTCTGCCCCACTAGGAGCTGTTACGCCTTGAATAATATATGTAGTCAGTCATGTAATGACGTCGCTGATTCATCGGAAATTTAGCTGCCTAGTTGTTTCGTTAGCTAGTTCGTACATTTATTTTTAATTTCCATGGCATCAGGAATTTTCTGGAAGAATATACCATCTGCTCCGTACTACGTGCCTTTAAACCACTTTTACACGTACCTGCCAGCACAAGCCAAATACACACACTTGTAATTGCGTCATGTATTCAGACTTTTCTGAATATTGTGTGGGAGTGCGTGTGTTTGCGCGTGCCTGTGGTACAGCTGCCCCTGGGAAAGCCGCAATAAAGCGTGTGTATGCAGAATGGAAGTGTGTTTGTATATGGCTTACGAAATTACCCATCGGCTGTTCTCAACTCAGAACTAGACGATAGAGCGACTAACCGATTGATTATGGACTGATTCAGCTCCTGACTGACAGAGTGACAGACTGGTTAAATGAGTGACAGTGTCAGTTAACCAGGTGACTGGTAGATTTAATTTTGCGAATTGACCAATCATCTGAACAGCTAATTAAATGCTTGTGTATGTTAAAGATTTTAACAAGCAGTGTCAGTGGCTGTGCCAGCCTTCTAAATAGCTGTGAGGCTCAAGGCGTATCATCACCGTATGCACAACAGCCCACCACAGTACGTTGTTGCACCATGTTTCTCTAAACCACATTTTAATATTATTGTGCCATCGACGCCCGATGCTTGCAAGTGGTTTGTTTCCTTCATGTTTTTTGTATATTGACTCTGCTATGCGTGCTGTGTGTTCCGCCCGTCTCGTCCTTATTTTCTTCACAAGAGTAGCGTTTCGTTAACAGCAGCCTAGTACAAATTGTGAAGTGGCTCATTATCAGGTTTTATCTGTCCCCTTTGTTACTTCCTCCCTCTTAGGTTCAAATGCTTTCCACTGCATCCTGTTCTCCTACATCCTGAAGCTCTGTTCTTGTTTTCAGGTCAAAGACCAAATTTTACACCCGTGCAAAACACAAGACTCCTTGCTGACATCATATTTAGTTTTTTGCATTCTTGTGTACATGGCGGTAGGTGAAAATATGTTTCTCAGACGGTTGTTCGTAATGGTAGTTGTCTTCTACAAATCGAAAACACACTTCTGCAGCTCCAACCGTGTTCCAAGTTAGTTACTCAGTAATATCGGACTTTTGTTCGTAATATTTTGGTTAGAAGATATTGTGAGTTTTTTGAACTAAAATGTTTCCTAATTACAGATTGATTCTCTCGAGGCCAACGTAGTAGGGAAGATTCTTCCCATTCGCTATGAAGTACCAGATCAGGGCTGGCCAGCATGCGGCCATCGAAAAAAGTATTTGCGGCCCTAGTTCACCTGAGCGGTTACAATCATACAGTTTAACAGACATAACACAACAGTTCTGCAGAACATGATATGAATACTTTTTAACAGAGAAAGTGTGTACAAACTATAACTCGTCACGTTTGAGACAGCACACAGTAAATCAACATTTTTTTTTGTTTTTTATGGAGTTTAGTAAGGCATGCCATTTTATCATTCAACCGTACTTTTAGCCTAATCCATTGTTTGTACAAAACGGCGTCCTGGTGAATTCAGTCCCCCCCCCCCCCCCCCCCCCTTTTTTTAAAAAAAAAGGCCCCCCCCCGCGCGCGCGATTAAATATTTTTTTGCCCCTTCCGGGGGTTGTTTTCGCCGCCGGGCTTGAAGATACAAATGTTTTTTTTTTATAT
>Ga0123357_10015096_pt1 | contig 10112 bp, 5 predicted proteins | sample TergutEmb28metaG_FD_89873 | JGI IMG/M metagenome (GOLD analysis project Ga0123357, IMG submission 89873) | Embiratermes neotenicus P4 segment gut microbial communities from Petit-Saut dam, French Guiana - Emb289 P4 | ecosystem: Host-associated > Arthropoda: Insects > Digestive system > Gut ... | reverse complement strand
TTAAATTTTTAAAAAAGTTTAAATATATTTTTAAGTTTTAAGAATTTTTTACGGATTAATATTTGTATTTTTTGGGGGGGGGGGGGTTTCTTCTTTATGCCATCTGAACTTCAAAACCCTTGATTTCGCCATTGTCTTCCTTCAACATCATACATCGAGAGGTACTTTTTTGGAAGTTGCCTATCCTGCATTTAAGTGTTCACTGTATACTTGAGTTCCTTGAAGTTTTCGGAAAATCTGTTTAAAATTCAGGCCGTTACGGGTTATTTCCACGTTCTTTTATCTCTGCAAATAATTTATGCTATATGGCCTAGGAAAAATGGAAGTGCCAAGCGGAGGAAGAGTTAGTCTCTATCTTACAGTTATCGTGTAGAGATGTGCATCTGCTGTTTAATTTTTTCTGTATCTAATTTCCGTTAGTTGAATATTGTGTTTGGTATTTTTTTTTTTTTCGAACTGTCCCATAGATTACCGTACAATTCTCATATAAAGATTTTTCCTCTTTTTAATTCAGAAGAGCCAACGTCGGACAGTACCTTGTGTAACCATACCAAAATCCATCTAGCCTGGGCGTTGTAAGGTTAACTGTAATTCAGTAAATTATATAACACTGGAGTACAAATTATAATTGTTAGATAGATAAACAAGTTTACCAAAAAAGAGTAAAATCTTCTGGGACATTATGTCGTGTAGACTGGTTAATGGTTACCGACGTTTCGAAGAAACATTATTTCTTCATCTTTAGTCTTAATCGTACAAGCATGGCCTATTTTCCCTCTTGTTGGAATTGGTGACCCTGAAGATGAATATATTTTCTGCCTTTGAAACCTCGACAGCTGCTTACCAGTTGGGACGGCGTAATGTCCCAGGCTACTAGAATCTTTAGCAACACCGGCGTGAGAATGTCAGGGCTCTCACTCAACTCTGCATGTCGCAGTAACATTTCTCTTTAATTAAATTATTTTTACTCATAATGTAAGAGAAATTCTGCCAACTATGCTTATACCTAGAAACAAATACTACCTATATTTCTAGCGCTTTGGTAAGAGAAACAGGAACATAAACCTACAAATCTCTAATACATAAGCTTGTCATTAGACACAATCATGAGACAGTTCGTGCACTTACCACTCCTGCAATTTTTGTCACTATTATGTGTTAATGTTATCCTCATTTTCTTCTCGGCCTTCCAATTTTATTTGTCCAAAACGTCTCCCCTATAGGGGTAACTTGGTGTGTCCAAGGGGGGCAAATGCCCCTCCAATATTTTTTTTATTTCTTTCTAACCTGTCTCCTTCGTCAAAGTTTCTAACCCTGTGGTGGATTCCCCCATCCCCACTCCCAATGTTATTAGCCAGTTATGCCTGTGGCCTCTCCCACTAAAATTCTGAATACAGTACTTGTCTCTCCCGTTGTACATAGTCGTTATGTCCAGGCCATCTTATCTTCCTACGTCTTACTGTCCTAGCAGTAAAAAACAAATGACCTGCTCATATAATGAAGCTCTCACAGCTGGGCTAAATAATGTACGTGCTTTATCAATACTAGAGTAAGAGGATCTGTCGGTAAAACATGTCCTAAGGTGTAAGAAAGTTAGATATTGTCTCATAGTTCTTGATTGCTCTCTAGAATGGTAACTGTGAAACTGGAAAACATTAACGCAGTGACAGAAGAAAGGAGGTTGATTTCCATGAATTGTTTCAGAACTTATGAATTGCGGCACAAGCAACTAGAACACTGCAGACCCACCAATTCTGCGACTAGAGATACGTTGTGTGATACAGTAGACCCCAGAAAGATGAACCACACTTGCGGAATACTCGAGCATTTCGTGTCAAGGCCCTTTTAGAATCTAATTAGCGTGACGTATCCTCGGGCACCGCACTACAACTTTGCGCCGTACAGTTGTGGTCACATAACTTGGCATTAGGTAGCTGTACTGATTGCATCATTCTGCGCATGTGTCGAGTTACGTCATACCGAACATCTCTGTGAACTGAGATGGCAAGGAATATGTAGGGCTGGCCTGGTAAAAGAACGGAAATAAAAGTATTAGAAATTGCCCTACAAAACAACACTTCTGAACGTTCCCTCAGTCACTGTGCCCGGATTTTGGACTCATGGACGACTGAAGGAAAAGTAAAATGAGAATACTCTTTAATTGTACCTTTCAACATGTTACGCAGTACATAGTACATTACGTTTTCCTATCTCAGCAACAGGTTTGCAGACGGATCGTAATTAGTAACCATTAATATGATCGGTTATTAAATAATCATATTTTTTCCCCATGGCGCTGCGGCCCGACGCGAGCTATGGCCTCCTCATTCTTGAGGTTTCTTGATCACATACAACGACGCATCACAATCGGTACTACTACTCTGGACGAGCGATCAGTTCATCGCAGAGACCTCTACCTGACAACACAACATATTCACAACAGACAAATATCAATGCAGCCGGTGGGATTCGAACCCATGATCTCAGCAGGCGAGCGGCCGCAGACCTACGCCTTAGACCGCGCGGCCACTGGGACCGGCATTAAATAATCATATACCAAGAACAAATTATGAAAGGTGTCGTGAGGTGGCGCGAGAATATTATCACATCCCGTCATGTGTGGGGAACATGCCCAGTAATTCTGTTCTTGTAACACAGCGCTCTGACGGAATTAATATACATCAAATTTGGAAGCCGTCCAAAGTCTTACTTTACCTGCTTCTATTAAGTACGATGGAACGTAGGTACTGTACACTTTTTCAACTTTTCGGATCTGTGTTTTCTGCACTGAAATTATTGTCAGACACCTTGGAGTTTCTTCTTCCCTTGCAGGAAAGCACCCCAGAAGACTAGATTCCTAGCAACTGATACGAATAGGAACTGATCCACCTCTTTACATTTTTAATGCACGCCATTCAGTGATACCGATATGATAGTGCAAAATTCCCTTTAGGATCGCGTGCACTGATAGTTGCTTCTTAGTTTGTGTACTGTAATTATCTTTGAGCCTATTATGGAACGTTAAAGCACAAGAAATTTGCGGTCCCCATGGTAGTGATGATGGAGATCCAACAGTCTTGTGAAGTTCACTGCGTCCGTCTTGAGGGCAGTCCAAAAAGAGTGAAGAAATTACTGTTCTTGGAGTACCCTGAGGACGGATTCACGTACTTTCTCATAATCGTTGCTAAGTATCCTACTTACCCATCTACACGGCGTCACAGCCAAGGAGGAACTTTAACTACTGACGTAGTTCGCCGAACTGCCAGTGGTAGCACTCCCTGACATGCGAGGCAAGTGCTCGTAGTTCGACTAACGACCAGCGAGTGGCGACACAATGCATACATCAATGAATACAGTCGTATGTTAGAGTTTACGCCAGAAGTCTCGTTAATAATTCTTACCTCATCCAGTACTGGACTTTTTTTTGCAGATCCGTGTCAGATTCGAACTGACCTCAATTCTGATTTGGGGCTGTTTTCTTATTCAACATTTTGCGTATCTAATAATTTAGCATTCTTAATATTCACGCTTATAGAGATTATTGATCAAATGATTTCGAAAGCACCTCGGTCACATTGAGGTTAGGTGTGGATAAGAGCGATTTTCAACTTTGGTGACGATGACTGTTAACCTTAGATGAGCATTTACACGCACAACCCTACAAGCAAGGGTGCGAAATGATGGCACTTTATTGTTCACAACGACAATGATTTTTTTTTGCCTGTCGCATAGGGTAATGATGACGATGATGAATTCGTCAATAAGTTTATTTAGCTATGTGCTGTACTGACTATTCAGCGACGGCAGGAGTAAAAAATACACAACATATTTTTTCTGACTTTTCGACGACCGAGTCATTGCCAGTGAGTTGCAGCTTTACATTAGTTTTAACTATAGCTAAAATTAGCAGTAGGATACGTTGAGCCTTCTAAGATGCGTATTCAGCACAGTTTGTTGAGTGTCAAGTCAGCAGGCCTGGATGTGTAGGTGAAATTCGTAGTTTCTTAATGGTATTGCGCGGTGCATATACTCACCAGTTACTGTTGGGTTTGAGAGGGTTAGTTTAAATTTATAACCTTTAATGTTTGTGATTTTATCATGCATTTTTGTGAACTTAATCTCCAACTTGAACACTTTTCTGTCAGATATAATGCTACATTCTCCCCATGTTCGTTATGTTGCTTAGTGTTCTTTATTCAGATCTTTTATTTAATATACAGTAAATGGTTTTGTATGTGGTTTGTGCATTTCGTCTGCTATGATAATACACGAATTGGAGTATACATTTGTGTTGCATGACTGTCCAGACGCATGTTACTAGCGTCATTAAGCAACGATTATAGGAAGCAGTTTCTTAACACAGTTAATTGTAAAAGCTTGTCACTACGTCGTAAAGAGTGTTCCTGGAAACTGTAAGGGGACTGAATTTTGTGTCGATATGGTTCTTTAGAAAATAGGCTATGATTATGTGGACTTGAGTGTACTGACTGTGAATTTGTTCATTAGTAGTATTTGGTATTAGTGGCGTTAGGCTTTCTTATTATATAGAATATTCCTCTATAACAGTACATCTGGGCACAGCAGCTCTTTCAGGTTGAAAGCCATCTTGCTCAGGGACATCATTGTGTGTACGATACCACAATAAAATTATTCGAACAAGCATTGAGCTTTATTCTAGTAACTGTAACACACAAATTTTCAAGTTCCTTGTATTATGCGACTTTGAGTAATACAAGCTTAAAATTTTACATAGTGGTTGGAATTGTTGTAACAAGCAGTTCGGGTACCTAGATTTTTATCAGTTTAATTTGGGCGATTTTTTATTAGACGAATTGCTTAGTGTGTTGGTTATTTTGCTACATCTTCCTGATGTATTTGTTTGTTTGTTGTGTATTTACCTTAGAAGACCATCTGAAGTACATTTTACAGCGCAACGTTGCTCCATTATTAAAAAACAAAACACAATAAATTGCATATCTTTCTGCAGATTATGGACTGTTGAGAAATACGTCCTTAATGTTCCTTTACTGCTAACAATTTTGGAAATTTAGTGTTAATGGCAACAGCCTGGTCTAGATACGACTGTGCTGTCTCCACCAGGATCCTGAACACCTTGACCGAACTCTCGTTAATTTCCTTACTACATCTAGGCAAAGGCCGGGGTTTGACTTACTGAACTGGTTAGACGAGTCTCTCATTTGCCGAATACTCATGAATTTATTGTGCGACATTCATCCTAGCATTAACGTTATGTAATTCGTAACACTAACAATGTCATTAAATAAACTTTAAAGTGAAAAGTAGCGGCACAGAGAGAGGTTGTATAAAAGAAAATGTAGTCAAGATACAGCTTAAATAATTGTGAGGGAAGAAACGGTGCTGGTTGGAAATTACGAGACATCTAATGTAAAATAACTTCGTAAAAATCTAGTATTAGTTGAATAAAGAGAGATCAATTTGATGTCACTTGCTTTATTATTTCATTATTTAATGGTCAACATGTTTCGGGTGTTAATACATCCATCCTCAGGAACTTGCGACTTATTTATTTAGTTATTTAATGGGTTGTATTGCTCTGGTTCGAAGTATGTTGGTGTTACGTTGTGGTTTGTCTGTGGTGGTGTGGTATCCTTGCCTCAGCCTGCATACGGATACCACACCACCACAGCCAAACCACAACGTAACACCAACACAAATCGAACCAGAGCAATACAACCCACGAAATAACTCAAAAAATAAGTCGCAAGCTCCTGAGGATGGATGTATTAATATCCGAAACATGTTGAGCATTAAATAATGAAATAATAAAGCAGGTGACATCAAGTTGGTCTCTCTTTATTCAACTATCAAGATGATGCACGGTCCAATAAACATAAAATCTGGAATTAGTTTTAAGCAACAATTCGAAATAACAAACTATGAATCCTGTAGGTCAGGAGATATTTGGAATAGGACAGACACATCCAGGTTAGTCGTAAAAGATAAGTCGCTTATGTCTGTTTTTTTAACTTCTTTAACTGATGTAGTAGGACCAGCGTGCATTAGAAATTAACTCCTGGCATTTACAAAACTTTCCGGCGCAGGCTTTCAGTACATTTCTTTCGTATGTGACTCAAAATTTTATACAGTTACTTTGTCTGCGGTTTTTAGTGTGCAGAGGAAAGTTTGTGAAAGTCATTGTACGTGTGCTTGTAATCTCAATAAATAAATAAATGGATCATATTCCTTCTTGAGAAGCTCGTAGTTTCAAAGGGAGCCAACATTTTTCCGCATCTTATGGAACCCGAAAATTCTACCCGTGTTCACAACAGCCCGCCAACTGTCTCTGTTCTGAGCCACATTCATCCAATCCGCAACCTCCCATTTAAACCTGGTTCTTCTAAGTGTTGTCTTAGCTTTAGGTTATCCCACTAAACGCCTGTACATATTCCTCCTCCGATCCATGCGTGCCACTTGTCCATCCCATTTCTTCCTTATATGATTATCCCAGTAGCATTTGATGACGATTAAAATCACGAAGCTTTTTATGACGCAGTTTTCTCCTGCCTCCACTTACTTCCTCCTTCCAAAGGTAAAATATTTTCCTCATTACTCTATTATCGAATGTCTTCAGCCTGTGTTATTCTTTCAATCTGACAGACCAGAATTCCGCATTTGTAAAAAACAGTCGTAAAAATTATTGCTCTTTTTACTTTAATGTTTATATTCTTAGAGAGCAACGGAAGAAAAATAATTTTTAATTGAACCATATCAGACATTCCGTGACTGAAATATTCTCGTTATTTATTTCTGTGTGGAATTTTGATCTGGTAATGCTGTTACCAAGTATATCGAACTGTGTCAGTTTTCGAGAGGTTATGACACACACACACATAAATATATATATATATCTTTTTACTGTGGGTTTTACTGCATTCTGTCGACGTGACATGAACTCATGTATATTAGGTTTTCCCAACATTTACTTCTAGACCTAACTGTTGCTGACCATTAACAAACCTTCTGTCTTTCTGTTTACGGTGTAATCTCTGTGTAATCTCTGTGCGGATAGGTATTCAGTCGTCTGTAGGAAATGAATTTTTATTTATCGATATCATTTGGAACGATTAACCAAGACATGAAGCATCTGTTTCTACAAATGCCTTATCGTAACGAACCCTTTGTACCGTACGAAGATTTAGAACCTGTTGTCTTACATTTCAATAAAATATCAAGCAATTTGAATGTCGCCTTCTTTCAGAAATTTACAATATCGCTGTGCTATTGTTATTAAAGGTAGTAAAATATAAGTACGAAGACGGGGTAGTCTTACTGAAATGATGCTCCTTCAAAGCTTCCTAAGAATCCGTTGTGTGGTTGAGATTTTCTGTGGAAGAGAGTTACAAAAGTGTAAGGTCATTGCATAAGAACGAGTAGGACAATAAGCCTCGTTCCGTAAAACAATAATGCGGTCGAGTAAAGACATTTATTTTTTCGCTTGCTACGTTTGCTTTTATTTAACTTTTACATGTCAGACAATACAAAATCTATTCTTATAACTGTAAGATGTGTACTGTCAATTATGTCAACTACTCACACACTTAAACCTATAAATAAAATATCACATTGTCAATGCCATTTTCTTTTACATTGAGAAGCAGAAGTTGGATTGAAGTTAAGGTTGGTGAAATGCCTCAGTTGCTATGTTACGTAAGTATAAAAACTAACTTAGAGATCACTGCCTTACCGTCCGTAAGATAATGCCCTAGTATCTGACCGTATACCCGTTTGTACGAAGTGTTTTTTTTTTTTGTCTTCTGTATACACGAAACATTGCAGTGCGTTTAGATTGGGTAGGAACGCATCTACACTACTTGTACCGGGGCGGAAGGTATGCACTGGAGGTACCGCCATGTCCTCCAAATCCTCCGTATCCACCGCCGCCTCCCGATGGATACGACGGTTCTCCCTCATATTGAACGTCAGCGTTGAAGCCGGTCGCGTCATCCGCTCTGTACCTGACGATCTGATTGCGTCCGTCGGGCAGGCGTACTCTGTACTCGCCCTGCACGGTGTGTCCATCGCTGCTTTCCTGTTGTTTGTAGTCGTTACCGCTGGCAGCATCTCTCACCGCGTAGTGGAAATTGTACGGTGTGGGCTGCGAAATACAGAAATGTAAACGAGTGTTTGAAAAAAGACAGGTGTGAAAGGAGTATTTAAACTAAACAGGTTGGAGGGAACACACAGATTGTGGAGCTTCCAAAGTGCATTCGTCACTACTATTGTGATGAGTTTAAAAGATACAATAGAAAATTTTCCCAGCGATTCGGGCAGTTACACCTGAAGAAAGAAACAGTGGGTTTCCAAAAGGTTGAAAATTTATATTTTCTCAAGACAAGCTACATACGTAAGATTGTAATAAATTGTGGTGCGCCGTGACTATGTCAAGCAACATATGCAGACTTTTACAAAGTCCTTGAAAATATTTTATACGTCTAAATAGCCAACGAATGAAATGTACAGCTGTTTTCACTCAGTATTCTGGGATGTTGTGTAGTGTCAGTGAGTAATTTGTTAACGATGTTTCGGGACAGCGTTTCGGTCCCATTTTTAAGCGTCAAGATGTCCAAGAAATTTAGACGTCTTGACTCTTAAATGTGGGACCGAAACGCTGTCCCGATAGTCGGTTATGATCTACCCATTGACGCTGCGAAACATTCCTGAAGATCGAAGATCTCAACTAAACAGCGTCAAAGGAACAAAATCTCGAACCTACAGTATTTAAGTTAAGGGACGCGAAGGCCGACCCATAAAAAAGTTAGAGTCAACTTTACGTTTATGGTTCCGTGCATCGCTGATCTATATTAATAATTGAACAACGAGATGCAACACAGAGCAATCTATTTATTATTCTGTGAGTTCACTCTACATGTTTCGGGTGCCAACCACACCCATCATCAGGAGTATACAAAACTGTAACTACAGCCTCCGGTAGTTACAGTTTTGTATACTCCTGATGATGGGTGTGGTTGGCACCCGAAACATGTAGAGTGAACTCACAGAATAATACATACACTTCTCTGTGTTGCATCTCGTTGGGCAATTATTAATATAGTAGAGCCAGCGTTATAATAATTAAATAAGAAGGGAAAATACGTTAGAACTTTGGATCTGAAAGATAATAATGAATTCACTTGAGAATGGAAATAGAACTTTTTTAACTCTGTGAATTTATGTTACTAAGTAACATAAATTCACGTCCCGGTTTTAAGTGCCGATTTTATGAGGTCGAATATGAATGTAATATTATCAGCAATGTTGGTTTTGGAACGAAGTGACCGTGACATTTTATGTTGCTATCCCGGAATATGGCCACATATACAAAGGGAATCCACCGAAAACGATTTTTTGGGAATATGCGTAACTGTGTCGAGATTCGAGACGTGTGCGACCCGACTGCGCTTCTACATAGTTACAGCTGCACCATTTTATTCGCTGCTTGCTACATCGCAACTTAATTTTCACGTAATGGGACATAACGTTAACATGAAGTTGTCGTCGGTAAGATGAGTTCGGTTTAGATGTAATAAGGTTATGTTGGCAATGACAGAACTGCAGACACAAACTAAATTGCTTCTTTCTTTTCTTCATTGTAACCGTCAACAGTTATGGATGTATGGGAGGATACAAAAGATTTGCTCGGCTGAGTCAGACCAGAGAAACTATGTAATTTAACGAGAAGTGAATGTAGCAGAATGTAAAAGACGATGTTATATCTGAGCTCCAAATTGATGATGCAGCGTTACGGATCCTCACGAAGACTAGTGCAGGCATGCATTTTAATGTTCTATAAGGAGACTTTCCAGACAAAGAAAGTAGCAGCTGTAAACAATAATAATGTGTTTAGCTTCCTATTTTTATAAATTATTAGGTTCAATTGATGTATGAAGTTATGCGTTACGTGAAGCATAACTGGCTGAGACAAACTGCTTGTAACTTCTTGCAGGGGGGGGGGGGGGGGGCCTTTTTTTTTAACCGTTTGGGGAGGGGGTTTTTTTAAATTTACCGGTTGGCCCCCGTTCCTAAAAAACCAAAAAAAAAATACCCCCCCCCCAAAAAAAATATTTTTTTTA
>Ga0123357_10015095_pt1 | contig 10112 bp, 8 predicted proteins | sample TergutEmb28metaG_FD_89873 | JGI IMG/M metagenome (GOLD analysis project Ga0123357, IMG submission 89873) | Embiratermes neotenicus P4 segment gut microbial communities from Petit-Saut dam, French Guiana - Emb289 P4 | ecosystem: Host-associated > Arthropoda: Insects > Digestive system > Gut ... | reverse complement strand
CAGGAGTCTGCGACTAACTGGTTGTTATTTCATGGGTGGTATCTGGTTTGGTGTGTGTTGGCGTTCCGTTTCAGTGTGGCTATGGCGGTGTGGTGTCTTTATGCAGTCTGAAGCACTACTGAGCACTGAATGAGTATTGAATAAATAATAAAATAAGTGGCATCAAGTTGGTTTTCTCTTTACTCAACTAACACCAAAGATATTACATATGTATAGAAGACATTCACGTACGGGTATTTTATGCTTTTAGAACTGCTATGAAGCCACTCCAGCATCATTTTATGAGCCACAATTTCCATATGAGTTACGCGGGTGGGGATTGAACCCGGACGACCACATTGTCCTTTCGTAGTTTATTCGGTCCCTCCAGGTAAATGCTGGGACAGTTCCTTAAAATGCACCACGATTACTTCCTTCTGTATTGTTGGTGACTCTGTATACGCATAACCAATGCAGTAGAGAGACGTGCAACTTGAGTGAGAAAAAGAAGTTCCAAGCCTCGTTTGGCGGAGAAATACGAGTATTGCATACAACAAGCAGGCGGAATCCCAGAATTAACCTCCTGTAACTATTTACTATCTAATACTGTTATGTGCTGTAATAGGAGCGGAATGGGTATAGAGATACAGGAGTAGAAAGGGGAGGATGAAGAAGGGATATTGAAAAAGAAAATTGAATTTTCTGTCACTAACGTTTGGATATAGGATAGAGAGGGAGAGGCAGTACAGTATCAATATCTGTAGCAGCTACCTAGTGGCTAGTGAAGATAGCAGGATGGTGGCACACTACATGGAGCAGTCTCTGATGATGGAAGAACTGTAACTCACTGCAGCAGCTACCTAGTTGCTAGTGGTGGTAGCTGGAGGCCAGTCGCACATAATATGAGACGATAAAATGCTGCTGAAACGTTGACAATTTCGAAATCTTTTGCTATTTAGACAAATTAGTTATAAATTTTATTGTTTTCCCTTACATGTAGCCCATCCGATATTTTGTCACCGATGTTAGGCCAATAATAAGCATACCACGAGGTCACTGAACCCAATTCGCTTTATCCGAATTCGGTTTCTTGAGCAGTTTTGAGTACGAAATCAAGATGGGCCGAAGAAGCTTAGTCGACAAAGCACAAATTTTATTTGAAACTTATTTTTTGAGACTGTGGCAAGAATCGTTTTTGAATTTTGGATACTTTTTTTTTTATTTAACTCCTTCGGAATCCGTAGAATATTGGTTTACTAGGTCAAAGTTTGCACCGATGTTGATCTGTGATTTATGTGTTATTAATTTGTGATTCCCGCTATTCACCATACAAAAATGAATCATTTGCGGAGAAGAGTGTTCATTGCCTGTTGCGAGGACTTCTTCTTCTTCTACCCTGTCATCACCACTGCAGTAGCGGAACTTCTGGGACACAAAGAGAACGAGTCGGATGAACTCTGACAGGAGTGTCTGTAGCAAGCTGCGTCAGGCGTGAACGTTTTCGCTTTCTATGCAGAAGTACGTCAAACGATTTGCGGATCATACGACTGACTTCATTCAGCCGGCTTAACGGCTTTTTTTATTCTACCACGGTGATGACGCAAGACGCGATACAAGACTCGTCCTTAAAAGAAGCTTATATTTATTATAAGAACTTGCGGCTCTGAACGTCGCGGTGCTGTGGCTAGAATTGTGTCTTTGTATGCCGGAGGATTAGGTCGCCCATCTAGTATATTCACTGTGATGTTCCGTGGTTTTGCATACATGCAGTACGGTCTGGAATGTGATGGGGGTAAAAGTACCGCAAGGTAAATCACGACTTTTTGAACTCAGTGTTTATAGAATCTTGACACGGGACGTTATGTAAATAAAGTAAATAAACCGTTATTGATAGCAATAATCAGTCAATGGGGGAGTACAAGAATAGGCTTATAGCATATACGTAATCACCGTAAGTATGAACATGTGTAGAGAAATTAAACTATATACTGAAGGGCTTCTCTGTTATTTTTTTATTAGAGTAAAGGGAAGTGCCTGCGGATGCAGACGAGAAAGTTGCCGTGGTCGGGGAAACGATAAAAGAAACACTCTGTGTATTTCAAAATTCATTTATGTTAGCAACATATTTCTATGATAATTGAGCTTTTCTCTTTTGTTGTCGGTTATTCTTGTGTGGAAGCTAAGGGTTGCAAGGGACACAGGTGACAAGATACATGGACAGTAAGTTTAACAAATTTAATAATAATAACAAATATGCAAACTTAATTTCATAGCTCATACCTACCCGATTTAATAATATCCGTGTGCTCTCATACTTTATATAAATTCTCACTTTGTGGGAGTTTTAAGATATAACTTCACAATTTCATCTTTGTAATTTTTATCATAAGAAGAAACAGCGAAACACAAATTAAATCAAAATTAATTATGTAGGCTACATTCACACCAAATTTCACAGGCCTGTGCTTAATGGTTCTTAGGTTATTGTAATGAAATTGCAAATTCAGTTCGTATGTGCTGCGGTTATCTCGCTTCGGGGTGCCATATTGTTTTGCAAAAATGTATACGTAACAACAGCGACATAGCAATAGAGTGTGTGGAGCTATAACCTACACGTCCTTATGCGCCTATATTGCGTTTAGATGATCTATACTGTCCGATGAGTGGCTCCATTTGTGGTAGATGAGGAGAGACGTTTGTAAATGGAATTTTGATGTATGTACAGATCAATTCAAAATCGAGGGGAGAAAAGGGGCAGCGCATAATGCAGAAACAGCTGTGTACCAAGTTGTGGGAGCAATAATAAATTCAGATACCATTAACTATTTTTACTTATTTATTGGCACTTTATCAACTACACAAATTACATGGCGTCAATTAGAAAGTCGATTATGAATTGTGAGTTAGGAAGCATGTGGAAGGATGCTGGATTTCTATAGCATCATTTGGGTGGGGAAACTGAAGAAAACCGAGAACAATATGAAGAGCTGTCTCCGGGTGGTAGAGGATTTACGCTGTTTTGCATCTCCACAGAGTGTTTCTGCTTCTGTATCTGTGGGTTGCCTAATAAGTTCTGAAGCTTTTGGCCGTTTGTCGTGATGCTTAGGCACTAAAAGACAGGGAAACACCAGTGTTCAATTTTAAGAACTCCCTATTAGGAACCGTGAAAATGAAATAGATAACCACACATAATTCCCTTCTAACACGGCTCAGGCGGCTAGTTGCCGGCCTGTCATAGCGGAGGCCATGGTTTGATCCCAAGTCAATCAATGTGGGTTTTGTTGTGGACTAAATGGCACTGGGACGGGTTTTTCTCTGGTTACTTCAGTTTCACGCTTTCAGCTTTACGCCATCACCGCACCGTACTCATTTATCTGCTCGCATGTCCAACAGTTTATGAACTTAGCAACAGGCATCTTCATAAAATAGCGTACTCTAAAAGAAAAGGAATTAATTTTTAGATGTCTGAATATGGTACTGGTCCCAGATAGCTTTTATGAAGTACTTAAGTTACCGACTCGCTTTACAATACAAATCTGTTCAGACCCCACAATAAGCACTAGATTAAAAGGGGAGAAGATAGGGGGATGAAAGAATTTTTATTCCGAAATCAATGTGGGGGTCTCATTTTGTAGCATAACTGTTGTCAGGTAAGGGCTTCAGTACGCAATAGTGTTGTGCACTGTTGTCTTGCTTACAGGCAGTCGATTTATATTTGGGTGTACATTTGTACTTTAAATAACTCCGTGGCTTTAGTCCGTGAGCGAACCATACCGACAGAGCGACATTTGTACTTTACGATCACCTAATACTTTTGTGGCAATAAGAACTTGGAAAGGCCCTCAGTTTTGAAATGTGAAACTTTGTCCCTTTGGAAACTCCTCTTTCAGAAACATAACTTTCTTATTACCGGCAACGAAAAGACATATAGTATCACCGAGAGCGCTGGCGAAATTTTTCGTCAAGACCGGTGGTACCCCTTTTGAGAACATGACCCACAATAGTGCCGTGAGTGGTCATGCGACAACCTTTTCTTAAGACTTTTTGATGCCAAAATTGCCCAAACGTTGATATCTTAGATGCTAATTGTCATGATGTATTTAAAGTGGATACTTAAAGATGATGGGAACCACTGACGTGGAAAGACAGGCAAGGCACCTTGAATGTAATACCTGCATATTATTATTATTATTATTATTATCATCATCATCATCGTCGTCGTCGTCATCATCATCATCATGATCATCATCATCATCATTATCATTATTATTATTAATTCCACGCAAGCTTTTGACAAACTGAAAGGGTTGAAAGAATCCGGAATTCTTCAAATGTTCAGTTATGTGAAGGACATAATTTCTTCTTCAGCCTTCGGTGAATCCCCTGCTAGGCCTACTTGATTCTTGGACGTAATTCGCTGCGAGCACCTTCCTTTCTTTTTTTTTTTTTTTTTTTTTTTTTGTACGTAAGGAAGCGCGGGATGAAATACGGCGTGCTATAAATCAAAAATAATACATTATTGAACGTTTCCTTTTGCCGGCCGGAGAAATTATGGCTTTTATGTGGAAATTTTGAACACTAACATAATTCCTATAGGGTGGTCGAAAAGTCACAGCCATTGTGATATGTTCTGATATTTATATTTGCTCGTTAGGTCATAACAGTATTTAGCAAACGCAATCGTCTCCCCATAACATAGTGTGCCGGCACAGAGGGGAGTAGATATACAGCTATATACTCGTACATCCTTAACCACGGCACTGGGTACAGACAAGTACTCAAGTCGATGTGTCGGCCGCTTTATCTCCAGCACCCATTGCACAGGAGGCTGAATGCGGCCAGGTCCATTCTGAAGAAGTGTGGAGAAGAGAAAATCTTTTGTCCCTTGCCCCCGGGTTTCGAACATTAAACCACCCAGTCTAAATCGAGTCGCTACACCGACTACAAAATCCCGGTCCCCTTACAGTATTTAGTAACTGTACTAAATAACAGAAAAAAATAAAAAAATAAAAAATTATGTTTTAGGAAAAGTTTATCATTTCTTGTTGTAGTTTATACTTATTTACTCCATGGTGCAGATTCCTTCTTGAGAAGCTAACTGGTTTGCAGCTAGTCAAGAAATTCCCCGCATTTTACGGAACCCGAAAGTTCATTACCGCACTCACAAGCGTCTGCCACCTGTCTTTATCCTGGGCCAACCCAATCCAGTCCATATACCCACAACCCACTTCCTGGAGATCCATTCTAATATCCACCCATCTATGCCTAGGTCTCCCCAGTGGTCTCCTTCCCTCCGGTTTCCCCAGCAAGACCCTATAAACCCCCTCTCCTCACCCATATGCGCCACATGCCCAGCCCAGTTGTAGTTTATGCAATTTTAAATAATTTACACCACGATCTATTAATTTTCGTTTATCCCGAAATATCGAGCTACATTCCTAGGTGACGGTCACAGATAAATGACGCAGATAGGTACGTCTCGGCGCATATTCGACATTAAAATGAGTCTGTAGCGCTGTCATTTTAGAGATATTTTCGGTTCCTTTCGATCACTCTGTAACATTCCCTGACCCCTGTGGCGCCAAACTGCCTATGAATAATGGATTTTTATCATGATTCAGTAATTAGTTGCTTATTCAGTGTTTCTACTTGTTAGCGATTATACATATTTTTTAATTTTGTTTATTTTACGTTTCGGTAGTGCTTTGAGCATCACAACATTGTAAAAAAAAGAAAGATTTGGATCTGGATTCATGGAATGAAAAGGAAAGTGTATGGTTGTGGTCCGCACTAATTGAAGGACACTCGGACAGTATGTAATTAAAATCACAAGTAACAATCAGACTGCGCTTTTAGCGTCAAGGGTTTATGCATGAATCAGCCGTAAGAAAATCGGGCTAACAGTAAATATGTTTGTGTGAATGTCTGTAGTTTTTTTCATAGCAGTTCACCCAGTTGGTCCATTCTGTCGACAGCTGGTACGAATGCTATGCAGTTGACGATCACAAATTAGAACTTCCTCCAGGAAATTTGTGTTATTGCATTTATTATCTGGACTACGCTGGTGATTAACCCTTTAAACGCCGAGTTAAATCCCATCTGCAATCTGCTGTCATTATTAGGAGCTCACCATATTCTCCACGTTAGCAGGATAAGGGTTAACATTTGTTCCGTTGTTATGACAAGAGAAGGCATTCCTGTTTAATCGTGGGCAAGCGAGCTTCTTTTAGAAATTGTAATTTTATATGTCAACGCTTAAGTCAGAGAGTTTATGTACAAGGTGGTTCAAATATGACCGGGACTGATGTCGTCAGATTTACACACAAACAGTCCCGGTCATATTTGAACCACCTTGTACATAATTCGAGAAGGTTGTCCTTAAAAAGTTGTAATTATTTGACTTAAAGTTTTAAAAGTAACGTTAGCAACTCTGTCGGCAAACTGACAGTAACTCCTGGGCATACAGTATCACGTCCGGCTCGGCCCTGCTTTCCTGCACAACGGATACAATGTGGCAAAGCGTTAAACCGATCTACCAGCTGCTTCTAATGCTTGGGTCTAGAATGTATGAAGTTTTACTCTCCTACTCCCCGGCCAATCATCAGCCCCCCACCCCACTTGCCGTCTTCAGATGTCGACAGTTAAAATGTTATAACGGGTGCCTCTTACAAGGGAAACATGTCCAACGGGAGATTTTAGTTTACTGACGTGAGTGTGATCATTAATGTCCTGGGATGTGACGCCATGCAGTCTTGTAGTTGTGTATCGAGGTTTCAGAGAAGCCTGGCGACGGAGGTAGCAGATTCCTCTTCATCCTGTAACGTACGTTCTTTGACTCATGCGGATGGCTGTTCATTCTCAGCTGATGATGCAAATTTGAAAGTTTTTTTTTTGTTTTTTTGTTTTTGTTTTTTATTTTTGTGTTTCCTATCGTGTGATTGTGATAGATTCATTAATGCAATGAAGCGGCCGTGCCGTATTTTAAATTACCTTCGCTATATTGTCCTGACGGGCCGAAGACAACCAGACAGTTCCTCAAGCCAGGGTGGCCAGTTGTCGGCCGCGATTCCAAAGGGTACCTGCCATATTCTTGTCAGGCTTGCTACTAGTGTGTCATGCCTCATGGGTAATAATGTAATGTCGATAACAGAGGAAAGGAATCGGTTGGATGTAACCTTTAAACAGAGGATATTTGCCTTCACATCGGTAATGCCGTCAATTCTAAGGGCTTGGGCACTCTGTTGGCTAGTTGTATATAATATGGACCTATTTCGGCTCTTTCTCGCAGTGTGTGTGTGTGTGTGTGTGTGTGTGTGTGTGTGTGTGTACGAGCGCGCGTGCGTCCACGTGTGAGTCACACCCTGGTTGCTATGGTTACCGGGTTTCCGTTGTTAAGATTCGACACTTTTGTTTCCATGGCCACAAGTTTGTTGTGATTGCTGTTTATGACGTCACAACCGGGGGTTCAGTAATTTCCAAGGTTACGATAGAGCTTGGTTTATGCGTGACGTTACAGAGTAATTTGTTCGGCTGCCATGGAAACGAGATCAGTTAACGTAGCACACCACGTGGCAGCAAACCTGTGGTTACGATAGAGCTTCTTCTGTGCGTGGCATCCGAAGCTATTTTGGCTTGTGTGGTTAACCTTGTATCATTGCAAGTAGCACGTGAATATTATGGCGATCCAATAAGTGATGGTCACGTGGGCAGTTTATTTATACGTTTATTTGTGGTTGTGTAATTTTGCTGTCAGTATTTGACGCTGCGTAACTTCGAATGACAGGACAATACACATTTGAAAGGATGTGGAACGAAATGGCCGTGGTCTGAACGGAGGCAAGTACTTACCCGAAATATTCCTGGAGGTACTGTCATAAGCTACCAGGTACCTTAGGCACAGTAGCCGGTCTTGAGGTCAAGATCGGAACCTGGAATATCCTGAATACAAGGTATGGGTGCTATCCACTCAAAAGTGTTGTTCGATCTTGCTGTTGGTCTGTTTGAATTCGAACCGATGAAATGGCCGTGTCCCAGGTGCACAGCGGCTAGTGCTGCGATGGAGGATATTGTCAGCATTACCTCCTTGCCACCGTAAATTATACACGTATATTTCAATACTAGACTTACTGGCAGTCTTGCTTCGTATGTGGGAGGCTCTGGCTCAGGTACCGATTATTAGACCAACTATGAGGAATGAGCGTCTTTGTGGTTTTACTCTCGCTGTTCGTCTGAATCGTCATTCAGAAAAATCCTACAGTTTATAGTTTTACGCCATATAACTTACGAAACTGGCACAGGGCCGTTAAAAAGACAAAGGAACGGCCAACAGCAATCACACAGTGAAGGAGGAAACTTGTAACAGGTCTCCTGAGACGGACGGACGGACATGCTTACTGCGGGCGGTCGGTTCGCCCATAAAGAGTTCAAACAGCTGTCCAGAGATTTGCGGGGAGTTGGGGAGAGAAATTAAATGGTGGTCTGCAGTCAGATAGAGCGTCACGCTATGTTAATTTAATGACGTTCTATCAGCTGGATCCTAATAATGTGCATGTTACAGGAGTGCAGAATGTTAAACGTGGAAGACGTTCATACCGTGTTCATATTTCTGGGATAATTAACTCAAGAAGACTGAGATAGACCTCACGTGTAGCACGCATAACTGAAATGAGAAATGCGTACAGAATTTTGGGCGGAAGAAGGCAGAAAATAGGCAATTTTTTTATAAACGTTTCTTACGTAGAATGAGAATATGAAACTGGAGTTTAATGAATTGTGTTGCGTAAAAGGGGCTGACCCATATTTAACTGTAACAAAATAGGGCCAAGTTGTGGAGTTCCATTAAAACAGCGATGACTTTTTAGCTGCCGTGAAGGGAGAAAAATGTTTAGGTGAATGTCTCTCAAATGGCTCAAAACGACGCTTCACCCTGGAGTGAGCAAGGTGAAATATTATACACATATCTGACGCGACTAAATGAACACGTACTGCCAGAGGAGTTCCTTCTAATTATGGTTATTTTATATGAAACAAAAGTGAGCACGTTTTGAAGGGGCCAAATTGGCTGTAGAACACGGTGTAATTTGGCAGCTGTTAAACTCAGCACGCGATCCGTTGCTATCTCTCTTCCTATTCTCACATAATCATTTTATCCCTTGGGTATTGCTTCGGACCGTCGAGAATCCCCTAAGGATTTCGAGTTGTCATCTTGGTAATCCCATTAGGTTGGCTACCCGCTATGCCTCATGAAAAGTTCAGGTGACTTTGAGAGCCTGAGTTTGAGACCGAACATTTCTAGTTGTTGAAAACCTTCACATCTATCTTACCACACGTATTCATTATGTCTTCTTTCGTAATCGAATCTGTTGTTCAGTGTGTAAAGAAAAACAGTTTTCTGAATAAATCTTCACAACACATGCTAGATATATTGGTAGCTAGTGTTGACTGGAATGTAGCTCAGTCTGAACTTTTGTCTAAATTTGATATTTAATTATTTTTCGAAAAAACTGTCGAGAAAATTCAAGTTTCATTAAAATCGGATAAGTTTCAGACAAAAGTGTAGAGAATATCGAAACACACTTCTTAGGTGTGCCATCCCCGTTGTGCGTTTAAACTATATGGTGAAGTGAATTCAGTCAAAAAACACAACTATAAAATATGGCCAAATGATGGTGTTTATTAGCAAGGAAAAACTACATATTTCGGCCTATAGCGGCAATCTTCAGGTTTTGGCAATTTTCTGCTGAAAGAATTTTATATAATATGCCTAAATCGCATGATGTTGAGATCTCATCATCATTCTGCGTGCTGTTGTTAAGCTAAATTGGTGGGATGTCAATGGATTTGTAGGTAACTCGGTGTGGATGTGGATACTACCCCCAACATATGAGCATATAAGATACCACACCTGCAGCCGTAAGTTCCTCCGAACCCCACACCTACCCAACCAATAAGATCCACATCTACACCGAGCTACCTACAAATCCATTGACATCCCACCAATTTAGCTTAACAATAGCACGCAGAATGATGATGAGATCTCAACAGTTTAGGTTGGATTGTAGTCTAACACAACTGTGTCAATATAAGTATATTTATTGACTTATTTTAGTACAAATACATGTTTCGGCCTTTAT
>Ga0123357_10015094_pt1 | contig 10113 bp, 17 predicted proteins | sample TergutEmb28metaG_FD_89873 | JGI IMG/M metagenome (GOLD analysis project Ga0123357, IMG submission 89873) | Embiratermes neotenicus P4 segment gut microbial communities from Petit-Saut dam, French Guiana - Emb289 P4 | ecosystem: Host-associated > Arthropoda: Insects > Digestive system > Gut ... | reverse complement strand
TTTAACATAAGGAACACTCTCCCGAAGTTTGGCACATTCCTCCTGGGACACCTGTATATATATATATATATAAATAAACAGTGAAAGTAAAGTGATCCCGTTACAGGCCCGGTGTGGCCCAGAGGGTGGGTAGAGGTATAGCTCTACTCTTCCATGACCATGGTACTAAAAGGGGGTGAGTGGTCAGCAGCACGCCCCGGTCGCCCTTACCCCCGGGAAAGACCCGGTACCCATTTTACAGGAGGCTGGGTGGGCCCCAGGGCCGGTCTGGACGGGCGGAAAATCTTGTCCTCACCGGGATTTGATCCTGGACTGTCCAGCCCATAGTCAGTCACTATACTGACTGAAATACCCGGCCCATATATACATATATGTATATATATATAAAAGACAAAATGAAAACAAACTATTGTTAATGTTCCAGCACCCACTTCCCTAATGATCTGAAAACATAAACACACTTGCACATTCTTTTCAAATGTACGAATCAACAGATACATGTATCAGATCAGAAGGTATGCTGCATATACATAACTTTGTAGCTTCATTTATTTTAAAGAGTGTGCTAAAACCTATGAATGATACAAATTGCAAAGAACTTATTGCCAATTGTTTGTAAACACTACCCATACAAACAACTCTGAACCAACTAATGAAGTGACTACGTATTAATGCATAGCACCAGAAAACTGAGTTGACAACTACTGAGGCAACTTATAATTAATGTGTTATCAAAACACTGTACATGATTAACAAGAACTCTACTGGTCCATCATAATGTATTCTTGTCGGCCAGTCACATACTAGATGGCCCCTATATATATTCATGCATCCACCTGATCTGGCATTCCTCATGGACTGCCTGACTTTTGAAAACAGGACAGAAGCGTTGTCTTGAAATGCCAGTAACAAACTACCAATCAGCACTGTGCAATATTCCAGAGGAGTGAAAATAAAAATTACACTGCCATGGAAGCTTAAAATCTTACATAATTTAAGGATGTTTGAGATCATGATGGTAAGAAGGTGAGAATATTTAAACTCAATAAAAATAATCAGTATGAGGCTGTAGAAAAATGCAGAATGGGGAGCTTCATAATTTTTTCTATACATCAATTATTAGGGTAATTATATCAAGGGGGATCAGCTTGGTAGGGCAACTGACAAAAATGGCGAATATCACAAAGGCATATGGAGTTTTGTTGGAAAGCCAGAAGGGATAAGACAGTTGTGACAGCCTTGTGTAGCTAGGAGGATAATGAATAATCCAGAAGTATGGTTTAAGGATGTTGCAGGTTCTTGTGAACAGAACAGAAATGAATGTTATGTAGGGAATTTCCTTGATATCTGTGCAACTATTAAGCTCTCAAGAAGAACTCTGCTCCGTGGAGTTAGCTAATTACCATGTTTGAAGTATATTGGTATGTATTTTATTATGATATGCTACAAAAAAATTAACTGAACAGATTTACTCACATACAGATTTGTATAAAATGTAATTTAGAAAGGAAAACATGAAAATAAACTGAACATTATCACTATAGTGAGAGTGTTAAGAAAGAAAGATGAAGCACATTCAGTAATCTGAAATAAAGGTTTGATAAAGCGCTGCACAGGAATTGATAAATTAGAAAGTACTGTATCAGAGCAGAATTTATACATAAAAGGAAAATATGTAAATTCTGAACAAAAGTACCCTGAACATAATGCTTTTGAAGTCACTCGTTATCATTTATTAGGTACTGACACAAAGGGCTTCTTGGCCAAATTCACATCATGTAGAGTGTCTCAAAAGCCATAAGTGCACACATACACCCACTGTATCACCCAAAGCAAATGTAAACTCGTGAAAGTCAGTTATATTATTTTTCATCAAATTATGAGATGACAGCGGTGCAGCTAATGTCAAAAAAAAAAAAAAAATACTGCATGAGAGGAAAAATTCCTAGTGTCCTTTATACAAGATACGAGGTTCTGGCTATGAAGACTCCATGATAAGTGGGTCCCTGTCACCATGGCATGGCCCATCCACAGGTTGTGGATGGAGAAACGGCAACCAATATGGAGGGTAGCTGCAAATATGCTGAGATGGTTCCCGAGATTCCAAGTTGCCACTACATGCTTCTCATGTAGCCCTCCCAACTTAAATTTAGTAGTAACCAATTTCATGTTTTGTCTACATGTAAAATAACCACTGCCACTGGGTAACAACGCAATTGCAGTAAATAAATATTATTATTATACTGAATAAGCAGTCGTGGAGAGCAGACAAGGGGTGGTACTCTACCTTGGGGTTGGGCGAGGTGCTAACAACTCCTCAACGTTAAAACATGCCATGTTATGAAATACTGACACAGAAAACCTCAGACTTGGACTAATATTTTGATATGAACTAAGCAAAAGAAAAGGGGACATGAGATTTGGTACTTGGAATGATAGGAGCCTGCACGGGGCAGGTTCACTTACAGCAGCAGCCGGGGAATTAGCAAGATATAAATTAGATGTAGCGGGTGTAAAGGAGGTCAGGTGTGACAAAAGGGACATTGTAAGAGCAAGGGATTATAATTTTTTCTACGGAAAAGGAAACAAAAATCATCAATTGGGAAAAGAACTTTTTGTACACCACAGAATAGTATCAGGAGTTAAGACGGTAGCGTTTGTTAGCAATAGGGTGTCATACATAATTCTGAGAGGTCGCTGGTGTAATATCATTATTCTGAATGTGCATGCACCAAGTGAGAAGAAAAGTGATGATTCAAAAGAGTTTTTATGAGGAATTAGAGCAGGTTTTCGATAATTTTCCTTAGTGCCATATGAAAATTACACTAGGAGGTTTTAATGCAAAATTGGGGGGGAGAGAATATTTTCACACTGACAAATGGGAGTGAGAGTCTATATCAGCTACATCAGGATAGTAAAGACATGGGGTGTTAGAATAGAAAACTTTGCGAAATCAAAAAATCTGGTTGCTAGGAGCACGATGTTCATGCACCAAAATTATTCATAAGTACACCTGGACCTCTTCTGATGGGAAGACTCACAACCAGATTGATCACACTTGAGCATACTCGATATATGATCTGTCAGGGGAGATGAATGTGATACTGATCACTGTCTGGTGGTTGCAAAATTTAGGGATAGATTGGCAGTAAGTAAACGGACAACACAGAAGTTTGATGGAGAAAAAATTTAATCTCAGGAAGCTAAATAAGCTGGAGAGATCTCAAAAAGGTTTGCAGCTATGGTGAACTTAAAATAGCGAGGACATAAATAGGGCTTGGGGGAACATTAAAGAGAATATCAAAACTTCAGCTAAAACAGTCCTGGTCTGTACACACTGAAGCAGCATAAATGATGGCTTGATCAAGAATGTTTTTGTTGTTTAGATCAAAGGAAAGAGGCTAAAATATGGTGGCCACAGGATCCAAACCAAAGAAAATATGGATTATCTAAACAATGTAAGATGCTAAGCTAGCAGACATTTCAGGAACAAAAAGAAGAAATATCTGAAAGCTAAAATTGATTTACTTGAACTAACAATAAGATAAAAAATATCAGGGACTTGTATAGGGGCATCAGTGACTTTAAAAATGGTTACCAGCCTAGAACTAATATAGTAAAGGATGAGAAGGGTGAAGAGAGAGAAACCAACAAGATGCAACTAATCTGATGTTTATTATGAAACTTCTATCTTAACATGTTTCGAGCATCATTATGCCCATCATCAGGAGAACAAGACCGTGTACTACTGCATATGATGTTCTGCACTGTAACAAGAGGGGGAAAAAACCGTAAGATGTGACAGCCATAGTGTCTTTTTGTGGAGTAATGAGTCGCAAACATAGTTGGGATTTCGTGTGTATATGTGTATGTCGTGGTGTTTGATTGGTATCTAATTCATATATCTGTCAGATCTGGTGTATTGGGTGTGGGTGTTGTAATGCATGTGTTGCGCCTACTTGATGAGAGGTGTGTGGTGTAGGTGTTATTAGGTGCTTCCAGGTTGGAGTGTGCAGGTGATGGGTGGGATGAGTACAGGTTGTCATTATAGAAGGGGTGGTGATTTAGTAATAGACCGAGTACATACCTGGTTGTGCTGGCTGTGGTTGTGTGGAGCTGGGTCATAAGCTGTGTGCGCTGTGTGAAGGTTACTGTTCGACTAGCCGGGTCATGTAGGAGGATGGGAGGGGTTGATGGCCATCTGGAGCAGAGGGTTAGGTTTGCCGGGGTTTTGCTCGGAAATGAGCCTTCCTGCTTTGTGGCATGATTGTATAAAGAAATGCTCATATGGGGTTAATAGGGAGGAGTTTTTGAGGGGCTTGAGGAGGGTCATTGTTTTTTCTATGGGACCATATTCATGTTGATTATTGAGGATATGGAGAGCATATGCAGACTGTGGGTTGTTACTTTTAATATAGCGGGTGTGCTCTTTGTAGCATTGCTTTAGGCTCTGGCTAGTTTGGCCAACATACGTCTTGTTGCATGTCATACATGTTAGCGCATAGACACCACTTCTGTCGTAGGGTGTGGGAGGGAGAGTTGTTTTGTTGGCAGGTTTGGAAAGGTGTGAAATTGTGTTACTGCACTTGTAGGCAATTCTTATGTTGGTGTGCTTGAAGATGTTGGTAATTTTTCTGATCTGTGGTGATGAGTATGTGAAGGTAGCCCATTTCGTGCCCTTATTGGAGGGGGTGGGGGACTTAGGCAAGGAGTTGTTCTGTTGTATTCTGAGTCTTAACCGGGTTAGTGGGGTTAGGGGGATTTCATTGCTGTGTGCAGTGTGTAATATGTGTTGCCATTCCTTATCTTGTTATTCTTTGTCAAGCGGGAGTGAGAGCATTCTTCTGATGAGGAACTTGTATGCTGCCATTTTATGTTCAAGCAGGTGATTGGACAGGAAATTGATGGTGGTGTCAGTTGAGGTAGATTTGCGGAAGATGCTTATGTCAAGGCAGGTGGGTCTTCTGGTTATTGAGAGGTCTAGGAAGTTGACATGGTTCGTGGATTCCATAGTAGGGTTTAGTTTGTTACAGTGCAGAACACCATATGCAGTCTTGTTCTCCATATGCAGTCTTGTTCTCCTGATAATGGGCATAATGATGCCTGAAACATGTTGAGATAGAAGTTTGATAATAAACATCGGATTAGTTGCATCTTCTTGTTTTCTCTCTCTTCATCCTACGTTCATGATGCACGGTCACAAGAACCTAAAAAAAAGGGTGATTTGTTTACAGACAGCCACAGTATTTTGGCTATATTGAAGAATCATTTCTCGCAGATGTTTAATGTACATGGGGTTAATGATGTTAGGCAGACAGAAATACGTAGAGCAGGACCACTAGTACCTGAGCCAAGTGCCTTTGAGTTTGAGTTGATTGAAAGGCTAAAAAGTCACAAATCACCACGTATGGATCAAATCCCAACAGAATTGATTAAAGCAGGGGGTAGAAAAATTCACTCTGAGATCCATTAACTTATTAATTCTATTTGGAATAAGGAGGAATTGCCTGAGGAGTGGTAGGAGTCAATCATTGTACCTATCTATAAGAAGGGCGATAAAACAGACTGTAGTAATTGTAAAGGCATATCACTTTTGCCAACTACATACAAAATTTTATCCAATATCCTGCTGTCTAGGTTAACTCCATACGCAGAGGAAATTATGGGGGACCATCAATGTGGGTTTCAATGCAACAGGTCAACTACTGATAATATATTATCATCATCATCATCATCATTGGCACAACAGCCCCTCTTGAGCCAAGGTCTTCTTCAGAAGCTTCTGCCAGCATTCCTCCAATTTCTGTCCCCCAACTTCCTGGCATCTTCTGTCACACCATCTTCCCATCTTAGTTTTGGCCTGCCCCTCTGTCTTCTTCCTTCTACCACTGCAACGAGAACTCTTCTTGTAGGGCTGTGTTCCTCCATACGAATAACATGTCCTGCCCATTTTAATCAATTAATTTTAATGTATGTTACTCAATCACTTTCCTTATACAATGTATATAACTCATTGCCGTATTTTATTCTCCGTTGTCATTTGTAGGTCCAAAAATAGCTCTCAAAATTTTCCTTTCAAAAACTCCTAAAATAGCTTCATCAGATTTTGATACTACCCATGTTTCAGTACCATATGCTAGCACTGGTCTGATCAAGGTCTTATATAATTTTATTTTATTTTTTATGGATAAAAATTGAGACCTAAACTGTCTCTTCAATCCATAAAAGCCTTTATTAGCCATTAAAATTCTTTTCTTAATCGCTGCAGAATTGTCATTATTAACATTTATAAGGGAGCCCAAGTACGTAAAACTCTGTACAGCTTCAAAATTAAAATTCTTAATTTGAAAATACCTCTGTTGAATTGATAATATATTATACATTTGTCAAATACTTTAGAAAAAAATGGGAATTAATGAAGCAGTGCATCCATCAGCTTTTTATGGACTATTCAAGAAAGGTTATGATTCAGTTAGTCTTGTATAATATTCTCATAATTTGGTATCATCATGAAACTGGTAAGGCTAATGAAAATGTTTCAATGAAACCTGTAGCAGAGTCCAGGTAGGCAAGCATTTGTCTGACATGTTCCCTATTAGGAGTGGTACGAAACAAGCAGATGCTTTATCTCCATTGCTTTTCAACTTTGCTTTAGAGTATGCCATTAGGAGGGTTCAGGCCAACCAGGATGGCTTCAAATTAAATGGTACACATCAGTTTCTAGTTTATGCTGATGGCATTAATATATTGGGCAGAAGCGTACATACTATAAAGTAAATGCAGAAGATTTATTAGTTGCTAGTAAGGAGACTAGACTAGAAGTAAATGCTAATAAGACTAGTACATGATCTTGTCTTGAGATCAGAATGCAGGACGAAATCACAGTATAAAGATTGATATTAGTTTCTTTGAAAGGGTGGAAGAGTTCAAATACTAGGGAACAACCTTAACAAATCAAAATCCTATTCAGGAAGAAATTAAGAGCAGATTGAAGTCAGGGAATGGTTGCTATCATTCGGTGCTAAATATTTTGTCTTCCAGTTTGCTATCCAAAATATTAAAGATTAAGATCTACAGAACTATAATTTTGCTTGTTGTTGTACAGAGGTGTGAAACTTTGTTGCTCACAGGGTTTTGGTGTGGAAACGTTACGGAAAAAGACAATTTGGAAGACCAAAGCGTAGATGGGAGGATAATATTCAGATCTTCAGGAAGTGGGATGTGGGAGCATGGACTGGATTAAGCTGGCTCAAGATAGGAACAGGTGGCATGCACTTGTGAATGCAGTAATGAACCTCTGTTTTTCATAAAATGCGGGAAATTTCCTGACTAGCTGCAAATAGGTTAGCTTCTCAAGAAGAACTCTGCTCCATGGATTTAGTAAGCAAGCCATGAAAACTATTTGCATTTTGCAGTGTGGAAGTTTACAGTCTAAAAGAACTTTACTGATACTATGGAATGTCAGTAAACCTGTACCTGATGACACGAACATATTCTTTACCGTTTTTTCTTTAAGAATAATCTGTGTGCATGTGATAAGCAGGGACACCTCAATAGTCAGTCAGTATGGTGCTGGCTACACGTTTGATGGCTGGGGTTCATTTATCAGGACAGGCAGATCATCTGTATGATTCATAACCTCCAATTCAATTGATACTATGGTAAATTTACCCCAGCATTAAACTGACCATTCACCTTCATCTAATGTCACGATTAAGAAAGGGTGCAGCTTTACCTGCACTCTCCCATGGCACAAGAACAAATTTACACATGCACACCATGCTTGATTAGGTCCTACTACTTACCGCATTTAATACATGTACTTGTTGCTTGTAACCTACGTACTTGAAAAAGCACAGCTATATGAAATAAGGAATAAACAGGAATTAATGTAAAAAGTGGAATTTCATACCTATCATAGGATCTATAACAAAACATGGTTAACTTACTTTCATACTTATATCATGCCTGATGAAGGCCTTTTCAGGCCAAAACATGTAGCATGTTATAAACAAAGTCACTTTTGTCTCACAATAAATTTGTAACTGTGTTTGACAATGTTCTCATTCCATTAAAACCGATATGTGCTTCAGGTTAACCAATTAAATGGTAACAGCTTGCCACGATTACCACACAGATAACTTAACTATTGTCTTGGGCCATGCAAGGCATATAGTATTTATTAAGTAGGTGGAAGTAAAGCCATAATTTTTATCCTACATAATTGTAAATAATATTCTCTGATACTGACCCCCTGTTATATATTCACATATACTTTTGTGGTTCAGATTACTTCTGTTCACAAGATTTATGGAAATCTTAATACACCTCACACATACTTACACTGTTTGAAATAACTGTGTAAAGTAAGAAGTCCATATAACTATGAGAATGATGGATCCTGTAAATCACAAATGGTACGCTGAATAAATGTGGCACTGAAATCTTTGCACCAAAACCGTTTAAGAAATTTCAGTTTGCCTCACACTATTTCACTACATCGGCCTCCAATAGAATTCTAACAAATATATAAAAATCAGGCATATTACACAAAACTATATGGGCACATCACTAAATTACAAGCTTCATTAAAATCCATGATTTTTATTTGAAGCACTTTTTTATATGGTGTATATTGGTTAGGGTCTGGGTTAATACAATTCGTAATAGCTGTCCGCAGTGCAATGCCGGAACTGTACCCTTCGTCAACAAAATTCATTTCATTATGAATTTCGGACTGTCTACTTCATATCTAACTCCCTGGAGCGGAGTCATCCTCAAGAAGCTAAGAGGTCCTCAACTAGTCACGAAATGCCTTTACATTTAATGAAACTAGAAGGTAAATTACTATCTTCAATTCATTTATTACATAGGGTATATAGTGTATATATATATATATCACAGCTAGTATTTTTCTCGCTTTCCCCGACTGTTAAACCTCCCGAGACTCGGCGTATGACGTGACACTAGCGGAACGTCGGCCGGGCGCATATATATATACATATATATCCTCGTTCTATACAAATATAGAACTACTCATAAGTAACAAGATGGAATTAACAAATATTATATACAATCAACAAAACTATGTAGTGCTACAGTATCATCCTTAACATAATATAAAATGGAATTAAAATTGAACAGTAAGTAGTAGCCTTATTAAATATGAAATTTATCTTGCATGTGAAAACATACCTCAAAATTTTGTACAAGAGAAAGAATAATAAACATCAATTTAGTAGTTAAAATATAGCTGTTTTATAATTGAAATATTCGTCCTGTGTATAAAATGAATGTTGGTGAGAAAACCCTCTCAGAGGCGATTTAAATTTCTTAATATTATGAGACAAACCTTTTATTTCAGATGGAAGACTTTAATACCCATATAAAACAGGCCTTTTTGATAAATAGTCAAATGTGACAATGGTTGATAGAAGTCAGAATTGTTCCTGGTATTGGTATGTATCCCAGAATTCATGTGAAATTGATTTTTATTAACCACAAAAGTGGGACAGAAATTGTACTTCTGAAACTATTTAGGTGCCTGAGGGCTGCACCTTGGGTAGCCATGTTCTTTCACAGTGTCACTTACTGACTTGTACATGTTTCCTTCAACATGTTAGCAGAACTTTACAGAAAAGATCGCATTGTGTTTTTTAACTTAAAACAAGTCATTAGGTTTCCTTCAAACACAACTACGTTATTTAGAAAAATGACAACATGTTTTGGTCTAAAAATTTTAAATATATAAAAATCTCATTTTAAACGTTTTAATAATCCTATACTTTTGTACACAACTTGGACATAATTCCAGGCCAGGGTATTACCAAACCCGTGATTTTATATAGCTGTATTAAAAACTTTGTAAGTCTACTGGAATCCCATATCACGAGCCTAACTGGCACTGCATTGCACCTTATTTCATAGAGTCTATTATAAATAGTATATAAATTTCCGTCAACACAACTTTAATTGTAGGTTTAAAAATTACTTACATGTTTCGACCCTTGGGGGTCATCATCAGGTCGAGCTTAAGAACCTATTGTTTACATCATATTATTTTCCAACTGCATTTGGGATCCCTTATGCATTACAAGTGGAATTTATAATCTA
>Ga0123357_10015093_pt1 | contig 10113 bp, 13 predicted proteins | sample TergutEmb28metaG_FD_89873 | JGI IMG/M metagenome (GOLD analysis project Ga0123357, IMG submission 89873) | Embiratermes neotenicus P4 segment gut microbial communities from Petit-Saut dam, French Guiana - Emb289 P4 | ecosystem: Host-associated > Arthropoda: Insects > Digestive system > Gut ... | reverse complement strand
TTATGCAATCTCCTCCATTCCCCCGTTACCTCGTCCTTCCTAGGTCCAAATATTCTCCTCAACACCATGTTCTCAAACACCCTCAGCTTCCTTTCCTCCCACAATGTCAACAACCAAGTTTCACACCCATACAAAACAAGCAAAATTATAGTTCTATATATCTTGATCTTTAAATTTTTGGGTAGCAACATGGAAGACAAAAGATTCTGCACCCAATGATAGCAAGCACTTCCTGACCTCAATCTGCTCTTAATTTCTTCCGCAACAGAATTTTGATCTGGTAAAGTTGTTCCTAAATATTTAAACTCTTCCACCCTCTCGAAGGTACTATCATAGTACATAGTCACGAAAGGTGTATCCAAAAGTCCCAGGACAATGCTCATAACACGCAAGTTGCTTGTAGTGCTTGTAGTTCACAAGTTTCCCGCTAGGGTGTGTTGCGGTGGTGTCTTGTGAGTGAGTGTGCCGAGTGGCGTGGTTGGATGTGGAAGCATTTAATTGATGCACATGTCTTTATGTGTGTATTGCATCAGCCGTCTGTGATTTTCTGATATCGGCGGTATGGCCGAAGTTGACGAACAAAGGGTGTGCATCAAGTTCTGTGTGAGATTGGGTAAAACGGGAAGTGAAACTTTTGAAATGTTGAAACAGGCTTCTGGTGATTTGTGCATGAGCCATAGCTGAACTTTTGAGTGGTTTGGACATTTCAAGAATGGCAGAACTTTGACTGCTAATGATGAACGATCGTGTCGGCCAAGCACGGCAACAACCCCCTCAAAATTGGAACAGGTACGGGCGGCCGTAAACCAGGATCGTCGTCGTACCATACACGATCTCTGTGCAGAGGTTGGAATTGGTTATGGATCTTGTCAGTGAATTCTCACAGAACAGCTGAACATGCATCGGATTGCAGCAAAGTTTGTGCCGAGAGTGTTGACACACGATCAGAAAGACAGTCGAGTAACGATCTGTCAGGAACTGAAAGAAACTGTGATAAACGATCCCACGCTCCTCTTGAACGCCATCACAGGCGATGAAAGCATCGTTTATGCTTACGACCCAGAGACAAAACTGCAATCTTTGCAATGGAAGAGCCCTGGGTCTCCAAGACCCAAAAAAGCACATATGCAAAAAAGCATATTGAAGACGATGCTTATTTGTTTCTTTGACCAAGAGGGGATTGTACACCGGGAATCTGTCCCACCTCGAATGACGGTCAATGCAGACTTCGACTGTGATGTTCTAAGAAGGTTACGTGAAAATGTGCGGCACAAGAGGCCACAGAAATGGCAAAACCAGAACCTCATTACCCACCACGACAATGCCCCGGCTCACAGGTCCTTTAAAGTTTTGCAGTTTTTGGCCAAGAACAACATGACAGTGATCCCCCATCCCCCATACTCACCCAATCTGGCCCCCTGTGACTTTTTCCTCTTCCCCAAGCTGAAGCTTCAGATGAAGGGTCGAAGATTCGACACCATTGAAGAGATTCAAGGGGAATCGCAGCGGGTACTTGACACAATTCCAAAAAGGGACTTCCAGGAATGCTTCCAAGCATGGCAGAAACATTGGGACAGCAGTATTCATGCAAAAGGGGAGTACTTTGAAGGTGATGGAGGAATTTATCATCCAAGGTAAGCAAACTTCTTTTTACAAGTACTGTCCTGGAACTTCTGGATACACCCTTGTATAATAAATGTTACAATTGGCCCCCCAAGGTGTTTGTATGGTCGCAAGTACATGTCTTATCTTATGTGCAAAGGCACATGACAATTCAGCCTGAGGGATGTTCCTGACAAAAGCAGTAAAAGGTGCAGTGTGACTTATAGCTCATTTTTATATCATACATTCTCACTGCACAAGCCTGCTGTTTATACACCAACAGCAAGACTCAGTCTTTGAACTGGAAGCCACATCGCAATGAGTCATACTTTCCTCTGTTTATTGCCAGAACTGATACTCAGAAACCGATACCACTTCTGTCAACAAACTCAGCACTATAGCCGGCAGAAGAACAAAGGCCAAAATATAACGGTGAAAAATGAAGAATACAGCATAGTAACATTGTCCAAACCAGCTCTGCATATCACACAAGTCTCTTATTCAGTGAGTATACCAGTTATCTTTCAGAATTAAAGTGGCCGGAGAGTGGGGCTAACCAAAGAGGCCATCTGGTGCGGAATTAAGAAGGGGTGAAGCTATACTTCACTGCCTTACACATTTTCATCACATTCAGAGCTGTGCTACATATAGGATGCTCAAGCCAGGTAGGATTTTAAATGCCAATGATCATCGTTATTGTTGCACCGTGCATTTTGTAGAATCACTTTAATATCACACCAACTAATGCACTTACATAAAATTTCATACTAAAACTTTTAAAATCGCTCCAACATGTTTCGATCCCAAGATCATCCTCAGGGAGCTACGTTGTTCCTCGCTAAAGTAATTTTAAAAACACTCATTAATTAATTCCCTCATACAACGAACCCTTACACAACATGACATGCTGCCACAACACCCTGTTAATATTAGGGGATTAATTAATGAGTGTTTTTAAAATGACTTTAGCAAGGAGCAACGTAGCTCCCTGAGGATGATCTTAGGATCGAAACATGTTGGAGCGATTTTAAATGTTTTAGTATGAAATTTTATGTAAGTGCATTAGTCGGTGTGATATTAAAGTGCCAATAATTAGTATGAAATTTACACAGAATAATATTCTAGGAAAGGGAATGTCGATTTCAGTAAACAGTCACATAATAATACAGTTTTCTTGCTTAACAAGTCAAATTCAATGAAAGTTTGCAAAATGTCTTAACCCTGGGGCAGAATGATACAAACACTGCAGTGCAAGGTTCTGGGTGCCATTCCCAAATGACACAGCATATGCATTAGCCAATTATGGCCATTCTTGTACAACCCTGTTGGAATTCCGCCCCCCCTAAAGGCTCTACATGAAAAAATTAAATCCTGCAACTTACATCTGGGGTTTTACTGAATGCACTAGGAATTTAATTCTGGTACCAAAGGGTTGACAGGGTTCTACCACATTATGGGTCATCCCTTATACTGTTTCTCTGAGCCTGGCAGCTATATTGCATATAGAGCCTGCATCTTCTGAGACAACCTGCAACAGCTGCCATACTCAGGGACATCGTTATAACAGAGTACACCAATTTAATAGTCGGTACATTCAGTCCATATACTGATGCAATAACAGCTGCACAGGGTAAACAGTGTCAAATGAGATGAAAAGCCAATAACATTTGATGAACTGGAAAGTAGTGATCAATGCCTATCTGACCTGACCATGACTCAGGAAAAGCATAAAAATTCAACTTACTTGGCCAAATGAGAGATGTGTACCACACAAACATACCGAAGAGCAAACCTGCAAAAATCATTTGTGCTGCTGTTAACAAGACCTCGCTAAAACATGGCAGAACATGCATTCTTACCCTGAGAAGGCCAGAAAGACACCCAGTAACGCCAACACATCCATCATATATTCTGTGTCAAGACCAATGTAAGGGGCCAACCATAACAGTGTGGGTTTTGTGTGTATACTGGCACTCAGGGTTTTAGCTTTGCTATCCAACTGTGTTCTTGCTGGAAGTACTCCATTATTGCCATACAACCCTGAAAGTGAAATATCACATGTTGAATTAGTCACAATATCTCAAGTCAGTCACGCTATGCAACTGATGAATATGAACTGATTCCATGCAGGGACAAGGACTGTACAGAGATTATTCTGTGTGTCTACCAAGTATCCTATCCAACTGAATCCTGGTGCTCTTTCTGAGGTTTCCGCAAGGCATAGCATTTCTAAAGTGTCTTATGGAACAGTACCAACAGTTACTGAGTTTATATAGTGCTGGTGGAAAATGAAGAAGCACAGAGTTCCAGCAGAATGATACTGACAGGGGGAAAAACACAGTATGTGGGGTGGGGTGGGAGGACGGCCTGTCGCAGTGACAATTTGTGGACTACAAATCCCACGTGGACTGGCCTGGGATTGAAGTAGAGCCTCCATAGTAAAAGGGTGGCAACTCAGTACCTCAGCTACGGCACAGCTTTTGTGACCTAGTGATCACACACACACACACACACACACACACAGCACATAGACTCACACACACACATACACTTATACACATACATACATACACACACTGCACATAGACTCACACACACACACACACACACACACTGCACATTACTTTGTTTAGTAAAGCTGTGAAACAAGGTCTATTAACCTGATGACTGGTCATTTATTTATAACACTAAGCAAACTCTCCGGCAATTTAGCAGTAATAAGAAGAAAAGGCGGTGATGCATGTCAATAAAACAACCAGGTACCTGCTGAACAGAACACAGCATCATGTAAACTTGAATTTCAAAAATCAATAATGTCCTGAAGAGATAACTTAAGACAAAGAATATGCATCATTCACTTCAAAAACCATGCTTTCCAAATCAATGAACATTAAAGATATATAAAGCATCTGAGATTATCGATTATTCTGCAGAGTTACGAACCAAGTGTAAAAAAATATACTGTCTTGGCATGTTACTGACATCTGGTAGAGACAAAGAATTATTCAGGTGAAAACACTGCCACTCCCAACTAATTTCTGTACTACAATAGTGGGGGTTACACTTCTGAAATAATGCTGTGAGTGATAAAACTGTAACCAGGCAATATGAGAAGTTTAGAGACAACAAAATAGTACATAGGTTATTCGGAAAGTAAGTGCTGTCTGCGCATATCTCTCGCGCATCCTCGAGACTGTCACTTTGCGCATGTGCAGTGACTTCCTCTATCAATTGCGAAGGCACAGATGCCATTTTGTGAAATTCGTGTTATGTTTATGTTTGTTCCTGTGCATTAAACACGTTTAAGACAATTGAACGGGCCGCTGACTGTGAAATACAGTCTGTAATTCATTTTTTGTATGCTAGGAATGTACTACCAAGTGAGATTCATCAGCAGTTCTGTCAATTGTATGGTGACAATGCGATGAGTGATTAGGAAATGGGTTCGGATGTTCAATGAAGGATGAGAGAATGTGCACGATGAGGCACGAAGTGGGCGTCCATCTTTGGTGAATGATGATATGGTGCGTAAGGTCAATGAAAGAGTGCGTGACGACAGACGTTTCACAATTTCTGATCTGTCCCTGCACTTTCCTCAGATTTCAAGGACTCTACTCTATGACGCTGTCAGTGGTCATTTGGGTCGCAGGCGGCCACATTCTGAGGAGGCTTTACAAAAACTTGTGCCCCACTATGATAAGTGCCTCAATAATGGCAGTGAATATGTGGAAAAATAGTTTGAAGAATGTAGAATCTGATAACAATAAAATTTTATATGAAACCTTACTCAATTTTTTTTTTACAGCAAAACGGTACTTACTTTCTGAATAAGCCTCGTATTTTGGTTCCATTCAATACAACAATATATTATTTTATATTTTTTTCTTTTTGCCTTGATGACTACATGTTTCAGTCACTCGACCAGCTTCATGTCACTAGCTGCTATGCAAGACGCACTAACCTACATGCCCAGCCCTAGACAAACTATTATCATTAGAATCTCAGATACCAACTCCAACAACCACACACAAGAACAGTGTCATGGGTTATACACAGATGTCAAAGTAATGGAATACTGTATGGCAGAACTTGCAGACTACAGAGGCAACGACAAACAAGAACTGGATAACTACAAACTATAGATTACAACATATAATCATGGGGATGGCTGTCCATGAACATCACCACAATTCTTGCCACACAGAACAGCTTCATTTGCCAAAAAAAAAAAAAAATGCTTTTGCAGACTGTGTGGAGATTTTTGTTGAATTAAGCGTCATGCAAGCAAGCCCTCATGCTAAACCATTGTAAAGTGACTCTTGTGGTATCCATTATTTTTTTTACTAGAAATGTCATTCTACTGTTTATCCAGGGCTTAAGTACTGTAACATGAAAATATTGGGCTGCAGACATGCATTCCCCTGTCATTCTTATCTCAGCATTGTTTGGGAAAAATGTCCAATGGCATACTACAGCTACCTTTACCCCTACAATGACAGGCAAAAATATCGGTCAAAATCGTGAAGAACTAAGGCAACCACAGCATTTCAACGTGCAGTTCAGACCTCCCACCAAGAACTTATACATAATAAAACTTTAGAAGCTGTTTGAGGTGAGACATTCCCGTTGTGTTGAACGAATCACAATTAGGTGGTACAACCAAACACAACTTATAAATTGTGCTTTACTAGTCGTGTTATGTACAATTAATGAAACATAAGTCAGCCGGCTTAATATTTTAAATGCAAAACAATCACCACAATAAACCAGTTAACATAAATTATGACGTCAGTTTCCACCCCTCCACTACCTATTACCAATGACGACGTAAGAGAAAGTTATTTAACCTACCCGGTATTTGAATGTATAACGATGTGAATGCAAACAAATAAACAATGCACATTCCACGCAGGAACAGATTGCGTGTATACCGAATTGGTACCATGTTTACGTCAAACAAAAATCAACTGGTACCCTGCACTAAACATACGCACAGATATCAAACACACCACAGACTATTCGATTAACAAGCTGTGCCACACTATCACATATCAACCATTCCCTACCGCCGTCCGGCTACAAGCGGGCCGGGACCCACGCCAAGCCATGGCTACCAACTTTAAAATCAAGAAGTTAGCGTCTGTCAAGCGAAAATGCACAGAGCAAACGCCAAGAGAAAAACTCATGATGTACAATATTATGGGCAAAATCCTGTTCTTTTAATACGAACCAATAATTATACCCTGCTATTTAATATATTTAAAAACTCTTATATTCCCAAGAACCGATTGTGCCAATCACTTCCAATGTTACACGTTGGTCCCCAAATGGAAGGCACTCCACTCCAGTAACGCGCTGTATTGCGTTATTGAATAAAAAACATTCAAAGTTATTTTCAACGTAGTTGTAATACAAATGAATCTGTAAATACAGACTACGTCATGCACGCATAAAACCCCGAACGTCCCTGTGCTTAAACCGAGTGAGAGTATTGTATTTCTGTATTCAATGCTCCAGATTTCCGACAGAACATTACTTTTTGGAACTTTCCCAGGCTTCGCACGTTTGTCCTCCTAACCGCAACATATAGATCTCATATATGAACTGTGATATAGATAAAAATGACTACGGAGAACTGGTGGAATGATGACAAGGACAAAACCCGAAGTAGTCAGGGGGAGAGAGAGCCCGTCCCAATGCCACTTTCTCCACCATATTTCTCCCAGGACCGACGTCGGATTGGAGCCGGGCATCCGCAATGATAGGCCAGCGGTAAACAGCTTGAGCCATAACAAGGCCTTTAAAGACCAAAATGAACATGCGTTAGACATAAGATTTAGCTCGTAATACACAGTAAACTCCGTTTCCGTTATACAAGGCAACTACTTAGTGCTGTATGGGGAAATAATCACTGTTTGTTTCGAGTTCAATGCAAAACACATACATTCACTCAGTAGGCAGGACGTAACATTTCTGAACGTTAAATCTGGTGGTACATAGAGTGATCGTTGGGCGTAGGTAGGTTAGTTGCGCACCACACCATGCAAGTATATATTTCCCTGCACTGGCTTAGATTTCTAAATAATATCATTTGAATTATCACCCAAAACATAGTACTGCATAGTAAATTATCTGTGTGGAGCAGGGTGCCAATATCTAAGCTGGCAAACACTGGCCATTTCAAAAGATCTGGGATCATCTGACCACACTATTTAATATCACACAGCACAGAGCTACACAAATCCCGAGGGGAGGTCACTATAGTGACTAAGTTTGGTGCAGTTGGTCTCAATATGGAACTTACTTCAACCTGCTGCAGCCTAAACCCTTAGGTAGTCCCTACATTTTTTGGAAACCCTTGCACTTCTAACAGTAGGTTGTACTACTGTTTTGTCAATCAAGACTTTTGGAGACCTGTGAGGGGGGACAACTTACGTTCCCTCAGCTAGAGCCAGTTCTTTCATTAGGCTGTTGATTGGGAACAAATATCTTAAAGGTGCCACAAATTATCAACAAATGTTGATAAAACAACCTAGTCTACATAAACATAACAACTTAAATGTAGAAGGAAGAATGACTAGGACCAATTACAGTTATTCTCATGTTACAAAAATTTGTTGTTGACGAAGCTTGTTTATGTTATACCAACATTTCTTTATTACTACCAACACATTGTAGTTAAAGTTACGGTGGAAGGTCAGGTCCAGAAGAAAGTTGTTGGAAACAGCAGAACAGTTGGGAATGGTGAATTGGAAGGGATGTTGAGAGACTGCATATGAAATGATTTGTTCAAATTTCACAGATCAAAAGAACAGAAAGAAATTTTAATGAAGTATAAATTGCCAGTATGTAAGTCCTTAACACTACGTTAATAGGCCTACTGTATGCAATAAGTGATAAGTCGGTCCCTGTCACCATGGCACGGCGCGTCCTCAGGTTGCGGATGGAGGAACAGCCTCCGATATGGAGGGCAGCTGCGAATATATCGAATAAGCAGTCGCGGACAGCCGACGAGGGGTGGTCCTCCAGCTTGGGTGTTGGGTGAGGTGCTAACAACACCTCTCCGTGAAAAAAACCTGTTAAGAAATATTCACAAGGCGAGAAGCTTCCTCACATAGATGGTAAGATAATATTAAGATGGATCTTTGGGAAGTGGGAGGGGTTGGAGACGGGATGGAGTTGGCTCAGGATAGGGACAGATGGCAGGCACTTGTGAATACGGTGATGAACCTTCAGGTTCCATAAAGGGCGGGGAGTTTCTTGACTAGCTGCAGAACCAGTTAGCTTCTCAAGAAGGACTGTTCCATGGAGTAAGTACGTAAGTAAGTATGCAATAATAGGGGTACATGATGGCGCAGTTGATTGAGACACTGGGCTACAAGCCATAAGTCTCCAGGTTCTATTCCTGATGGGGTCCTTGGGATTTTTCATTGGCTTAATCCTTCCGGACACACTGTGGCCTTGGATCGACACAGTCTCTAACAGGAGTACCAAGATATCTCATGGGGAGTAAAACTGGCTGGTGCATAGGGCTGACAAGTTTGCCACCTTCATGTGCTCATTGTCTAGAAATTCTCTGGGCCTTGAGCCCTAAGGACCTGTCCAGGCCTGTATATGAATTGCTTCATTTCTACAAATTGCCTAATTGCATAAAGTTACACCAACACTTGCAAATACAGGCTAGGTGTTACAAATGGCCGTCTGTGAATTACAGAGTAAAGGAGTTCTTCATGAAGTTATCAAAACTCGCAAGATTTGCTGTTCTCTTATTTATGTTGATGAGGTTTTGTCTTCTGCTTTGTGACACCATGTCATTTGGTAAGTCACACAGGTAAGATTTTTCGGCCTCCACACAAACTGTGGCAAAGGGGCCTGTCGTATCCATTAGGTATTTGGCCACTCTTTAGGTGTTTTTGCAAAATTGCGTAAAGCAGTTATTAGCTACATCATGTCATTCTGTCTGTCCGTCTACATGGAACAACTCGGCTAACTCTGCATGGATTTTCATGAAATATTATATACAAGTATTTATCAAAACTGTCACGAAATTCAAGTTTAATTAAAATGAACAAGAATAACGCGCACTTCACATGAAGACCAATATACATTTTTGATCATATCCAGCTCAGTTCTTCTTAGAATGAAAAATGCTTCACGCAAAAGTTGTATTTAAAATTGTAACATGTATTTTGCCTGTTGTTTTGTATGAATGTGAAACTTGGTCGTTGACACGATGGGAGGAAAGGAAGCCGATAGTGTTTGAGAACTTGGTGTTGAGGAGAATATTTGGACCTAGGAGGGACGAGGTAACGGGGGAATGGAGGAGATTGCATAACGAGGAGCTAAATGAATCGTACTCCTCACCCAATATTGTACAGGGGGTAAAATCGAGAAGAATGAGATGGGCTGGGCATGTGGCGCATATGGGTGAGGAGAGGGGGGTGTATAGGGTCTTGGTGGGGAAACTGGAGGGAAGGAGACCACTGGGGAGACCTAGGCATAGATGGGTGG
>Ga0123357_10015092_pt1 | contig 10113 bp, 2 predicted proteins | sample TergutEmb28metaG_FD_89873 | JGI IMG/M metagenome (GOLD analysis project Ga0123357, IMG submission 89873) | Embiratermes neotenicus P4 segment gut microbial communities from Petit-Saut dam, French Guiana - Emb289 P4 | ecosystem: Host-associated > Arthropoda: Insects > Digestive system > Gut ... | reverse complement strand
GTATATACAGGATATGTAGTGACAAAACATGAGGGAAATATGAATATGGAACAATATTACAGTTAATATGTACATTTCACAGTCTGTAGCTGTATATACAGGATATGTAGTGACAAAACATGAAGGGAATATGAATATGGGACAGTATTACAGTTAATAATAGAGTTAATACATTTCACGGTCTGTAGCTGTATATACAGGATATGTAGTGACAGAACGTGAGGGGAATATGAATATGGGACAGCATGACAATTGATAAAATAGCTTCAGATGATCAAGTACAAAGTAATGTGTAAAGAGAAGGAAACCATACAATATACATAATTACAATTCAACTAACATTACAAATTAGAGTATTATAATGTTTTTGATCTGACTATAAAATAGAGCATTCATTAAAATTTGAAAATGATCAAGAAGGCACACATAGATTTGTAACCCAAATTATATATATACAAACCATAATATTAACACAACAAATTTATCCAGTTGTGATAAAATTATGGATCAGATGCTTTTTTTCCACTAAATAATACATATTCTTTTTTAATATTTACAAGTTCCATCAACTCTGTGTCTCCACTGTTGTCTGCTTCAAGCCACATTAAGGCATTTCGTCCACTTTTACACTAATGGTACATGTATTTGTGTATGTATGTACATACAGTACTGCAAAATGTGCTGCAAATATCCTCTGCATAGAAATGCTTGATTATCAGATAATTGCATGGAACTGAAGTTGCACAAACAATATATTTAGTCTGTATTCCGTGTGTCACGCGAAACAGAACAGCAGTTTTCTTTACAAAATTAACTGCATTTTGCCCCAGGAATAATGATGCTTCACAGTCATGGTCCACAGTACAGTTAGCAGTACCATTACAGTAACGGTGTGACTGTGTGCATGTGCAGGACAGCTGGTACAGCATTACAGTAACTGTGTGACTGTGTGCATGTACACTGCTGGTACAGCATTACAGTAACTGTGACTGTGTGCATGTGCAGGACTGCTGGTACAGCGTTACAGTATCTGTGTGACCTTCTGCATGTACAGGACTGCTGGTACAGCATTACATTAACTTTGTGATTGTGCGCATGTACAGGACTGCTGGTACAGCATTACAGTAACTTTGTGATTGTGCGCATGTACAGGACTGCTGGTATAGCATTACAGTAACTGTGTGACTGTGTACATGTACAGGACTGCTGGTACAGCATTACAGTAACTGTGTGACTGTGTGCATGTACTGGACTTCTGGTACAGCATTACAGTGACTGTGTACATGTATAGGACTGCTGGTACAGCATTACAGTAACTGTGTGACTGTGTGCATGTACAGGAATGCTGGTACAGCATTATAGTAACTGTGTGACTGTGTGCATCTAAAGGACAGCTGGTACAGCATAACAGTACCTGTGTGACTGTGTGCATGTACAGGACTGCTGGTACAGCATTACAGTGACTGTGTGCATGTACAGGACTGCTGGTACAGTATTACAGTAACTGTGTGACTGTATGCTTGTACAGGACTGCTGTTACAACATTACAGTAACTGTGTGACTGTGTGCATGTACAGGACTGCTGGTACAGCATTCATTGACTGTGATTACATTAACAGCAGCCTTACACAGTGTACTGTTGATGCTGACTGAATGTTTACAAAAGCATATGCAGTATCATGTCATTTGTCAACAGTACATATTGTTACACACAGTGCGATAACAAAACAAAAAAATTATTTTACCCTCAACACACTTTACCACAATCAACAATAAATCTGTACAACATTCTTCTTTACAGAAGGGCTCTGAAATCTAATTTTAACTGCATACTGTTTGCAGTCCGCTTACAGCCAACACTCCCACTGCTGTTGCTGACCCAACAACATACTCACTGCTGTTCACTACATAATTTTAACTGCATACTGTTTACAGTCCGCTGACAGCCAACATTCCCACTGCTGTTGCTGCCACACCAACACACTAACTGCTGTTCACTACACAATTTTAACTGCATACTGTTTACAGTCCGCTGACAGCCAACATTCCCCCTACTGTTGCTGCCCCACCAACACATTGACTGCAGTTCACTACACAAACAGCACAACATTTGGGTCACCATCAGCTGAGCTCAAGCTCTTTGTGCTGCTGTTGCACTGAACACTTGGCAACTAGCAAAATATTCTGCTTTAATTTAGGTAGGAAAATGGATGTTTATCAAACAGCTGCTTCAATGCTCATAGTTGAAACAGCAATACACATGGCAGTACACATTGAAAGCATTTCTATTCCATCTGTCACCCACTGCTACTGATTTGCAAGTTCTAATGATTCGTTGGACCAGCAAGTATTAAAAGTCTCAATGTTCATTGACCAGTGCCATTTTGTACGACCTTTACTAAGGCATGGTTTTATCTTCCGTAACTGAGGCAAAACAGGATAGTTGTAAATTTTCAATACGCTACTGAATGTAAGGTGCCAATTTTTTAAAGTAATTTGGCCACCAAATTTGACATTGCTGCCAGATTTCCCTATAAACTCAAACTGATTCCTCAGCCAGTGTACATTCAACAAAGCCGGTCTGCTCAATGGTTAACAGCACAATACCAGGTACCATCTGATGGTTTGACGGAAGGCCACTTCTTTCAGTTGTGTTGGGGCTGTGGCTATCAGTGGTGCTGCATTATAGCTGGATGGTAATCAGACTGCAAGACAGTTCTCAGAATGATATTAACCCACTACCATACTTTCAGCAAAAAAACTAACTTCCCCTCACATGCTGCCTCATGCAAGGCAGTCATTCTTGCATTGTCTGTCAGTAATAACACTATATTATTTATCTCCTCTTTTGTTACTTTCTCTTCAGCCCACTCCCATTCTTGCAGCAGTATATCAAGTTTCCCCTTCTATGCTGCCCAGTGCCAAAAGGTCATTTCCTATTTGTCTGTGGCTAATAAAATTTACTGTTTATGTCCTCTCTTGTTAATTTCCCTTCAGCCCTCTCTTATATACTCAGCAATATATCTAGCAAAGACTGATGTGCTGATTAGTGCCAGGCAGTCCATCACTCATTATCTGAGGCTAATAACAATTTACTTGTTAGTTTCTCTTCAGCCTACTCCCATACTTTCTGTAATAATTCTAGTTTGCCCCAATTTACTGCTCAACGCCAGGCGGTCATTCCTGCATTATCTGTCGCTAATAACAATTTAAATATATCTATGCCCCAATAAATAAGCGTGCTAACACAATACTTCTACAATTCTTACAGATACAACCCACGAAGTAACTTAACGAATCAGTCGCACACTCCTGAGGATGGATGTATTAATATCCGAAACATGTTGAGCACTGAATAAAGTAATAATAAAACAAGTGGCATCGAGTTTGTCTCTTTTTACTCAACTATCTATGCTGTTGTTAATTTCTTTAGCCAACTTACATATATACTGTAATAATTTTCGAATCCTCATCAATTTGCTGTCCCCTGCAAGACAGTAATTCTCTAATTGTTTGAAGTTAATAACTAATTATTATTTATATCCTCCGTTGTTATTCCTTAGCTAACACCCATATTTTCTGTAATAATAATAGTTTGCCTCATTTTACTGCCCAAAGCCAGGTGGTCAATCCTGCATATTCTGTGGCCAATAACTATTTATAATTTATCTCCGCTGCTGTTAGTTTCCCTTCAGCCCACTCCCAGATTTGCAGCAGTATATCTAGTTTCCACTCTGTTGTTGTTCAGTGCCAGGCGGTCATTCCTGAACTGGCCTTGGATTATAAAAATTTACTTTTTATCTCCTGTGTTGTTAGTTTCTTTTCAGCCCACTCCCATAATTTCTGTTTCAAGTGTATTGTACCACGCTTTACTGCCCAGTGCCAAACGGTCATTCCTGCATTGTCTGTGGCTATTAAAAAATTATTTTTTATCTCCTCTGTTGTTAGCTTCTCGTTAGCCCACTCCCACACTTGCAGCAATATGTCTAGTTTCCCCCTATATGCTGCCCTGTGCCAAGCTGTCATTCCAGCATTGTCTAGAGCTAATAACAATTTATTATTTATCTCCTCTGTTGTTAGTTTCCCTACAGCCCATTTCCATAATTGCAGCAGTATGTCTAGTTTCCCCCTATATGCTGCCCAATGCCAGGCGGTCATACCGGCATTGTCTGAGGCTAATAACAATTTATTGTTTATCTCATCTCTTGACAGTTTCTCTTCAGCCCACTCCCATACTTGCAGCAGTACATTTAGTTTCCCGTTATATGCTGCCCTGTGCCATGCTGTCCTTCCTGCATTGTCTATTCCTAATAATATTTTATTATTTATCTCCTCTGTTGTTAATTTCTGTTTGGCCCACTCCCATACTTGCTCCATTATATACATTTTCCCCTTATATGCTGCCCAGTGCCAGACGCTCATTCCTGCATTGTCTGTGGCTAATAACAACTTATTATTTAGCTCCTCTTTTGTTAGTTTCCCTTCTGCCCACTCCCATATTTTCAGCAAAACATCTAAATTTCCCCCACATACTGTCTCATGCAAGGCGGTCCATCCTTCCTTATCTGTGCCTAATAACAATTTATTATTTATCTCCTCTTTTGTTAGTTTCCCTTCAGCCCACTCCCATACTTGCAACAGTATTTTTACTTTCCCATTATAAGCTGCTCTGTGCCAGGCGGTCATTCCTGCAATGTCTGTGGTTAATAACAATTTACAAGTTATTTCCTCTTTGGATTGTTTCTGTTCAGCCCACTTCCATACTTTCAGCAGTATATCTAGTTTCCCCCTATATGCTGCCCAATGCCAGGCAGTCATTCCAGCATTGTCTGTCGCTAATAGCATCTTATCTTTTACCTCCTCTGTTGTTAGTTTCTCTTCAGCCCACTCCCATATTTCGAGAGAAACTTCTAAGTTCCCTTCACATGCTGCCCAGTGCCAGGCGGTCATTCCCTCATTGTCTGTGGCTATCAAGAATTTATTATTTATATCATTTGTTGTTAATTTCTGTTCGGCCCAACCCAAAACTTCCAGCAGTATATCTGGATTCCCATGAATTGCTGCCCAATGCCAGGCGGTCATTCCTGCATTGTCTATGGCTAATAACAATTTATTATTTAGCTCCTCTTTTGTTAGTTTCTCTTCTGCCCACACCCTTATTTTCATCAACACATCTAAATTCCCCCCACATATTGCCTCATGCAAGGCAGTCCATCCTTTCTTATCAGTGGCTAATAAAAATTTATTATTTATCTCCTCTCGTGTTAGTTTCCCTTCAGCCCACTCCCATACTTGCAGCAGTATATCTAGTTTCCCCTTATATGCTGCCCTGTGCCAGGCGGTCATTCCCTCATTGTCTGTGGCTAATAACAATTTATTGTTTATCTCCTCTGTTGTTAGTTTCTCTTCAGCCCTATTCCATAATTGCAGCAGTATATCTCGTTTCCCCTTATAAGCTGCCCAATGCCAGGCAGTCATTCCTGCCTTGTCTGTGATTAAAAACATATTGTTCGTTACCTCCTGTTTTGATAGTTTTTCTTCAGCCCACTCCCACAATTTCTCAAATAAGTCTAGTTTGCCCCAATTTACTACCCAGTGCCAGGCGTTCATTCCCTCATTGTCTGTGGCTAATAACAATTTATTACTTATGTCCTCTCTTGTTAGTTTCTCTTCAGCCCACTCCCATAATTTCCACAAAACACCTTCATTCCTCTGACATACTGCCTCATGGAAAGCGTTTTTTCCCTCATTGTCTCTCCTTAATAAAAATTTGTTATTTATCTCCTCTGGTGTTAGTTTCTCTTCAACAAACTCCCGTACTTTCAGCAGTATATCTAGTCTCCCATTACATGCTGCATAGTGGCAAGCGGTCATTCCTTCCTTGTCTGTGGCTAATAACAGTTTATTATTTATCTCCTCTGCTGTTAGTTTCTTTTCAGCCCACTCCCATACTTTCAGCAGTATATCTAATCGCCCCTTATATGCTGCCCAATGCCACGCGGTCATTCCCTCATTGTCTGTGGCTAACAACAATTTAATTTTTACCTCCTTTTTTGTTAGTTTCCTTTCAGCCCACTCCCATACTTGCAACAAAACTTCTATGTTACCATCATATGCTGCCCAATGCCAGACGGTCATTCCCTCATTGTCTGTGGCTAATAACATTTTATTAGATATCTCATGTCTTGTTAGTTTCTCTTCAGCCCACTCCCACACTTGCAACATTATATCTAGCTTCGACTTTTTTGCTGCCCAATGCCAGGCGGTCATTCGCTTATTGTCTGTGGCTAATAACAATTTATTAGCTATCTCATCTGTTGCTAGTTTCTCTTTAGCCATTTCCCATATTTTCTGTAATATTTCTAGTTTTCCCCACTTTACAGCATCATGCAAAAAGGTCATTCCTGCATTGTCTGTGGCTAATATCAATTTATTATTTATCTCCTCTCTTGCTAGTTTCCCTTCAGCCCACTCACACACATGCCGCAATATATCAAGTTTCCCCCTATATGCTGCCCAATGCCAGGCGGTCATTCCCTTATTGTCTGTGGCTAATAACAGTTTATTGTTTATCTCCTCTCTTGTTAGTTTCTCCTCAGCCCACTCCCATATTTTCAGCAAAGCATCTAAGTTACCATTATACGCTGCCCTATGCCAGGCGGTCATTCCCTCATTGTCTGTGGCTAATAATATTTTCTTATTTATCTCCTCTACTGTTAGTTTCTCCTTAGCCCATTCCCATATTTTCTGCAATATTTCTCGTTTTCCCAACTTTGAAGCATCATGCAAGAATGTCTTTCCTGCATTGTCTGTGGCTAATAATAGTTTATTATTTATCTCCACTGTTGTTAGTTTTCCTTCAGCCCACTCCCATACTTGCAGCAGTATATCTAGTTTCCCCTCATATGCTGACCTATGCCAAGCGGTCATTCCTGCATTATCTGTGGCTAATAACAATTTATTATTTATCTCCTCCCTTGTTAGTTTCTGTTCAGCCCACTCATATACTTTCAGCAGTATATCTAGCTTCCCTTTATATGCTGCCCTTTGCCAAGCGGTCATTCCTTCATTGTCTGTGACTAATAACAATTTATTATTTATCTCCTCTGTTTTTAGTTTCTCTGTAGCCCACTCCCATACTTGCAGCAGTGTATCTAGTTTCCCCTCACATGCTGCCCTGTGCCAAGCGGTCATTCCCTGTTTGTCTGTGGCTAATAATAATTCATTATTTATCTCCTCTGTTGTTAGTTTCTCGTTAGCAAACTCCCATAATTTCTTTAATACCTGTATGTTACCCCTCTCTGTTGCTATAAAATACGCAGATTTTCTCTCTTTATCTTTTGCTAGCAGCAGCTGAACCATAGTGTCTGTGTTCTCTGATGCTTGCAGGCTCTCTAATAAAATTGCAACAATGTTACCATTTCCTTCTTCCGCTGCTCGGTGCAACATTAATTCGGCACGTTTCCTTAAGTAATGGAATTGTTTTCCATTCTGTTTTAACATCTCCTTTGATATCTTAGAATTTGACAATAAGCCATCTATAAAAGCTCTAATAACCTGATGTTGTTCGTTCTGAAATATATCTTTCATTATAAAAGTCTGTACTAGCTCTGAAGCGTAGTTTCCCTCGGTCAATCTGTTCACCAAACAATCCGCAACATAATACTCCGCAAAGGTGCGGTGGATAAAGTTCGGTTTACCGTCATGATTTATTTGCACTATCCCAATTCTTGTTAACTCTTCGACTGAAAGTTTATATTGGCTACTATTTAGAAACAATGCCGCTTGTTCCTCTGTGAACAACACCTGAAAGGCCAGCAGCTGATGTTCCTCTTTCATGAATTTTATATCACGTTCTCGTTGCTCCTGTGCAACCACCTTATTGACCGAGACTTGAAGCTTTTCCTTCTGGTAGATGTCATACTTTCTCTCAATAAATCGTCCGTATAACCCAAGCAATTCTAGCTTGATCGGTAAGTCAGGCATGGATTCAGTTGACAGATAAAACGCAATAAATTCTTCATCAAACGCCTCTGCTAACATTCGGGTCTGTAGTGGAATGCCGGTGAAATTTCTGTCTTTGTCACTAATTGATGCTGCCAGTTTCTTAATTAAATGTTCAGCAAATGCTTCTAACTTCTTGTTATTTTCCTCTTTCCCCTTACTGTCCATCTCAGCGAACCAGTCCTTCAGACTCCAAAATTTTCTTAGAAATTCCAATTGATTTTCTTCAGAAAAGGGTTCCAGTGTGTATGACAATTGCTGTAGCTTATCTTCCAATTCATATCTCAGATGTAATCTGGTAGTGACCCACAGCTGTTCTACTGCCGTCTGCCTTAGTGCTTGCAATAAATCAATGACGGTCTGTTTGTAAAATGGACAGATTTCATCAAATCCGTCCAGATTTATTACTATTCTTAATTTCTCCTTTCGTTCACAACATTCTTTAAATAATTCCATCTCTAAGCCAGGTTCAAGCTTCAGCATTTCATTCGATAAAAATTCAATTGCTTTCTCCTTATCGATATGTTCCTCTTGCAGTTCCTTCTGTCCATCTGCACCTGGTTTAAGCTTCAGCAATTTCTCCAATACAAATTCAAACGCCTTCTTTCTATCTATAGATTCTTTGTTCAGTGTCTTCCGTGCATCTGTACCGCGTTCAAGTTCCAGCAGTTTCCCCGATACAAATTCAATCGCCTTCTTTCTGTCGATATGCTCTTGTTGCAGTGTCTTCTGCATTTCCTCCAATACAAATCCAATCGCTTTCTCCTTATCGATCTGTTCTTTCTTCAGTACCATCAGTGCATCTGTGTGGTCATTTAAGTCAATTCTCACCACCCATTTGGCAGGGAACTTCCGTTTTATTTCCTTAGACAGATGTGTCAGTACGGTGGATTTGCCCATCCCTGCTGTATCAGAAATCAGCATCACCCTCTGATGCTGTGCTCGCTCCAGCAGCTTGTCTATATCATCAGCTGTATAAGTGTGTGAACTGTCGGTGTCAATATACCTACGCAGTGTTTCTAAGCTTCCTTGTGATTGCTGCCATACGAGTTTCCCTGAATTGTCCTTCTGTAGCCAATGCACATTGCAATTTGGGTATTGCTGACAGTGATGTTTGTATTCTTGTTCTGTAGTAACCAAAAAAACACTCGTTTCGTTTACATTTTCATCACTAAAAATCTCCCATTTAATATCTTTCCCATGACGAAGTGTTCTTCCGATATAATAACTTTCATCATAGCCATTTGAATTTGGCACTGGATTAGCGATCGTCAGTTCCTTTCCTTCCAGTAAAGCACAAAGAGGCAGAAAGTTTGCTACTGCAGATTGAGCAGACATGATTTCCTTTAGAGAAATATTAGCGTCTTGAAATTTGACTGATATCTCCAGCAGTTCCTCCTGTGAACTGGCAGTTAAATCGCTCCATTTTAGCTCTTGAACTATTGTAACAAACGAATTCCCAAATTTTTCCCTACTTATGTTTTGCAAGGAAGGATTCGCTCTATCCTCTGTTCGAGTGGTAAATATGATTTTGATAAAATGATTTTGTTTCATGGTTTCAAAGAATGTTCTTAGCATATCTTTTGTTTCTGCCTTCAACAGATGATTAGCCTCACAAGCCACCAGTATTAGATATGGTGCTTTAATTGAGAGCATTAATGTTCTAAAGTCCATCAACATATTTAGAGTTAAAAAGCGCTCTAACTTCAGTACAGTGTACTGACCTTCCGTCAGACAATTAGTCTTTTGCAGTACTTGATATACCTTCATTAGCCCCGTCCATTCGTCCCCATCAAACATCTGGACCTGCAAAACATTTTGCTGCTTATTTTCCAAAAATTCCTTAATATTCAAAGCATCAGGGTTAAAATCCAGTGGGCTTTGTTTCATCTGTTCGATACAACTACTTGTTTCACATTGATAAACCAGGTTTCTAAGTTCCTTTATCTCAGGGAACACCTGAAGCAACCGTTTCACATACGGAATCAGTGCCTGTAACGCACTGGCATCTGTACAATGAATTTTGTCATTTTCAATCTCAAAGTTTTGCAATATTTTCTCAGCATGTTCTTGGGCTTGATCATTTTTCATTACAGCGAACAGTTCTTT
>Ga0123357_10015090_pt1 | contig 10114 bp, 8 predicted proteins | sample TergutEmb28metaG_FD_89873 | JGI IMG/M metagenome (GOLD analysis project Ga0123357, IMG submission 89873) | Embiratermes neotenicus P4 segment gut microbial communities from Petit-Saut dam, French Guiana - Emb289 P4 | ecosystem: Host-associated > Arthropoda: Insects > Digestive system > Gut ... | reverse complement strand
GGCAGAGCACCTGTTCTTCCTCGAACCAGGCATCCCCGGCGTCGACCGGGCCGTCAGCCAGGCCACCCCGCCGACGTTCATCTTCGCCACCGCGGACGACGCGACGGTGCCCGTCGAGGACGCCCTGGCGTTGGCCCTGGCACTGGCGCAGAACAACGTTCCCGCCGAGACCCACATCTACGTCTCGGGGACCCACGGCCTGTCGCTGGCCAAACCATTGACGTCCAACGGAAGGGCCGACCTGGTCGAGCCGGACGTCGCCGAATGGTTCGCCGCCAGCATCCGCTTCCTGCACCGAATCATAGGCGACTTCCCGGTTGACTAAGCCCGCGGCAACCGCCCGTCATTCTGCGGCTGCGTGCAGTCGCAGAATCAGGTCAAGACGTTATGGGTCGGGTTTGATGGGGTGTGTGCCGGTGGGGTCGACTTGGATCTTTTGGCCGGCGGCGGTTTCCCAAATGTAGACGTCCAATTGGGGTTGGGTGAGGTACCAGTCGCAGTGGGTTTTGATTCTGTGTGCTTTTCGGGATAGGGGTCCGAGGTTGTCGGGGCGGGTTTGGCCAGGTTGGCCTGGTTTGTATGGGATTGTGTGGTCCAAATCGAGGTTCCGGGATGGTGTTGATGCCCAGGGGAACACGTCATAAGGGTTCGCTGCGATGACTTGGCGGCGGATCCGGTCGGGGATTTCGTAACTGTCAACACCGACGCCAGCATCACCGCAGTGGATGACGGGCGTCAAACGGACTTTCGAACCTTTGGTGATGGACGAGACTTGTGAGATCAGGACGGGGCCGAGCAGTTCGACGCGGGCGAGGTTTTCCCAATCGTCCAGGTTGTCGAGGTGCATGTGGACATACACCTGGGTTTTGGGTGTGAAAGCAGAGCCGCGGGTAGAAGTATCGTCAACCATGGTCATGACTTTGGCTGGATCGGCCAACATGCCCAGCGCCCTCGCCCTGCGCGTATCCACGTCGGTGTCGTCGCCGTCAGTGGCTAGACGCTCGGCAACCATCTGGATGGTCGATTCCAACGACAGGGCGTCCCTGGTCTCCAGACGTGCCGACAGCCAACCGGTCAACGGATCGGCCTTGTCGACACCAGTCCACACGTGACGAGGACGAGACTCCGTCAGGATTTTCGCATGCTCGGGGTTGACGGTTTTCACCGCCGCGGAAACCATTCTGTTAAGTCTCGTGGCGTTGACGGCACCCAAGCATGGTGCGATCATCCCGTCAACCACGGCCCAGCCGTCTTCAGGTACGAATGATTCTGTTTCCGACGCGACACGTCTGGCTTGACGTAGCGTGGCTTCACCCGAAGCGACTTTCCCCCAACATTCCGGCAGACGGTTTGTCAAAGTGATCATGTCGGCAACCAGATGAAAAGCACCAGCCAGCGACATACGGTTAGCCAACGCCAACTCACCCGTCAAATCCTCACCAAACGTGCACCCATTGACGTGTTCAACACCGAACTGGTCACGCAACTCCGGCTCCGGAACCGACTCCGGCCAGGTGTATGCGTCCAACACGTCAGCCAACACACCGGCTGATTCCGTCTCGAGTTGTTCTATCTGTTCGCGGAGCGCAACATAGCGGGCCATCACGCTTGTAGCGTTGGCCCTCCACTCACTGAAACCGTCGAACATGTGTTCTAGTCTACACCTATAAACCCACAACCACAAGCCCAAACACTACCCGTCCAACATGCGGAAACAGGTGGCCAGATCCTGCGACTCCACTACGTTCCGCGCAGGATGACGGGGAAGAGAACGTCACGCAATGACGATGTACGGGACTGACGTTCCGCAGGATGACGGGGTTGGGGGTGCCGCGCAGGACGAGGAGGCAGCACAGGAACCCGGCGGCGACCACATTGCGGACGAGGTATACCCCCCCCTGTTGACATTAACCTTGGGGGGATGAAATTGGGCCACACGGCGTGGACCAATTGCCTTTGGGCCATGTTCGCGTCCTGATCGTCGCGGGCCCAGCCCTGACAAAGGCGATTACACGAGAGATAAGGAGATCTCAATGAACAGGTTAGATGGCAAGGTAGCAATCATCACTGGCGCGGCAAGCGGTATGGGCGAGGCCGCGGCTCACCTTTTCGCCTCAGAAGGGGCGAAAGTGGTGGCGTGCGACGTCACTATTGACGCGCTGCAAAAGGTGGCTGACGCGATTGTCTCCGAGGGTGGCGACGCGATTGCCGTGACGCTCGACGTTTCCAAGCCCGAGGCTTGGGACGCGGCCGTCAAAGCCGCACTGGACAAGTACGGCAAGATCAACATCTTGGTCAATAACGCCGGCATTCACACTGCCAAGGGTCTGTTGGACTGCACGATGGACAATTGGCTGAAGGTCATTTCAATCAACGCGGGCGGCGTGTGGCTGGGCATGAAGGCCGTCATTCCGCACATGCAGGCCAACGGCGGCGGGTCGATCGTCAACACGTCGTCGATTGCCGCCATCATCGGCGGACCCGAAGCGGATGCCAACGACGTCGCCTACACCGCGTCGAAAGGCGCCGTCCGGTCGATGACGAAACACGCCGCACAATGGTTCGGAAAAGACGACATCCGGGTCAACTCGGTTCACCCTGGCGGCATTTTCACCGGCATGGCCAAAGCTGCGACTGGCGCCGCAACGCGCGAGGAGATGGCTGCGCATCTGACTTCGCCTGCCGCCGTGCTCAAACCGTATATCGGCGAGCCGCTCGACATCGCCTACGCGTATCTATATTTGGCGTCGGACGAGTCCAAGTTCGTAACCGGCGAAGAGTTGGTCGTCGACGGCGGTCAGACGACTCACTGACGCGACGAGACGGGGGGCTAGGCCTAGACTTCGCTGTGGTTAGGCCTAGCCCCTTTCTCTGCCCCAAGTGACGCCGGGTCCTTCGACTCCACTACGTTCCGCATGACTGGTTGGGGTTTCTCAGGCGCCGTGGCCTATGCCTTTGGGCAGGCGGTCGGGCGTCCAGCCTAGTAGGTCCATTGCCTTGTCAAAGGCGAATCGATCCGTCATGCCGGCGACGTATGTGACGGCGGCCAGCACCTTGTCGTCCGGGTTGACGAACGCCGGCGGCAGCGCGTCGGGGTGTTCTGCGTGGTAGCTGACCAGGCCTTGCAAGACGGCGACGACGGCGTGGCTTTGGTTCAGCGATTCGGGGCGCGTGTAGATGTGTTGGTAGTTCCAGCGGCGGAAGGCCGCCATCTTGTCGGCAGTCGCGGCGTCCATCGCGACCTGGCCGGTGGCGCAGGTGGTGTTGACGACGGCGGCGATCAGCGTCGACACCTGTTTGGCGTGCGTGGCCCCGAGCTGCCTGACGGCGTCCGGCACTTCGTCCGAAGTGACGATGCCGACGGCCAGGGCGTCCTCAAGATCGTGGGTGCAGTAGGCAATGCGGTCGGCCCACGAGACGATCTCGCCCTCGATCGTCGACGGCGCCGGCTGCGACCACGAGTGGTTGCGGATGCCGTCAAGGACCTCGGCGGTCAGGTTCAGACCGGCCAGGGCGACGTCGGCCCCCCACGGGCCGTGGAAGAACCCGTCCGGCAGGAAGGCGTCGAAGGCCTCTTCGGACGCGTGACCGCCCGGCCCGTGGCCGCAGTCATGGCCGAGCCCGATGGCGTCAGCCAGCGTGACATTCGCGCCAACCCCGGCGGCGATCGCGCGCGCCACTTGCGCTACCTCGATGGCATGCGTCAGACGGGTGCGTTGGTGGTCGGTGGGGTAGACGACGACGGCCGTCTTGCCCGCCAGACGCCGGAACGCCGTCGAGTGGATGATGCGGTCACGGTCACGTTCGAAGCAGGTGCGCCAGGGGTCGGGCGCCTCCTCGCGCGCCCGGTTGCCGGCGCCGTGGGCCAGCGTCGCGCCGTTGCGCAGGGTTGCGGCTTCGGCGGCTTCGCGCTGTTGACGGGTGACGGGGTGGCCGACGTCGATGCGGGCCGTCCCGCCGGCGTGGGCGCGTACGACATCGGCGTCCAGTTGCCCGATCGAGGCATCCCACGCCTTGGCGCGCGCCGGTACGTCAGTCATGGTGACGAGTCTAGTGTGCTGTAGCAGAACTGGGTTCACGTTCGGGCGATCCGGGCGGCAAGCCAATTCTGTGCAGTGCACTGGTGCGCGGCGCGGCTAGAATGGTGGGCAACAAACACAGGAAGGGCAAGGTGACCACGATCGTCGCAGACGAAGGGTTAGCCCGCGTCGTCACCGTGCCGCCGTCGCTCGACATGGTGTCGCTGGTCGGTGTCAATGACGAATTCTTGCGCGTCCTCGAAAGCTCCCTCGACGCCGATATTCTTGTGCGCGGCAATGAGGTGCGGTTCAGCGGTGACGAGCCGAGCGTGACGCTGGCGGCCGACGTTTTGAACGAGATGGTGGCGATTCTGCGTACCGGCCAGGGCATGACGGTGGACTCGGTGGCCCGTCTGGTGGGCATGACGCGGCAGGCGGACGAGGACGGCGGCGAGCGCCCCGCCGAGGTTTTGACGGCCAACATTTTGAGCAACAGGGGCAAGACGATTCGCCCCAAGACGTTGAACCAGAAGCGTTACGTCGACGCGATCGACAAACACACGGTGGTGTTCGGCATCGGCCCGGCAGGCACCGGCAAGACGTATTTGGCGATGGCAAAAGCTGTGCAGGCGCTTCAGACGAAACAGGTGACACGCATCATTTTGACGCGCCCGGCGATCGAGGCGGGCGAACGGCTTGGTTTCCTGCCGGGCACGCTTTCGGACAAGATCGACCCGTATTTGCGGCCACTTTATGACGCGCTGCATGACATGGTGGATGGCGATTCGATACCGAAGCTGATGACGAACGGCGTCATAGAGGTGGCTCCGCTGGCATATATGCGCGGACGCACTTTGAACGACGCTTTCATTGTGCTGGATGAGGCGCAGAACACGTCCATGGAACAGATGAAAATGTTCTTGACAAGGCTGGGTTTCGGTTCGAAAGTCGTGGTGACTGGCGATATCACACAGATCGACTTGCCCGGCGGCCAGCGGTCGGGTTTGAAAGAAGTTCGCGGCATTCTGGACGGGGTTGAAGATATAGCGTTTTGCACATTGACCAATGCCGATGTGGTGCGTCACGCGCTGGTCGGGCGGATTGTGGCGGCGTATGACAAATATGAGGCAACACTTGGTCAGATGATCAGTGGGCGGTCGTCAAGCCGTCCGTACAGGGGAGGCCGTCCATGATCGACATCAACAACGAATCCGGTATGCCTTCCGATGAGAAAGGTCTGGTGCGGCTGGCGGCTTTCGCTCTGCGCGAGTTGCGCATTCACCCACAAGTTGATTTATCGATCCTGCTGGTGGACGAGCCGACGATGACTCACTACCACACCACATTCATGGATTTGCCTGGGCCGACGGACGTCATGAGTTTCCCGATGGACGAATTGCGTGTGCCGGGGCCCGGCCAGCCGGCGCCGCAAGGCATGTTGGGTGACATCGTTTTGTGCCCGTCCGTGACGGAAAAACAGGCGGCCGAGAATGGTCGTGCCCCCAGTGATGAGGCTGAATATCTGCTCATTCACGGTCTGTTGCATCTGTTGGGTTACGATCATGCCGAGTCGGCGGAGTCGATCGAGATGTTCGCCTTGAACGATCGGCTGATCCGCGAGTGGAACAAGCACCGGGCCAAGTAGACATGACCCATTCAGACTGGATCCGGATCGCCATCGCTTTGGTGGCTGTGGTGGTGGCGATGTGGTTCGCCGCTGTCGGGGCGGCTTTCCATTCGATGTCGCGGGCTCGGGCAAACGAACTGGTGGAAGCCGGTGCGCCCCGTGCCGCGTTGATATTGGACATCGCGGAAGACCCGGCGCCGACGATCAACACGTCGACCCTTTTGCGGATTGTCGCACAGGTGGTGGCGGCATTGTTGATAGCGATTGTCGTATTCGATCATCTGGCGGAACTGTGGGCCGAGCTGCTGGTGGCTGGCGTGATTTTGGTGCTGTTGTGGTTCATCGTCTGGGGTGTCGGCCCGCAAACTTTGGGGCGCCAGAAAGCGGTGTCTTTCGCCACCCATTCCGCGCGCCTGATGAACGCGTTGACTACGGTGTTCGGTCCGGTGGCTCAGTTGTTGATCGTCGTCGGCAATGCGGTGACGCCGGGGCGCGGTTTCACCGACGGCCCGTTCACGACGGAGGCCGAACTGCGCGACCTGGTCGATTTCGCCGAAGGCCGCGACCTCATAGAAGAGGACGAAGCCGAGATGATCCATTCGGTGTTCGAGCTAGGTGACACGATCGTTCGGGAAGTCATGGTGCCGCGCACCGATGTGTTGACCGTCGAATCCGGAAAGACATTGCGCCAGGGTTTGCTGAAGGCGTTGCAATCGGGCTATTCACGAATCCCGGTGACGGGCGAGACTCTTGACGATATTGTCGGGGTGATGCACGTCAAAGACATCATGGCGCGCATCTTTTACAAACCGGACGCGCAGCGCAAAGAGCTGGTGCGCGACATTATGCGTCAGGCATCTTTTTGCCCGGACTCCAAACCTGTCGACAAGCTGCTGCGTGATATGCAATCCAGTCGTACTCACATGATGATTGTGGTGGACGAGTTCGGCGGCATGGCCGGTATCGTCACACTGGAGGATATCGTCGAAGAAATCGTCGGTGAGATTACCGATGAATATGACGCGGAACCGGTGGCGGTCGAGTCTTTGGGTGAAGGCGCCTACCGGGTGCCGGCCCGTCTTCCGCTGGACGAGCTGAGCGAGTTGATGGGCGTCGATCTTGAGGACGAAGAGGTCGAAACAGCGGCTGGACTGATGGGCAAACTATTGAGCAAAGTGCCAATACCAGGAGCCCAGGTAAGCTGGCGTGGCGTAGAGTTCACCGCCGACCAAGCGACAGGCCGTCGCCACCAGATCGCCACCATTGTCGTGCGTCCCCAATCACCCGCACCGGAGGCCACCAATGAGTGATGCTCAAGAATTCAAGTCCGGGTTTGCCTGCCTGGTGGGGCGGCCTAATACGGGTAAGTCGACGCTGTTGAACGCGCTGGTTGGGCGTCAGGTGGCAATCGTTTCGAGCAAGCCGCAGACAACGCGTCATGCGATTCGTGGCATTGTTAATCAGCCGGGGTCGCAATTGGTGATGATCGATACGCCGGGGCTGTCGAAGCCGCGGGCGTTGTTGCAGACACGTCTGAATGATCTCGTCGCCGAGACGCTGACGGATGTCGACATTATTGGCGTCTGCCTGCCAGCTGACCAGCGGCTCGGACCGGGGGACGAGCGCATCATTGCGCAACTCGCGGCGCTGTCGCCCCGTCCCCATCTAGTCGCCATCGCCACAAAGGCAGACAGGGTGCGGGCCGAGCGTCTCAGCGAACATCTGTTGTCGATCGACGCGGCGGCAACCAAAGCCGAAATCGAGTGGGCTCACATCGTCCCGTGTTCGGCGGTGACCGGTTGGCAGGTGGACGACGTGCGCGACGTCTTCGGTTCACTGTTGGAGCCGGGGCCGCGGTTCTATCCAGGTGACGATGTGACGGACGAACCCAGCGACGTGATGATTGCTGAGCTCATCCGCGAAGCGGCCCTGGAACTCGTCCACGACGAATTGCCGCATTCGATAACCGTCGAGGTGATGGAGGTCAACGATCGCCCCGACCGTCCCGAAGACAAACCACTCTGGGACATTTTCGCCAACTTAATTGTCGAACGCGATTCGCAAAAACACATCGTCATCGGGCGCGGCGGCGAAATGATCAAGGAAATCGGGACGGCCGCCCGTCTGCGAATCAACGCCCTGCTGAACATGCGCGTCCACCTGGACCTGCGCGTCAAGGTAATGCCGAACTGGCAGCGCGACCCGAAACAGTTGGCGCGTCTGGGTTTTTGAGGTAGTCGCCTGCCGGTGTGTCACTTGTGCCGGTGGTATGAGTTGTGTAACACCGCAGTCTTTCAGCCCCCGGACTGTTGATGGCTCTGATGGCAGTGTAATAGAGTTGCCTATTGTCTACCGGACGAGTTGGTTTAGAACGGGGCGGGAGCCGTCAGAGGGAGATGGCAAGTTCATCGGGTAGATCAGACACAATTTCTGTCCGCTTTGGCCTACCTGCGTATCGCGCGTGAGTCGGCGCAGACAATCGTGAAGGAGAAATCATGGGACGGCGCCAGCCTGAAATTGGACTATCGGGAAAGATTCGCGGTGTTGTGGCGGGTGCCGCAGCACTGGTCTGCGTGTTGGCCATGGCCGGGTCATCGGGCATCGCCCAACAGGCTCACGCAGACGCGCTCGACGGCGCCGTCACCGACCAGAACTGTTACTACGCGGACGCAGGCGCCGGCCCCGACGCGTCCGGCCTTTGCTGGCTGGACTGGACCTACTTCAACATCCCGATGCTGGACGACATGACGCAGGCGAGCCTCGACGCGGCGCCCACGCAGCAATTCTCGCTGAGCATCCCTGGCGGCTACACGATGACTTACACCGTCAAGTACACGCCGATTTACGACGGCTACCCTGGCAACGGGACGGTCGCCGCGCACGCCACGTATCAGCTTGGCGACACGATCAACCGGGGGGTGGAACCGATGACCCTGCCCACCTGGGTGAACTCGTCAGGGGCCACGGTGTCCACGTCGTCCAAAGGCTCGGCGTTCGGGGCGTCCCAGTACACCGGCATCGCCGGCATGCCTGCCCTTTACGCGCCGGCTCCGTTGCTGGGAACAGACGATTGGCCGATCAAGGACAAAGCTGGAAATCCGTCTTCCGCCGGGGGCGACGTGCTCGCGAACTACGCAGGCGACCCGACAGCGGTCGTGGGGTTGCTGCCGGCGACGGGGTGGACGGTGACGCTGTCGGACATCACGATGACCGATGCCGCAGGCAAGCCTGTCACGGGGTGGAGCCTGACGGCCGCCGACGCGGAATCGACGAACCAGGGCGAGTCGTTGACATTCGCCAGCAATTCGGCGTCGCCGTGGCAGATCACCAACTGGATTCCGCCGCGGTACTACGCGGGCGTCCTGCCTGACACCACAGGTGCTCTATTCAGTTCGATCAATGTGGACGCCTGCGGCGGACCGAATGGCTGGGCGCCGCAAGGCGCCGGCCAGCACACGTATGGCAACAATTTCACGTACGACGCCTATCTGACCGCAAACCCAGATGCCAAGTGGGGTGGCGTAACCAGTGGGGCAAGCGGCAGCACGCAATGGTTGACTTGCACAGGCGTCCCTGCCAATATCGGCTCGCTGATGGCCAGCACCGTCAGCCCGACGTCGTTGAGCGTCACCGCCTATGAGGAGCTTGAAAACGGCGCCATGGGCGAACTCAGCGGCGAGCAGGCGTTTGCGCTGGCCGTCAACACGTCGCAGGTGGTTTTGACGAAAGACGTGGCCGGACGGGCCGCGCCAGGCGACCAGTTCGGGTTGAGCATCGCCGACGGGCCCGGCACGACGTTGGCTGCCGCGACAACCAGTGGCACTGACGATTCGGCCACGACGGTGCCGGCAGGACTGACCGATCCAGGCCCGGTGACGGTGCTGGCTGGAGTGCCGTACACGTTGTCGGAGTCTGACCAGGCGGGCGCGTCGTTGTCCAACTATTCGCAGTCGTGGTCGTGCAGCAACTCGACGACGCCATGGGACACGGGCTCAACCTATACGGCGTTCTCGAACCCGAATTTGCCGCAGGCCGCCGCCGTCAACGCGTCGATTTCGGGCGGGACGCTGCCCATAGGCACGCTGCCCGTCACGCAAATGCCTGACGGCGCAACCGGGACGAGCGAGGTTGGGACCCCGTTGACGGGTGACAGCATCGCCTGCACGTTGACGAACACCCCGCTGCCGCCGCAACCTACCGGCGGTGAGACGCCCAGCGATCCACCAACGCCGCCTGTGTCGGATCCGTCGCCCGCGGCGAACACCGGTGGCAGTGTGATCACACCCGCTGCGTCGGGTGCTGTCGTCGCGGGGCTGCTAATACTCAGCGGCCTGGCGCTGGCGGTCGTCCGCTTCGGGCGCAAACGCGCCTAACGCCTTTCCCCTCCAGGCGTTCAGGCCCTCCAATGGGCCGGTGGATTTCGTGCCACCGGCCCAGGATGGTCTACACTGGGTGACGTGTTGTGGCG
>Ga0123357_10015088_pt1 | contig 10115 bp, 7 predicted proteins | sample TergutEmb28metaG_FD_89873 | JGI IMG/M metagenome (GOLD analysis project Ga0123357, IMG submission 89873) | Embiratermes neotenicus P4 segment gut microbial communities from Petit-Saut dam, French Guiana - Emb289 P4 | ecosystem: Host-associated > Arthropoda: Insects > Digestive system > Gut ... | reverse complement strand
TATGCCGGAGGTTGATTTGGCCATCGGCAGCGCGGACAAGGAACGGACGGCGGAGCTTGTCGCGGAGGCCATCGGCGCTACCGCCGAGACCTCCGGGGCCCGCGCCGAGACTCCCTTCCGATTTGCGGGAACTCTTCCTGCGGCTTCGCAAGGCGAAACCGTTGGCGGCGCTACCGCCTCGTCATCGTACGCAAATCTTCAGGGAACCGTCGGCCGCGAGCCCCGTACTCGGGGAACCGTCGGCCGCGAGCCCCGGACCAGAGCGTTTCTCAAGGCGCAGGATGGGTGCGACAGGTTTTGCGCGTATTGTATCATCCCGTACGCGAGGGGGGCTCTAAAGAGCAAACCTGCTGAGCAGGTTTTGCGTGAGGCGGAAAACCTGCTGAGGGCCGGGTACAAAGAGCTGGTTTTGACCGGGATAAATCTGGCGCTATACGGACGTGATTTACAGGGCGGAGGGCTTTATGAGCTTGTGAGAGATATAACGCGGATCAACACCGGCGGTGAGTTCAGGGTCAGATTGGGGTCATTGGAGCCGACCGTAATAACGGCGAATGACGCTATACGGCTTGCGTCCCTGAAAGGCGTCTGTCCGCAGTTCCATCTATCGCTTCAAAGCGGCTGCGAAAAAACCCTGAAGGCGATGGGCAGGCCGTATACGCCTGATGACTACGAAGGTATAGTTGCCGGGCTCCGAAGGATCGATCCTTTGTTTTCCGTTACGACGGATGTGATCGTTGGGTTCCCGGGTGAAACAGACGCCGATTTTGAGAATAGCCTCGCTTTTGTGAAGCGTATGGCTTTTGCGCGGGTACACGTTTTCAAATATTCAAAACGTCAGGGAACAAAGGCGGCCGAAATGGATTGTCAGGTGCCGGAAGAAATCAAAAATTTCAGAAGTAAAGCCATGATGGAGGCCGCGGAAAAAAGCGCGTCGGATTTTGTGGAAAAAAACGCTGGCAGTGTCCGGCGGACATTGATCCTTGGAACCGCGAAAAAAGGCACGTATGTCTGCGGAATTACAGACAACGGGATCGACGTCACTTTTCCTGCGAAATCCTGCGGGTCCAGGCAAAACGAGTTTTGTGATTTTCCCATTTAGCAAATACCCGGCGTTTTTTTCAAAAATGATATTTGAGCAAGAGGCTCTATTAAAAAAGGGAACCCTTGTTTTTGTTGAATAACGCTATATGGTGGTTAAAGAATTTTCACAGAACAACAACATTATTGAACAGATCAAGGACAGGGCGAACATAGTCGAAACAATCGGCAGGTTGGTTCAGTTGAAACGCGCCGGGAAAAGCTGGTCCGGGCTCTGCCCCTTCCACAAAGAGACCGACGGCTCTTTTCATGTCTATGAGGACAACGCGTCTTTCATTTGTTTCGGGTGCGGCGCAAAAGGCGACATAATATCATTTTATGAAAAATACTACAACCTCTCATTTCTCGACGCTTGCGAGAAGCTGGCGAAAGAATACGGTATCGACTGGCAGCGGGGGGGGCTGATCAACTCGGATAAGAGCAGGGACCCTTTGTATGAGGCGAACCGTTTTGCCGGGTCCGTTTATTACGAAGCGATGAAAAACGAGGGCAACCCCGCTTTGGAGTATATGCTCGGCCGCGGGATAGACAGGAAAACAATTTCAAAATTCAGGATCGGCTACGCGGACAGCAGCGGCCGTATGCTGTCGGAAAAATTTGAGAAAAACGGTGAACTTCTCAAGGCGGCGGAGGAGACCGGGCTTATATACAAGTACAGCGGCCGGTACCGCGACAGGTTTGAGGGGCGGGTGATGTTTCCGATCGTCAATACGAGGGGGAAAGTCATCGGCTTCGGCGGCAGGGATATCGACGGAAAAGCAAAGGCGAAGTATATCAACAGCGCGGGGTCAAAAATTTATACAAAAGGGTCAAATCTATACGGCCTGAACGTGACACAGAGTGAAATCCGGAAAAACGGGTTTGCGATACTCGTTGAGGGCTATATGGATTTTGTGGCCCTTTATATGCACGGCGTCACAAATGTCTGCGCACAGCTTGGGACCGCGTTCACGCAGCAGCAGGCGAAGCTGCTTGGAAGATATACGAAAAATGTCGTGCTTACCCTTGATTCTGACGAGTCAGGGCAGGCCGCCGCGGCAAAGGCCGTGGACATACTCGCGGACAAAGAGCTCTCTGTCTTTGAAGATTTCAATATGAAGATAAGCGTATTGCTGCTGACAGGAGCAAAGGACCCGGACGATTTCATCAGGACATTCGGGCGCGAAGCATGGGAAAAAGCGGTCCGAAACGCCCAGCCAATGTATGATTTCAAGATTGACCGTATAAGGAAGGGATATGATATTTCGGCTTCCGACGGGCTGGCTGATTTTCTGAAAGAAGCGGCGAAACTTATGGCGGAAATGTCGCCAGTGGAGCAGGACTATTATACAAAAAAACTGTCAAAAGAAACCGGGATATCCGAAAACGCGATTGCGATGCAGGTCGAAAATACGGGAAGGACAGGCTCCCGCCGCGAAACCAAAGGCGGCGAACCCGGGGACAGGGGCGGTATCGCAGCCGGGCCGGGGGACAAAAACGGGGAGGCCGTGAAGAGGGAGCGTGACGGCCTTATGCGCGGGATCATTTGCCTGTCGGTCGGCTCGGACCCCGCTCTTGAAAAAGCCGCCGGGTACCGGCACCTGTTTCAGGGGACAGAATACAGCGGCGTCATGAACGCCATGCTTGCGCAAAAAGAGTTGTCCGGCGCAGCGCCGACATATACGGAACTTGCGGAAATACTGGACGAGGCTGACCTCGCCCAACTCGATATAACTTTTAAAAAAATGTCAGGGAAACAAAACGAACATTATGACGGGCAAATAGAAGAGTATCTGATAAAGCTCGAAATCGCCGCCCTCAGGGAGAACGAGAAACGGCTGACAGAATCATCGGGGCTTGATTCCGCGGGAATGGACGACGCGGCCCTGAAAGAACTAATTGAATTGCAAAACAAAATTAAGAAACTGGAAAACGAACTTCGTTGTATGAAAAGGGGTGAATAAATTGGTTATTGATGACATTGAGATAAGAGAAAAGACGACAGAGGAATTTTTGGATGAGTTTCTCGATAAGGCGCGCGTAAGGGGACGCATAACCGACGTAGAGATTTACGACAGCCTGTGCCACCTTGAGATTGATCAGGATCAGTATGACGTATTTCTTGAAAGGCTGTCTACGCACGGCGTCGAGATCCGTACGGGCGACGTGGACGAGCCCGACGATTTTGACCTGAGGGTTTTGGAGGACGACAAGGAAGACGAGGATATCAAGAAAGAAGCGTTGCTGCCTGACGGGAAAATCAGCATTGACGCAACGCTTCACAAAGAGATGGCGGTTGACGACCCGGTCAGGATGTACCTGAAAGAAATCGGCGCGGTGCCGCTTCTGAACGCTGACGAGGAAGTGGACCTGGCAAAAAAAATGGAGGCCGGCGCCGAGGCCCAGCGCACGCTGACCGCTTCATATCTCAGAAATGTGGTCGGCATAGTCAAAATTGCGCTGAAAGAGGGCGTTTCATTCCCGGATCTGTTACAAGTGGCGCAGTTTGGGCTTGCTTATGCCGTAGAGAACTGCGAGAAATACAAGGGGCAGGATTTTGGCGCTTTTGTTGTGTATGTTATCAAGCAGGCCGTTGACCTTTATGTGAACGACCCTGACAGGCCAGTAAATATCAATCCGGCTTATTGCGAATATAACAACAAACGTATAGCGTTACAGCGAGAATACCTGAAAGAGACCGCGGGGTTTGATGATGAATCCAAGGAAGGCGACCGCAGCATCAAGGATGAAAAAGACCTGCTTGCGCATTATTTTGATGATATGTCGTCAAGCTTCTCTATGCAGATGACAGCCGCTGACAAAAGGAAACTCGACAAAGCAGGCCTGATACCGGTGCCGCCTCCGGAGCGAAGGCGCAAACCGCCTGTGGTCACCGGCCCTAAAAATGTGAAAATCGATGCTTTCCACAAAGAGTATCTCAAACGTATATCCGCGGTCCCCGAAACAGATTCGGAGAGCGCGAAAAAACTGATCGAGCTGATACTTATCGGAAAGGACGCGCAGGGCAAGCTCTGCGAGGCAAACCTGAGGCTTGTAGTATCTATCGCAAAACGGTATATCGGGCGCGGCATGCTCTTCCCTGACCTGATTCAGGAAGGGAATTTCGGCCTTATCAAAGCTGTTGACAAGTTTCAGTGGCAGAAGGGGTTCAAGTTCTCAACTTACGCGACATGGTGGATCAGGCAGGCGATCACCCGCGCGATAGCGGACCAGGCCCGGACGATCCGTATCCCCGTGCACATGGTGGAAACGATAAACAAACAAATAAGGATACAAAGGCAGTTGCTGCAGGAATACGGGCGCGACCCGACGCCCGCTGAGATCGCTTCTGAAATGGATATAAGCGAGACAAAAGTGCGCGAGATACAGAAAATAGCGCAGGAGCCGGTATCGCTCGAAACCCCGATCGGTGAGGAAGAGGACAGCCATCTCGGTGATTTCATACCGGATGAGGATATACCCGCGCCGGTAGACGCCGCCTCCGCCGTAATGCTCAGGGAGCAGTTGATCAGCGTTCTGAACACTCTTCACGAAAGGGAGCGCGAAGTCCTGAAACTCAGGTTCGGCTTTGACGACGGGCGCGCGCGCACTCTGGAAGAAGTTGGAAAACAATTTGACGTGACCCGCGAGCGTATACGCCAGATCGAGGCGAAGGCGCTGAGAAAACTGCGCCACCCGTCGCGAAGCAGGGTAATCAAGGACTATTTGGAGTAGCGGGCATTGCGCGCGAAAAAACTGTCCCCCCGCCTTCAGGCTATGGCGGGATTTGTGTCCGCAGGCGAGAGCCTTGCCGATATCGGGGCCGACCACGGGTACCTGCCGCTGTATCTGGTAAGGGAAGGGGTGTCGCCGTATGTCGTACTGACAGACAAAGCGGAAGGGCCTCTTGAGAAAACCCGTATCAGCGTGCAAAAAGCCACATCCGGTATGGAAGCCCGGGATACGCGCGGGCCGGGAATATCGCTGAGGCTCGGCGACGGACTGACCGCGCTTGAAAAAGGCGAAGTCGACGTTGTCGCGATAGCGGGGATGGGAGCGGAGACAATAATAAAAATTTTGGACGCGGACAGCCAAAAGGCCGGAAGTTTCAGAAAATTTATCCTGCAGCCGCGTACAAAAACAGGCCTTTTGAAAGAGTGGCTATCCCGCGCGGGGTGGGCAATACTCGCAGAGACGAAAGCTGAAGAGCGGGGCCGCATTTGTGATATTATAGTTTGCGCACCCGCCGGAGGAGAATGAAAAATGATTGACAAGGCAGATTTGATAAAGATCGTTGAGGAAGTCGCGCCGCCGTATCATGCCGCGGAATGGGACAATTCCGGGCTGCAGATAGAGCCCGCGGCGCGTGATATCGAGCGCATACTTGTTGCCCTTGAACTGACGCCGGATGTCATAACCGAGGCGAAGTTCGGAGGGTATGACCTTATCCTCGTGCACCACCCTCTCTTCTTTGACACGCCTGTCAGGAATATATTGCAGAGCAGCGCAACGGGGCGTTACGCTTACAGGCTGCTCGCCGAACCGCCTGCGCCGGTTGGCGTCTACGCGGCTCATACCACGTTTGACGCCGCGGAGGGCGGGCTGAATGACGAGCTTCAGAGGCTTATCGGCCTGACGCCATGGGATGAAAGGCTGCACCCGGATATCGTAGCTGAGTTTTCGTTCATCGCCCCATATACAAGGTTAGGGCGTTTCCGCGAGCCGACAGACCTTGCGGGCGCGTACGCCCGCGTACACGCGGCGCTTGGCGCGGGGACGGATATCAGGGTCCGCGGCAATGCGAACCAAAACGTCCTGAAGATAATGACCGTATGCGGCGGCGGCGGCGACGCCATCCCGATGGCCGTGAAAACCGGCTGTTCACTACTTATCACAGGCGATATACGCCATCATGAGTGGCGGCTTGCCGAGGCGGAAGGGCTTTCGCTTATCGACGCGGGCCACTACTATACGGAGCGTTTGTTCGCGCCTCTTATGGCCCGTCGCCTTGCGGAAGCCCTCGGCCAGGAATACGCGAATGTCGTTATTGATGTGTCCGCGGATATAAGGCAGCCGTACGCTTCGCCGTCCCGCGCTTAAGAAGATGCCTTTCGACCAGTTCATCATTTTTTTCCTGTTTCTGCTGACAGGCTTCCTCTGCAAAAAGTACGGGGTTTTTACCGATTCGGCAGTAAACGGCATCAACACATTCGTTGTGAATATCGCTTTCCCCTGCCTCATACTTGAAAGAACTTTGGCTCTGGACATGAACCATAGTATTTTCATAAATTTTTTGCTGGCTCTGTTTATCACCCTCGGCGTTTTTGTAGTATTCGGCTTTTACGCCAGGTTTGTATGCAGGGGCAAGGCCTATCCTGACGAGGACAAACCCGTCAGCGAGCTTGCCGTGTTTTTTCCGAACAACGGGTTTATCGGGCTCCCCGTTGCGCAACTCTTCTACGGGGGCGTCGGGCTTTTGTACATGGTGGGCTGCAACATCGCGCTGAACACTACATGCTTTACATATGGGCTGACCAGGCTCAGGCGCGGTACTGATACAGAGACAGTACCTTTTGGGAAAAGGGTCCTGAAACTGCTGCTCTTTGTTATCCACCCGAAAATCTGCGCGGCGGTCCTTGGTATCATACTCTGTTACAACCATATATCCCTGCCTGCTTTCGCGGACGGTTTTCTGACAACTGTCGGCGCCGTTGCCACGCCCATGGCGATGATTTCTGTCGGGACCCTGCTCGCGGGCACGTTCGGGCTTCGTTCGTTCAAAAAACGCGTAGTGATGGAACCTGCCCTGAATAAAATTCTATTGATACCGGTCATCTCCGCTGCCATCGTATGGTTTTTGCCGATAGACCCTCTCGTAAAAACCATTATTGTAGTATCAAACACGATGCCGATAGCGACGATGGTACCGATATTGTCGGAACAATACGGGAAAAACAAGGGGCTTGCAGGCGAGACTCTGGTCGTTTCGACGATCTTTTCAATGGCGACGATCCCTTTGTTTATCTGGGCGCTGAAAATGTTACAAACAGGAGGTTTTTAAAATGGCAAAAGCATATGTAAAAAACTATTATGAGCTCTTTGCGGCGTCGCCGGTCCGCCATATCGTAGCGAATTCATGGGCTTTCGGCACGCCGGCAACCACCGGGACCCCGAACTATTCTTTTTTCTCAATTTGTGAGATAAGGATAGGCGGCGCGGCGATCACGGACAACCACAAGGACGCGGACCATTGTTACTATATCCTTTCGGGGAAAGGCTGGTCGCTGATCGAAGGCAAACGCTATGAATACAACGCGGGCGACGTGATGTGGATCCCCGGGAACTGCAACCATGAAATGTACCCGACAGGTGTACAGACGCTCAAATTCACCGTGACCCTGACAGCGAAAGACTTCAACCAGACCGAACCGTTCATCCGCGGCTTTGCGGACGCCGTGCCCGCCTCTGACCCTGACAACGAAGGCGTCACCTGCTGGCCGATGGCGGCTCCGAAGCTCTCTCCGGCAAGCAGCAATACGATCGAGGTGCGGATCGTTGAAATAATGCCGGGAAAGAAGATCGCAAAGTCAAAAGTCTCTGAGTCGGAGCAGTATTCGTACTTTATAACCGGGTACGGCCATGCCGTAGTCGATGGGGAAGGGCTTGAACTTTCGCCGGAGGACGGGCTGTACGTACCGGAAGGCGCCGAATACGAGATCGTTAACGACGGGGCGGGGGTCCTCAGGTTTCAGCAGACGTTCGGACCCGCGAGGTATGGTTCGCGCTGAGAAAAATGTACGGACTACACAGAGAACTACACAGAGAAAACACTTTACTTTTCGAAGTAAATAAAATAAAATATGCCAATATAAACGTGGATATTAACCATCGCTTAGTATTTAGGAGGAAAGTATGTTGAGACAAAACAAAAAATGGTTGGGAGCTGTGCTGACGATAATCATCGCCACGGTATTGTTCGCGGGTTGTACCGGCGGCAACGCTGCTCCGCCAGCCACGGGAGGCGACACAGCCGCGCCGCCCGCAGCAACGACGCCGTCGGGCGACGCCCCGGCGACAATCAAGATCGGCATCCCGAACCCGACAACGGGCAACTTCGCCGCTTTCGGTTTGGGCACGCCCTGGGCTGAAAATCTTGTGGCGGACGCTGTCAACGCCGACGGAGGCATCTATATCACAGAATATGATAAAAAGATCCCGGTCGAATGCGTCTTTGTTGACACCGAAAGCGACGAGACAAAAGCCGCGGAAGTGACGCAGCAGCTCATCTCAAAAGATGGGGTCAATTTGCTGATCGCGCGTCATACGCCTGCCACGGCGCTGCCGGTATCGCAGACTGCGGAAAGCAACAAAGTCCCGTTCGTATCGCTTGAGTGCCCGGTCAACTCATGGCTCGCAGGAGGCCCTTACGAGTGGGGATATCACGCCTTCTGGTATGTGGAAGACCTCTGCAACATGTATATGGATATGTGGGAACAGCTCGGGTTCGGCCCGGGGACAGTTGTCGGCGGCATATTCCCGAACGACCCTGACGGGCTTTCGTGGAAACCTATCTTTGAAAAAATGCTGCCCGAAAGAGGATATGTATTGTCAGACCCGGGCATCACAGAGATGATGCAGAGCGACTGGACAAACGTTATCAGCAAGTTCAAGGCTGACGGCGTTCAAATCGTAACCGGCGTTCCGATCAACCCGGACTTCGCGGCGTTTGCGAAACAGGCTGTCACACAAGGGTTGGATTTCAAGATCGCTACATGCGGGCGCGCCTTCCTGTTCCCGTCCGACGCCGAATCGATGCCGCCGGAAATCATTCCGAAACTGTCATGCGAAGTATGGTGGAGCCCGTGGCATCCGTGGGTCAGCTCGATTGACGGCACGACCTGCCAGCAGTTGGCGGACGCTTATGAAGCACAGTTCAACACCCCGTGGTCCGCGCCAATGGGCTATAAGTACGCCGGTATGGAAATCGCGGTTGACGCTCTGAAGAGAGCCGCTTCACTTGATCCTGTCAAGATCAGGGACGCTATCGGCGCCACGGATCTGTCAACAATGATAGGGCCGATCAAGTACGACCCGGTGACGCACGTATCACAGACCCCGATCGTCGGAGGCCAGTGGAGGCTGAATGACGACGGTACAGCCAGAATTGAGATCGTGTACAACAAAACGTTCCCGGAAATCCCGATGAACGGCACACTGATCATTCCGTAAAAGCTGTTGGCATGCGGAATTAAAAAAGAATAAGGTTATTGCTATTATGCTGCGGGGCTGTCCTGGAGACAGCCCCGCAGTAGTGTTGTCTTTCAAGGGATTGGTATGGATAATATTCTAATTGTTGACAATCTGCATGCGGCGTACGGTAAGTTCAAAGTACTGCATTCATTGTCATTCGAAGTCGAAGAAGGGCAGGTGCTCGGCATCATAGGCCCGAACGGCGCCGGTAAAACGACATTGATGAATGTCATTTGCGGGCTTCTGAACCCGTATGAGGGCAAAATTGTTTTCGACGGACATGATATCACGAACAAAAGGCCTGACGAATGCTGCAAACTCGGAATAGGACGGACGTATCAGATACCAAAACCTTTCGAAAGGCTATCGGTCTTTGAAAATGTTCTTGCCGGAAGCGCGTACGGAACCGGGCGCAGCGAGGCGGACTCGATTGACGATACTATCGAAATCCTCAAACAGACCGGGCTGTTCGCGAAGGGCGATACAGAGGCGCACGAGCTGGCGCTTCTCGACAGAAAGAGGCTTGAAATAGCGAGGGGCCTCGCGACAAAACCGAGGCTGCTTTTGCTTGACGAAGTCGCCGCCGGGCTTACCGACGCGGAGGTCCATGAGGTAATGGACCTTGTCGAATACCTGAAGGGTACCGGGATCACAATCGTCTGGATAGAGCATGTGATCAAGACGATGGCGGAGTCTACGGACAAACTGCTGTGCCTCGCGGTAGGCACAAAACTGATTTACGGCGATCCCGCGTATGTAATGAATTCCAAAGACGTGGAAGAAGT
>Ga0123357_10015087_pt1 | contig 10115 bp, 9 predicted proteins | sample TergutEmb28metaG_FD_89873 | JGI IMG/M metagenome (GOLD analysis project Ga0123357, IMG submission 89873) | Embiratermes neotenicus P4 segment gut microbial communities from Petit-Saut dam, French Guiana - Emb289 P4 | ecosystem: Host-associated > Arthropoda: Insects > Digestive system > Gut ... | reverse complement strand
TTCAATTGTCTTAAACATGTTTAACGCACAGGAACAAACATAAACATAATACGAATTTCACGAAATGGCGTCTGTGGCTTCTCAATTGATAGAGGAAGTCACTGCACATGCGCAAAGTGACAGCCTCGAGGATGCGCGAGAGATATGCGCAGACGGTACTTAGTTCCCTAATAACCTACGTAATTTAACATTTTAGACCCGTGGTTCCTGTTTACATTCTGCATACCTAGAAGTTTACATCTCTGCATTTTGCCAACCTGATGCGTTAATAGATACTGTATAATCCACACAACCAACAGCTAATATGTTCACAGTATATGTATATGCCTGCATCGTGAACGCATTGACCTTTGTAACTTTGTGCTAGTTTTGTTTATATGTTTTATACATTTGTATAAATTTTAATTTTCTTTATTTATTTTATATTTCAAGACTGTATGTTATGTACAGCACATAATATGTTCGGAAGAATTGTCATACTGTACAATAAAGCCTTCACGGGCAGACAGCCGCCACAAGGTGGGAAAATTCTCCAACGTTTCAAGGAATGAACCATCCCCCATCTTCAGGGTGCTACTGAAGGCCTGGTACAACCAAAATTTGAATTCTGTCGCCATGAAATCTGTAGGACTTCTATAATGTCTTACTGGGTTATTTTGTGGTAAATCTCTTACCAAATATCTGACACGACGCAGGAATATGGAAGGGCCACATATACCGAATTTCGTATAAAACCGGCAATGATTTTTCGAAATACTTTCGTGTATATGGGACGCCTGTAGTTTCTCTCAGACACTTGAGCTCTCTCGTGCTGTGGGACCACCCTGACTTGTTCCCCAGCCACAACTCTCTTCAGCTAAGACAGATCCAAATATTTAGATTTTGTTGACAGCTGAGTTCGCTCCTGTCTGAATCGAGTCGTGTTTTTATCCTCACAACGTGTGCAGTATATACCGTGTCTCTATAATAAGGTTATAGTCTGTCTGTCTGTGTGTATGTACAACATTTTGTATAATACTGATGCTTCAAACGAAAAAGGAACTAAGCAACAAAATATGTTACAGTGCTGGAAAGAGTATTATTTTTTCTTGGAAGTGATAAAAGAGATGGAACGATTTGGAAGGTTCGGTATAGTGTTTTGAAATTAATACTGTGCCAAATGGGTATACGTAAGTGAAATATTCAGTTTCAGGACCATATGCGTTATTAGAATGTAAACAAGATGTCTTTGGAGACATTAACAGAGACTGGAATATCCAGTGTTATTGGATCTGAACCGTGGCCTTTTGTCCCTTATGTCGGTTCGCTTATCGTGTAAGCCCCTAGCCGACTCAGCGGGCATCCACTCGCGCGTGTGAAATGAGAAGCCGGAATAGTCAATTAAATTAATGACCTTATGATTATCTAGTTTTGTATGTAATCTTCATTGGTAGAGATCCCGACTAAATTGCACGGGTAAAACTCTATTTTCAGTCCAACTCTCTTTAAGGGACCACAAGATTAGATACTTTCCTTGCCTGAAGACGGAAACAGAGCGGATTGTCGAAACGTCGCGCTTCATTAAACAAATTAGACGATGGATAAAGCCCCCCCCCCTCCCCCCGAAAAGAAAAAGATCATATGAGTGAGGTACATACCGTTGTCAGAGTCCTATAGAGTTGAATGACTTCAGTTGTCTTGTGAAAATTATAATTAATATTTGGGCCTTGTGAAATAGGAGGGATTTTCTTCATTTAGTATCTGAACTATTACAAACATTCCGAGCAAGACTATTGCACCGTGCATTAATAACGTGATAATTACAAAACATTTGACAATGATAATTCAGCCTGCAGCTAATTTACAGTGTCTTGTTCCAATCCGCAATGTTTCCAACGCAAGGGTAAGACTTGTCGTAAATTTTATCCCAGCAGCTGTAATTCTGAATGTTCATTTGGCTTTAGTTTTCTGATCGTATTCACGAGCTTTGCAATTTTAATTCGTTCTTGACCTTCAGTTTCACCCACTTTTGTTTATCCGTTACATTATTAAAACAGTGGGAAACTGAAAGGCCTCTAAATCATGCACAGACTATATCTATTCAACATAAACAAAAATAAACAAACGCTATATTCCTTACCATTAGATTACTAACACGAATCCACTACCACATATTTAGTTACATTAAATAGCGCCTTATTTTCAGTTCCCCAATTGTATACAGCATCGGAACACATTGGAAGTAGCATCTGTTAATGTTGGTATGACTGATATTTTATGTCAGGCACAAGCACTTTATAGCGCAGTCGGTAGAGTGACCTCCTACGGGCTGGACAGTCCGAAGATCGACTCCGAGTGGGAACGAGGTTTTCCTCACCTGTCTGTACTGGCATCGGGACCCACCCAGCCTCCTGTGTAATGGGCGCCGCGTCTCTCTGCCGGGAATAAAGCGTTGACCATCCACACTCATCTAGAGCTGAGTTTAAAGAAAGAGTATGGTTTATACATATACTATTCCTCTGGACTTTCAGGGCATGCTATAGGGCAAACTTTACCTGTAAACTAACCAGCCTATAGAGCTTCATCTCAATTAGGGTATATCTTCTCAAATCTTGGTCCGCCTCTCAAGAAATTTGTCTATCTGTTACAAGTGTAGGTATAAACTACGGGTAGTTATTAGGTATACGTTTCGCCTTATAGAGCCATCGCAGGTTTATCAGTTTTATATGTTATGTATGCATGTTTCTGTGTACTGATGGTCATGTCAGTGTATGGATAAACAGTTCATGTAACAAAACCAACAAATTGCTGATGTTAAATTGATATTTTTACAAGCAACCAACCAAAATTCTGACATGTTTCGGTCTATCTTGTTCATCTGCAGGCAGTTATCTAACATCAGTAAAGCATATAAAAAATGGATGGGTTACTAAAAACATTAACATTTGTCCATAAAATGTTCGCCTATATAATAAAATTCTTTGTAGTTTTTGGTGTATGTTGGTATGTTCTACATATTTTGTTACATAAAATGGAGACATTAGTTTTGTTTATCTTCTGTTTTATGTTTTTGTAATGATGTATATCCTTTGCCAGTTGGGCATTAACAATCTTAGTATTATTCACGTCTGTGCATTAATAAATACTTTTAATTGTATAATATTTGAAAACTTTTTATAAACAAATTTTGCCGTATTTAATATTCCATCCATGGTTTTATGTATTCTTTATTGGTGCTTAATAAATCCTTGAAGATGATCAAGTTAGATCGAAACATGTCGGAGTTACGACAAATTTTGTGTAAAAATGTAATTTTAATATTAGTGTGTTTGTTGGTTTTATTGTATGAGTTGAAAAAAAATTCAATAGAAAATGGCTGATTCTTATGCATTGGAATTCTTCTGGCTTAACAGGCCTACATAAGCTTATTAGCTTTTTTCCTCACAGTTCAGTGACGTCATATCGCTGTGGATTTGAGGCCTAAACAGGGGCCATTGTGCATCCGTCTGTTGATAATTAACGAAATACTTACTCCATGGAGCAGAATTCTACTTGAGAAACTAATCGGTTTTTAGCTAGTCAAGAAATTCTCCACTTTTTATGGAAACCAAAGGTTTATTATCACGTTTACAAGAGCCCATTATCTGTCCCTTTTCTGACCCAGATCAATCCAGTCCGTGCCCTCCATCCCATTCCTGAAGATCCATATTAATATTATCCTCCCATATACGCCTGGGTCTTACAAGTGCAGCCTTTCCCACCGGTTTACTTACCAAAACCCTGCATGCACCTCTTCTGTCCTCCATACATGCTACATTCCCCGCCAATTCCTTTCTTCTTGAGATAAATAACGAAATATGTAGCAGTATTAAAACGGCATTTGGTAGGGACCAACTGAAATCCTCGAATAAATTCCTGTCCCAATGCCACTTTTTCTGCCATAAATGTCACATGGACTGCCCTGTGTTTGAACCCTGTCCTGTGCTGTGAGAAGCAGGCAACTAGCCACCTGAACTATAACATGGACTTGTATAAGCCAGAAATTGGTTCCAGCTGAAATTTCGAAAGGTGTTCACAGGTGCCAGGAAATGTGCCGTCTGTGTGCTTAGGAAGCCCAGACGACACTTGTGGCCGTCTTCAGCACTTCCATCTGTGTAGAAATTGGTCAGAATTTCAGGTGTCCATTTCTGCATGTAGCTTCTGCTAGCTCTTTGTAATTCTAAGACGTGGTGTTCCTCTCGTGATTCTAAAATACATAAAAATAGAAGAAATATTGCTAGTCAATGCACAACTTTACTGGTATCTATGTGATTGCGTTGGAACAGCCATTGAATATAATCTGTTATACAAACAATTTGATTATTTTCATCTGATCATACATTCAGTGGATTTACAAAAAACGGTATATTAACTTATTACATATACCACTACTATCAAATATCTGGTACAAAAATGGAACACACAATACAACACTTTTTTTTTACTTTAGATGCCGGTCTGCTGGCTAGAAGTCAGTATTCGGAAGGTCCTGCGACCGGCCATCACGACATAGGCTTTTCTTGGTTTCCCTGTGCCTAAAAGCAAATGCTGAGATGGTTCCCAAGATTCCAAGTTGCCACTACATGCTTCTCAAGTAGCCCTCCCGACTTAAATTTATTAGTAACCAATTTCATGTTTTGTTTACATGTAAAATAACCACTGCCACCGGGTAACAAACCAATTGCAGTAAATAAATATTATTATACACAGTGGCGCAAAAAGAACGCATTTTTTTCCGAATAATTGTAACTTTTTTATTTCCAATATAAAAAAATTATGTTAACACCAAAACAACCTGTAATAAATGCAGTTTTGATTACTTACATTGATTACTCAATTACAGAAAATTATATCGGAAAGATGGCGTCCTTCTTGCTGTACACACGTCCGGAGCCTCTCCTCAAAGTTCTGCATCACATTTACTAACATTTCTTGTGGCACAGTTGCAATTCCTTCGCGAATGGAAACTTTCATATCGTCGATTGTACGAGGTTTTCGAACGTAGACTTTTGATTTGAGGTAACCCCAAAGAAAGAAATCGCAGGCAGATATAAAAAACATGCGTTCCTTTTGTGCCATTCTGTATAAGAAGACACACCACATCTGCTGACCACCTCAGCACTTAACGATCGCCCGCACACGTGACCTCCTACTACCAAATTGTAACCCTGATTTTATCGAAATTTTTAAATTTTATTTTTAAAACTATATAACAATTGTTTCATTTTCTACAATATCTTTGATACTGTAAATACTACGTGTATATCATGTGTAACAATCACATATACTTTTACATGTAATGCCGACACCTTTTACACAGATCATTTGTAACTCTTTGTCAACTAGAGGTGTATGATTTCCTGTTATACTTCTTATATATACAGTCTGATGATGGCTAGGCTGTAGCCGAAACATGTAGCTGTCATTTATAGTTGCTACAGTAAAGTTGTCCATTTACGGTCTATACTTCTTGTTTTATTACGTATTCTACTGGCTCACTGAAAAGACTCTTAAGTATCTTTATTTCACTCTTGACGGTAATTATACTTAGATTGTGCGTAAAACCGGGTTGTCGAAAGATATCGACATTTCTGAAGAACATGATACCCGCTTCTTTAGCAATGAAGTCTAAATTTTAAGGTATAGAAGAAGGAAAAATTTTCTATCCAAAGTATAATTATCCACCTACGACAATGTCGCTATACTGCGTTCGAGAAAACCACAATTAGAACTTTAGAATATTCTCTTATTTTCTTTGTTTTCTCCTTTATGTCACTCTGTTTATATTTTACTCTTTCTTTCTTTATTTCTTTCTTTCTCTATCTCTCTCTTTCTCTCTTTGCTTTCCTTTCTTCCTTTTCCTCAGGCATAGAAATAGAGTCACGTCCTCCCCCCCCCCCTCTCTCTATCCTTTTCTTCATATTTACTTATTGGTTTCTTCCTGTCTTGTTTCTTATCTTACTCTCTCCTTAGTCAGACATAAAGAGTGAGATGTCTCTCTGTCCCTCGGTCACGTGATGAATTATCGTTAATTTAGTGCTGCTATTGCCTACGTCGCTTATGCACGTAGCGACACTGTTCACTGCGCTTTATGTATGCCCGGTGTCCCATTACACATGGTAAGTGGAGTCATGGGGGAGTGCCCTATTTTGATTTCTCGGTGATCACAGCGGGTTTGAAGAGGGAAATTGGTCTGTTGGGTGTGGTCTCATTGCTGCGCCATTGTGTGAACTAGTTAAGTACAGATTGAGGGTCTGTCAAGTGCAATGCACTTGTGTCGCATTGCTAAAGTATTCTAGAGGGGAATTTCTGCCCTCTTTCGTACAGTTCTCACAGAGTCGCGCCCTCAATTTGCCCTTCGGGAAACGTAATCTAAAGAGACGCAACGCGTATTGGATGCGATAGGAAAACACAAAGCGTATCGTGATGAATTTCAAATGCCACCTAATAAATTGTGGGAGAAAGAATTGTGTTTGTGTAATTGAGATTTATGCCACGTTAGCCGAATCGATATCACGGTCATCAGCATCACGGTCTTCTTAACCTTAACGTACGCGACATGATGTAATCTTTTCAGGCTTTTTTTTTTTAATTTCGCCCTGTTTCAACTAGAGCTGTACATCTAGGGCCTATATAATCAGCCAAAATTGTCATCAATCCGTCAGTCCATTCGGTACATAACGTCATTCTATTTGAATCCGGTATGTGATGTAGTTATGATTTGCAGCGTACTGTAGGTTGAAATTTTAAACAACCATCATTTGAAACCCAAAAAACAAATCATGTGACTTGGAAAAGTGAAGTGGGTCGCAATCTCGGATGCATAACGCGTTACAAGTCCCACACTCTAAACAAGAGATATTCCACGTCTTACGAAAAATTTTGTCTACCCGAAGGTGATATTAAATAGACACAATAACCCGCCATTTATTAATATTCTTCTACGAATTATAGAAGCAACTTTATACTAGAAGAAATTAATATATATATTTAGACGTCCTAATTCAGATTTCGGAGTCTCTAGTAGCGCTGCTCTTAATCACTGCCTAGTATTCCTATACAGGGTACTTACAGCTAAGGGAAACGTAGTGAAGTAGCTGCCACTTCATTCCCATGTAATTGTCGCAACACTGAGGATAAACATGGAAAGATCTTGCAGTGATACAAACGGCAAACAGTACAGTTTGGTTGGAACACTTAATGTTATGGAAGGCATTAACATACGGCACATGTTATGAATAAACTTGATAATAAAAAATTGTCATGAAAAGCAACTCTCAAAATTTGTGGTACAAAGTAATTTATATTTGTGCATGGAAAGAGAGAAATATAATAATTTTTGTGACGTCGACTCAGCCAACAGAAAAACATTTCTGCTTCTAAGAATGTGTGTAAAATCTAGAAGTAAAAAATCATTGAAACCTCATATTGACAGCATTGAAACACGCAAGATAAACAGTTCAGTGACAACAAGGAAATTAAAAAGCGTGCAAACATTGATGTAGAGAACCGTTTATGATAATCAGATTTTCTACTCAAGCTGTGACGAGAAGAAGAAACAACTTTTTTTTTGATGTAGAATACTTCAAAGCTTTTATAAGTCTCACCTTCTCTTCCTCAATTTTATGCTGCTCATTCAGCCGCAAAAATGTTGCTTACAGAGGACGAATGTCTGTAAAACAGGATTACTTCGAAACAGAAGTAAGATACGCGACCTGAGCGCCGTATCCAAAATGGGTCATGAGTCGTCTGAATATCGTTACTGCTGTTCTGATCGCCAAGTTCAGCAGCCTGTCGCCTTCAGTTATAGTACGTACGTAATCATATATCTTTTTGTACTTTATATTTCCGGGTAGCCTACTTTGCATTTATTCGTAAAGCAGTGTAGCCGATCATTTTTATTGTAGTTGTTTCTTAGGATTGCTGGCGTCATTTACGGACGGTTCATGGCATGCGTTGTAAGTTAATCTGTTAACGTATATTCAGGACCGTTGGCGATAGGTAGGAGAGGAGGGATTTAAATGAGAAAACATTAGGAGCTCATAACGAACGTTAGCAATCCAATCCAGCGCGAAGTCAGTCGCGTAGGAATGTGGTGTAAGTAGGAGTACAGAGAAGTGACTGTGTCAGTTTTCTAGAAATGATCTAGTTGTTTTACTGGATATAGCGCCCCATTATTTTATATCAAGAATAAATGGAGTAAATAAATCAACAATTAAAAAAGAAATAATTAAAACTATATGTGATTCGGTGAACCACACCCGTTTCCCGAAAGAGGATCACCTACCAGACTGAGCGCGTCGGGACAACAAAATTACGAAGGGTGATCGTGTAGAGCAGGATTGCCAACCACTGGCACCAGTGCAAAATTCTGCAACGCTTCTCATCGCTGAATATAGATTTCATGTGCAGTTCATCGTGGAAGGAACGTACAGCTTTGTTCAACGGTCCGTAATTTTCTTCACTTTACATCTCTCAGCCCTGTCCTAACATATCTATATTTCGAAAATTACCTTAGTGCATTAAGGAATTTCTGATTTGGAACGTAACCCTGACGTAGTCAGTTTGCTAACCTTCCTCTGATTCTTCAGGCAGATTCCTTGGTTAACACTTTAAAACATGCGGCGACGGCTACATTTTAATATTGTTGTTAACTAAACATTCGTCTATGCAACGCTGCATTACGTAGCTGATATGACTTGGAGAAGTAGGCCAAGAAATGAACCAGAAAGGGTTGAACTGGCCTGAGGGACGTCGCAGGCTTCAGGCTGATAGACTGGCGGTCGATTCGCACCTACCACGCCGTCTCTGACCTCCCATCGAGTCGGTAGCTGGGAATCTTACAACAAGGATAAACATATCTTTGTCTGACGGTGACCTCCGTCTAGTGCTGAGGTTAGAAATGGGCGGAGCTGCACAACAACTGCTCTCGGATGTTGTTTCGAGTGTTGTGTTTAACAGAGAAACTTTGCTTTTTGGGGGGTTATAAATTTTATTCAAAAAAAAAATAAGGTGCTTTTCAATTTATGGAAAAGGAGATAAAAATTTCAAATATATTTAATTTTTTTTTAAATAAAAATATTGAGATACGTGACTGGAGAACCACAGTTATATCAAAGCAAAATGATTATGACTGTTATTATGGCGTCATTATGTCAAAATAACACGACATTCTTTGTTTACGTAATTTTATAATTGTTTGTGACATTGGTTGGTGCCCTGTTTCCCCCCTCCCCCGCCCCTCCCCATTTTTTTTTCTTTCTATATGACGCTGTTATAAACTCCGCTTACGTCGCGTCGAATGATAAACTGATACGTACGGGACGAACTGGAAAGGGCGTGGGAGGAATCATTCTTGATCGAGTTTGAGGCGCTTCCTTGGATTTGTGTGTGGAGAGATTGAGGAAAAGTACAGAGATATTAAGTTGAGTTAATCCCTGCCGGGGCTGCCATTCAAACCGTGTATTTCCAAAGCCCTAGTAAGAAGTACTACTAGTTGAGGCAACCCGCAGCTCTGACGTATTTTTTCGGTACTGTTCTGGGAACACTCAATTGCCGAGGTATGTCGATACAGATCGTTGTACACTTCAGGACAGCTGACACAGCTGTAGTCGACAGAGGCTCTTTGACACAGATTTTCTTTTACTTTAGCATATTTGACTACGTTTTGGACTGAACCCGGGTCATTTCAAAATCGAATTACGTCACATTAAAGCAACAAATAAACAGGTGAGACATTGTTATCCGAAGGAGAAGGTTCTCGAACTGAGGATTTCCGAATAATGTGGAATGATCGGCAGAGGAGAACTTAGGGTCATTAGGAATCTGGAGAGTCATCAGAGGAGCAGGAAAGGCAGTCATGCAAATCGGCCTAGACTTGGTTTCCATTATCGGTGCTTCCGTTAGTGAATGTTAACCCGTGTAGAGATATAACAACCAAAATTCATGGAGGACTCTGGCTGTCCAGTGATATTGAGTATATTCCATTCAATGTGGGTAAAGAGACCAACTAGATGTCACTTTTAGTATTATGTTTATTTCTCCTTTATAGGTTGCTCAACATGTTTCGGGCCACCTTGTGCCCATCTTCAGGAGCT
>Ga0123357_10015086_pt1 | contig 10115 bp, 5 predicted proteins | sample TergutEmb28metaG_FD_89873 | JGI IMG/M metagenome (GOLD analysis project Ga0123357, IMG submission 89873) | Embiratermes neotenicus P4 segment gut microbial communities from Petit-Saut dam, French Guiana - Emb289 P4 | ecosystem: Host-associated > Arthropoda: Insects > Digestive system > Gut ... | reverse complement strand
CTGGATTGGGCTGGCCCAGGATAGGGACAGGTGGCGGACGCTTGTGAGCGCGGTAATGAACCTTCGGGTTCCGTGAAATGCGGGGAATTTCTTGACTAGCTGCAAACCAGTTAGCTTCTCAAGGACTATGCACCACGGAGTAAGTAAGTATGGGCAACATGTCCTGCCATGTCTCAGAATTTACAGGAAGCTTTTAAACAAATGGACTGGATAACCGAGGCACCATGGTTCGATTTCCGGCAAAGGCCCCTTTTCCAAAGTGCCCAGACCAACTCCGGGACCTACCAAGTCTCCTATGTAATGAGTATGAGGGTAAAGCAGCCATGGCGTGAAACTGCCCACTCACTACATCCAATGCCGAGGTTGAAGAGTCCGTCAAGCTATATATCCTTCCCGACATACACTCAGACAGCAATCCTTTAGACAATACGGTCTACCGTAACATGTCACCATTACCAAGAAGTGGGTTTGTATGTATAACATTCATCACTGCAGAGGTTTAGAACATATTATTTTGGAAACAGCAAGATTCTTTGTTAGAATAACCCACATCTCTGTGGCCATTACGAGGTATAAGCCTTGTAACTGAAAGCATGTTCATTGTGACACACCGACGTCACAAGACAAACCACCCACCCCTTACACCTTGTGACCTCTAAAACCACTCGGCTAGCACCACATTTTTCATTGACCTTGGCTAGAAGGAGATGAGGAGCGGACCCACACACGCTGCGTTGCCAAATCAACCCACGAGAGCAAGTCGGCCAAAAATATTTCACTGCACCGAAATACGTGTAAAAGACAAATAACGCTGCACTTAATTATGCACCAGGCCACGAAGGCATATGAAGGGGTAGAAGCATGGCCCTGCGTGTTCTCAACTTTGGAACTAGATGGAGGTAAGTGGTCAGATTTACGCCCCAGCCACTTTACTTCTAGGAAGAAGCCACCGTACCAATCGAACAAGAGGTTGGTGCGCCGTAGAACCAGTCTAGCCGCTTCAGGGAACAAAAAGCCCTCTTGCCCCTTCCAGGAATGGCACCACGCATTCCTCGGCTGTCCAGCCCGTACAAAGGTACGACTGACTCCTCCTGTGTATAACCTACGAATACACCTTCGCATCACGTGCATGTAAATATGTCAAATGTAAACTCACTATGTTGTGTATTCTGCTATGAAGTACCACGGGAACGGACGGTGTTCGATTCCCGACAGGTGCAGGGAATTTTTTCCCTTCCAAGCCGTCCAAACTGACACTTTGCTCCACACCGCTTCATATGCAATACGTTGCACGCGCTCTGTCCCGGGAGTTTTAATAACCAGTAAAATTCTTACCTCCATCCACCGCTCAGTTTAAGAAAATTTCTCCCTGCACCTCCCTCCACCTTGTCTTCGGCGAGGAGCTACGTCCAACACATGGATGTCACCTGTACCTTCTACCAAATTCTAGTACGATGAACCACTTTCAGGGTGGGGGGGGGGGGAAATGTTATTGACAAACAATAAAAAAAATAAAATTAGCCATAAAACGTCTAGCGTTTACCTAAAATTCCATACTTATTTTAAATCAATTGTATAGATCCAAAAATAAAACTAGCAGACAGGTAGACGGTTATGACCTCCCCACATGCGTTTCCATCGTGCAAATAACGCGTACAAGTCCTAGTTTGAACACGCTCGCACTTTTCTGTTCGACGCTTTGTCGCTGAAAACATATAATTCCGAAATTATGACGTTCGGACGTTTCAAACACCAATTTTCTCAGCTTTTAAGCCTGAACAATTTTATACAGCTGCTGAATCAGCATGTTAACTAGACTTGGAGCTTGACGACCGAGAAATCGTAGTGATTCCAGGCAAGGGCAGGAGATTTTTCTCTTCTCCAAAGCGTCCAGATAGGCTATAGGTACCGGGAACTCTTTCACCGCTGGCGACGCGGGCGAGGAGTGAATTTGTGCCAAGTCTTAAAATACGTGACGATATACCTCCACTTCCCCATACGTCTTTAAGAGTTAGAACAGTGTTACTTTTTTATCCGGGAACTCTAAAACGCACCAGACCAGTGGCTAGTATTGTGTATGTATACATATTACGAAAATAAAAGTATAGCCCTGTCTTCTCCTAAAACAACCAAAAATGGGTCTTCCTTCAAGGACGTCACATTTTCATCCTTTTGGCTTCAACACAGCTGGTTTCCTCGGTTTGGCAGCACTAGGAATGTGTGAAAGGTGCTGTCTAGTGTCGTGATGGCTACCAAGGTCACCGCACTCTACAGCCTGTCCACAATGGAAAGCCAGTATATTAAATGTGAACTATATAGGTATACAGCGCGATGAGATAGAAGAACATAGCACACCAGTCTCTTCAATGACAGTGTATTCTTAGCCTATTTTCGTGGTCTGTATCTAATGTATAACTTCGGTTTTCGGTGCTCAGCTGCGTCGTATACACTGAAGATCTAAGTTTCGGCGTATGTTATAGTCGCCATACAATTCAGCCGTGCTGTCCGAGACTTAGGCGTCTTGCTCTGTATATTCGAGTTACATATTAGTTCCTGCCATTTGGAATAAAAAAGAGATAGTTTTAACATGACTGTTGGTTGCGCACTCACAAGTACAAAAGCAGTAATCAGTTCTTCTTCGCATAAACAGCGCTAACACTTGGGATGCATCTGGAGGAAATGAAATCGAAAGGAAATTACAAAATAATTCCATGGAACCGAGTTAATTTTGTGACGCTGACAGGTGCTCGGCTAGTCCAGCAATTTCTCTCCTTTATGGAATCCGAATGTATACAGAACAGCATTTAAAAAATGTGGGGTAAGCCTGTCTAAATTTCATTCTTAATTCTTCACTGTTCACTGCATAACAAATAAGGACGCATATGCACACACGGACTGGTTCGCTATGTGTCTGTAGTCTACAAACAGATTAAATGTGTGAAGTTACTGATCAAACTTTCTGATTGATTTCTAACTTCTACACGTGTAACATGTCCCACCCATCTTACCCTCTGTGATTTGATCACTCACACAATATTTATAATGAGGTTCAATATGTAATTTCCTCCACATTCCCACTTAGAGCCACTCTCAAATGCCCTATATTCCCCCCAGCACCACCCTGTTCTCAGACATCCTGGTTCTTCTATCTGCCGTCATGGTTAGACCCCAAGTTCCGTACACATACAAAACAACAGAAAAGGTTATTGTTTTTAAATTTCAACATTTCTACTGCAAAAGAAAAATTTAAACGCCTTCGTGTACGACGTCTGGCAGGCTAAGAGTTTTTCACTTTTCCGTAGCTTTCCAACGTGGCAGAGGTCCCAACCAGCCTCCCATCCACTGGGTAACAGAAACCCTTCCCCTGCTGGTAAGAGCCGGGGCGTACGGACAAACTCGCCTTCATCTAGAGCCAAAGTTAAGAATGCGTAGGGTTATGCCTCCACTTCCCCACACGTCTTCATAAAGTCATGCTTAATTAGGCATAGGGGCATTTGACCCTATTCACCCTTACGGGTTACCACTCACCAAGTTTACAGACCAAAGTGAAAGTGTACTATAACTCAGAATGTATACCTCAGAAATCACAGTTAAAGGAAATCATTACAGCAGGCTCTCTTCTCGGGACGCCTAACCCAGAAGACTATAAGATCTGTCTTAATGTTATCTTCTCACCCTATCCTCGGTCTTGCAAGGGGCCATTATGCAAGAAATTTCCCCACCAAAATGTTTGCATTCAGTCTCTACCATCGTCACGCATCGGAGTATCTTTCTGACGTCACTACCCACAACACACTGTTCTAATTCTGACTGGTTCTATGTAACTAGTCTAATTCGCTTGCTGTGCGTTACCTTCCGCAATACTTTTCTCGTTACCAGATCGCAATGTCACCAACACACGCCACTGCTGACAAGAGGTGACTCATGTCACGCAAAAGCTCATTCCAGTCCCTCTCTTTGCCTTTTATCTCTTATCTCTTGCGAAGTGGGGAGGGGGCGTACTTCCAGCAATGAGGGAGGCAAATACAGGAAACAAAAACAAACAATACAGGCAATTCAAACTTACTTGTACCTGAACGGAACACAATACAAGGGTACACTACAGGTTTAAGCTTGTATACACATATACCTAACTCCAAGGACGTTTTCAGATGCCAGCGAGAGATAAAAAGTCGGAGCCTCAATTGTAGTTTACACAATTTAAGGTATATTCATAGCTTACACAACACTGTCCAACTCATGCACTGATCGTCACTAAGGAGTAAAGCTTTGGTCTTGAGAGCGTGGGTGGGTGTCCCGTATCTACAGGCACAGCTTGCGGAGAAAAGACAGAGATGTTGCCGAAGTCATTGTCTCTGTCGCCTTCCATTGGCTGCCATTTCTTACACAGTTTATAACAAGTCTAGAGAAAAATTACGCAAGCCCTACACACACAGCAAAACAGAAAATTCTAACCTGCATAACAGAACTCGTCCTCATAAGACAAGACTGAGCTTTAGTCCGACGTATTTTTTAAACTGAAATACAGCTGTTAGCGGTTTGATTTGGCCCCTGCGAAACAGCTGCTATGGTCTAAGTCACAATCCTGAGTAACGAACATTACTTCTTTGGCCGGACCAATTTAATAATTTGGCTTTGTGGTCCGAGTCGCGTAATCGAGTGGAGGCTTTGATAAGAGTACAATACTGCAAATTCAATTACGTTTCATAACGGATATATGTAGCGAACTCCATAAAGGGCAGTTCTTCTTGAAAAGTTAAACAGTCCCTGTGCTAGTCAAGTAATTAAGTAATTCATGCCTTTTACGAACCTTAAAGAATCACTGTCATGCGCACTGGATCTCATCCAGTTCTACTATAATCCATTCTAGACTCACACAAACATACGCACATACACGTGTGCAAACTATTTCTTTAACATGCGATTAATGTTATCCTCTCACCATCGTCCAGTTCCCCCACGGGATCTCCTTCCAGGTCTCCCAACTACGTACAATGCACTTCGCAGTTATCGTCCAAACCTTGGGCGCTCTATCCACCCTATTTCTGATCAAGTCAAAGAGGCTACGATGCGGACACGCGGTGGCGCAGGTGGTTGAGGCACTGCGTTACAAGCCGGGAGGTCGCGGGTTATATTCCCGATGCTGTCATTCTTCCAACCGCACTATGGCCGGGAATATTGCCTGGGGTGTAAAGATGGCCGGTGCGTAGGGCTGACAACCTTGATACCTTCATGTGCCGATTGTCTTAAAATCTGGGAGTCTCAACCTTCTGGAACCCTCAGAGCCTGTACAGGCCTGTACCAGGCTTTACCTGTACCCAACAGGCTAGAGTGTATATGCTAGTAATTGAACCGGACAAAAGTGTCCAGGGTAAAGTATTGTGTATAGACGCGTTCGCAAAGTAAAAAGCGACTGCTAACTCCCACATGTGTCTTGGTCAGTCGGTCCGTCCATTCCCACTGCACGGATTTAAATGTTGGGGGGAGTAGGACGGGAGGTACTAAGATCTGTCGAGAAAATGAAAGTATGGTCAAAATAACAGGCACTATATGAAAACCTTCGTACATTAATGACTGCTTTGGTTAAGGCCGAAAATCGACACTAATCGGTAGCAACCCATACTAATATGTCTTATTCCTTCAGGCGATTTACATGATGCATAATTAAGATAAATAAAAAGTACAATTAATATTTAACACTTACTGATTGTCTGAAAATGTGAAACTGGTATGCAGACAGGTTATGAATACACTTAGAAACTGAGTATTACATATTGCTACTAAGTCAGTAATTACAGAATATTTCGACGGGCTGAATGTCTGAGGTTACTTATATGACCGTCGATTTAACAAAATCAACGTGTACACGTACAAACACACACACACAAGTTCTGACGTTTTGCTGACCGTGCATCTCAGCATAATCTTAGCAACTGACCAACTTAATGCACAAATTCTTGTTTTATAACAAGTTTCTTATATTCCTCTACATGTTTCGAGCATTGTTGTGCTCATCATCAGGTCAGATTGTATTATACAGCATCCGGTATCGTCACACTCTGTAGGTAGCCGTCCGGTGTGCACATGCGCACCGGACGGCCACCTACTGAGTGTGACGATACCAGATGCTGTATAATACAATTTGACCTCCTGGTGATGAGCACAACAGTGCTCGAAACACGTAGAGGAATATAAGAAGCTTATTATAAAAGAAGAATTTGTGCATTAAGTTGGGCAACTGCTAAGATAACACACAAGTTCTGGAAAAACTAAGACACCAGACCCAAATAAGAGCAGCAGTATTCCCTTATATGTGCACTCTTGTCAACAGTAACACAAATGTTATCACAGCACAATAGATTAAATGCTATGCCATCCGAGAAGCGTCCAGAATGCAGGGATTCGAAAGCGCCTCAAATGTTACGTTATCTGTACATACCCAACCGCACTGATCTGCACTGAGATTTTCAGACCACCGGCAATGTATAATGGTGAAGGTAAACAACATGCCACGTTTGAATCTTTTTTAACAGCTCCGACTCCCAAGACTACAAAGAACAAAGAATGTCGAAATACATTAATTCAAGAGCTTTATCCTCCCTCCCATTAACACCTTCAAGGTGTTAGTACTGACAACAAAGACAAAACTGCCTGTAACGGAATTCGAAAGGCGTGACCGGGTTTCGTTTTCTGACAGTTTACACTTAATACAGGGCCTTTCGGTTACATTCAAGAGGTGGAAGTTAAAACACATTTACTTCGTAAAGAACCATTGCCTCATTATCCTCAAATTACACCATTCGTGTATTTCGACATTACAAGCCAGAACCGTGAACATTTCTTTTATTTCTCATTTTCCACACACACACACACACACACACCCGCGCACACGCGCACGCGCACACGCACGCAGACACACCCATATATACTGTCAACAGACGGGCTTAATTTCTTCCTACTTGCAACAAACATTAAATGCCATAAATTCCAACAGCCGTTCGCATAAACCATATAAAAAACAGTATTCTTTTGTGACAAACTGTATTCCCTTTTCTTGTAAAAGTTGCCGTTCATGATAAGTCTACTGGCATTATTTTTCACTTTCTCGTCTTGGCATTAATAGGCAGTTTCCTTGTGAAAACGGGTTTACATTTAACTTACGTTCCGATCTAGGCATATTTTACATAACTGCTGCGCTTTAGCGGGTAAATTCCACCACCAATGGCTGATACGAAACCAATCCCACCACTGTTCTAGGCGCACATAGTAGAGAAACCAATACGCGTTTTTCAAATTCACGTAAATTAAGTCAAAGCAGTATCTCCTGCACATGATGTAGGACTATATCGTCGTACCGCATCACACGGAGAATAACAACATGGATGGTTTAAAAGATTCGGAATGAGGGGTCACAGTCTCCTAAATAAACACATATAGGTAGACCTACTCAACGTTCTCTTGCGACGACTGAGACAATGGACCTTTCGTAACTTGCTGGCATTTTACAGTGACGTCTTCCCATGAATTCTTACGGCGTACAGACCATCCGTGGTCAACATTCTTGACTGCTCTCAACACACACGCGGCTACCACCAATCCTTGGAGACCCTCTCCTACATGACGTTGATACACGTCGTGGCGACAAGACACAGGGGTCCAGTCGCTAGGGTAAGAAGAAATTCCAAGTTCAAAAAAATGTATATAAAAAGAATAATTTTTGGATCAGATGGACTACTGTTTCCTTTTCAAAAAGGATTTCGCGGAGTTATGACGAACCAAGTTAACTGTGTTTAAACGATCACCTTCGACCGTTTCAAGCTAATGGCGCCGACTATTATACTTCACTTGATCTCATATATTCTGAAGGTCTTCACAGTTGTGCATAACCTACCACCAATCAAGCGGAAACATCTATAATTCAATCTCTGAATCAAGTCTGAGTTTATTCACGCTCTCATTATCAGTACCACTTCAGATCCAAGAGTCTTTCTGCCTTTATGGACTGAAAGTTTTAAATAAATGCATATGTTGATGCCGTGACACAAATCACGCACACATCTGATTAACCATATCCTTGTGAAGCACAGATGTAAAATTGTTTATGGACCCACTAACAGCATCGGCCAATTGAATGGCACATCTGTGCCAACTACAGCCCTCTGACATTTCAGGTCTTATTAGGATACTTTCCAATCTTTCCGCCTCTCCGACTCTTTCCCGTCCTCCCGCGGCTATTCAGATACAATATGCTGTTTTACTGCATAATGCAGCAGATCGATCTATAGCCACCCCTGTTTTGTGGCTATGCTCCATTTTTAATGAATGAGGATACCACGCACTGCCACTGCGATACATAATTGACAAGAGTGGTGTCTCGCCTTTTCACTTTCACAGTATGAATTTAAAGGAAAGGGAAAACAGGTGAATGCGTCTCACAGAGCATCTTTTCATGCGTTAGTTACAAGGAAAAGTAATTCCCTTATATCAATACACATCACTGAAGGTAATCCATGGAGAAGACCGGGCACTTTTGGTACCTTCTTGTACATAATATAAAGCGCAGTTATAGGATTCACTTAACAAACAAGCAGTTTTTGTTTCTTCGTGTTTATTTTAAGCCAAGCGGTACCCAAATCCCGAGAGCCAGGTCGCCCAGGTGACTAAACTTTGCACCGTGGCGACTAATATTTGCGGATCCTCGGCGTGGTATTGCCTCGCGTCACGCTTCTGGCGCCTACAATTTTGAGGTGGCTCCTGGATTTTTGGAATTTTGTGTACCTCTGCTTTAAGGGACGAAGTAGGAGCACTATATATCAAAATTTATATGAATTCAGTATACACTCGTCCCTTCTAGCTACATCGATAGCAGCGTCCGACCGCGTATATGAAACTCGTCTCACGGAATATTCGAAATATAGCTGAGACCGGATGACGGAAATCTCGCAGCTGATGATAACAGAATGATTAGTGGCGCTTGGTTGGAATAATAAAATAATTCACTGTCAGGTCTTCGCTGCAAACGACTCTTGTTGCTGTGTTGTTGCGCTATCAGTGTTTACAACAACGCTACTTGACGCTGCTCAATTTCGGACAATTTGCTACACTTGTGAGGTGACGAACAATTACACTGGTTGCTAGTATTTACTTGTTTACTGCCTTGAAAAGAAATATAAATCGACACGCCCAAGAAATTCAGACGCAAAATATGAACGGCTCGTAAATGTCTTTACGTATATTTTGCTCGTCGAGTGACGCTCATTCCTCAAGTACGACGCTCGACTCACGTCCTCACTTAGCAAGCACTCTAACCACATGCTCACTCGTCGGACACTCAAAGCAAGAACAAGTATGAGACGTCGAGCTATATGTTTACTGGACAAACACTTTAACTCATCCGGCTTTCCACGGCAGGGTGACGCTACAAATCGCAATCCTCCGCGTCAGTCCAAGTACTGATTCAATACAACGGTATTTGGTTCTCTGTTTAGAGGCAGTTCAGTTTTGATTCTCCTTAACTGAGCGAATAACATGATTAAAAACTTGATGCGGTTATATTTATATGACCCAGTTCATCGGCGATGTCTTTAACACCCGAGAACATTTATTTTGTAATCGAGTCCGTTTCTGTTTCAACGGTCACGGACTCCGTTGAAGGCTCGGCGGCCGACCTAACACTTGTGCGAGGCGCGTTCTTCCAACTCAAAACAACTGGCTTTGACACTACATAAACTGGATTCAGAGCCGAATTTCGCATTTTAATACCCCATCCCAGTAAGCCTGTTCGAGAATGGACTGCGGTCTGCGGCCGGTACAATTTATTTCATCAGCGTACAGTGTCAACTCTAATGAAATATACAAGGTCATCGAAAAAGATGGACGGGATTTGAAACCGCTATAACTTAAGATTGAAACCTTCGAACAAGAAACTGTAAGTAAGGTTATTTTTATGCAAGACGGAGCTCCTCCCCATTTCAGTTGCTCTGTGACTGACATTTTAAATGAGAGATTCCCTGATGCCTGGATTGGAAGGGGTGGACCAATACCCTGGCCACCTCGAAGCCCAGATCTCTCTCCACTTGATTTTTTTCCTGTGGGGGTACATTAAGAACATTGTG
>Ga0123357_10015085_pt1 | contig 10116 bp, 8 predicted proteins | sample TergutEmb28metaG_FD_89873 | JGI IMG/M metagenome (GOLD analysis project Ga0123357, IMG submission 89873) | Embiratermes neotenicus P4 segment gut microbial communities from Petit-Saut dam, French Guiana - Emb289 P4 | ecosystem: Host-associated > Arthropoda: Insects > Digestive system > Gut ... | reverse complement strand
TTTTTTTCTTTTTTTTTGCGTTGTTTTTTTCCGTTTTGTTGAGGGGGTTTTTGCGTTTTGTGGGGGGTTTTTTTTCTGGGTGGCCCCCCCCCGGGGGGGGGGTGGCGCGCTCCCCCCCCCCCCCCCCCCCCGACGACAGAGACCTTAAGGGCAGACAGCCAAGAGGTACTTTGCTGCACTGATGACGGAAGGTTGACGATTGAAGGGTGGGTGGTCGTCGTTAAGGTGTGATAGTCCATGGCAATCTCCCAATACTAATAGTTTTAATAATCAACAGGCCGTACAGTGGAATAATCCGGGTGTGGAGACGAGAACAGGAGAACCGCTAATTTCTATGAGGCCCTTCGCCGTTACGAAGTGCTCGGCCTGGCTGGTGTCGAAACAGTCCCATCGTGTCTGAGGCTCCAAGCCTAGTTACACTGAATTCAGCTGCAGTGTTGCATCCCACCATCCTGTCGTCGTTTCCTTACAGTACAGCACACAAAAACACTAAAGTTACAAAAACCCTCTTTTCCCAATATTATGGGAAGACTAAACAACCGTGCAGGAATGTCTGCATATGGTCAAGTCATCTGGGGAGTGCAATGGGTTGCCAGTGAGCCTCTAAGAGCCACTGGATGCTACAGTACCTTGTGTCGGAGGCTGTCGGAGGCTACGTTGCTAAGCGACGGCGACTTCCGCTCCCGGCTGCTTCGGTCCCACACTGCACGATAGCGCTGCAAGTCCGACTCCGAAGACGTGTTGGGGAAAAAATTGGAGACGTTGTTTCGTGTTGCTGCAACAGTGCAGAGGCCCAGCGGTCGTTCACTCTGTACATGTAACTGCCCCGGTAATATCGACTGAACCAACCATCTGAGAAATATTCTTGAAACATTAAAAATATCACGACAATGCAAATCACTCCGCATCCAAACGTTTTGATTACCAGTCGCTAGTAAATTCAATATGGGGGTCGAATGGACTACTGAGACGGAAACAAAACTGGAGGCACTTAAACTAACCCCCTGAAACTGCATGATTTCAGGCTTCCCCCGCGCAGTAAGTGATACGTTCGCGCTTCTGGGATGTTACATCCCAGAAGTGCGCAAATCGCAGGCTCCTAAAACTGTCTGTAAGAGATTTTGATGCAACGTATAACTGTTTTAATACTTGAAATCTCGCCAGCACGAATTCTTCATGTAATCACGGCTGATATTGTGACAAATAAGTATGGACACGACAAATTGTGCAGCCTGTGTTAGTATGCACACGTGAACAGCTTATGTTACCTAATGGAAATACGGGCGGGCAGAAGTCATTTCGTGTAACTGGGCCATTATTGCTGGTCAAGGCTGCGTTCCAGAGCAATTATTCAGAAACACGTAGGCGTAAAATTCTCAATATTTATTTACTTATTTTTGTGGTTTATTTACTGAAATTGTCAATAACTCAGACTAAATAACACCGAATAGAGGTGGAGTGAAGAGTTAATTTTAAAGAATGTGGAAGAAATATTTAGTGGCCCAATTTCAAATATTATCCTAGATGTTTACTGGAATGCTTGATAAAAACCGTGAAAATAGGTCCGGTCTTGATTTGTTTTTGGAGCCTCCAGAATACGAAGCACACCCGATAGACCGCGAAAGACTGATCGACTTATGCATTGTTGTTTCACTTGCCAGTCTACTTCCTTCTCAACAGCAGCATGCTTTTATAGTTGCCATGGCAAAAAGTTCTGATTAGCATCTGACGACCAATTTTTCATATGCTTAGTAAAGTGCAAGAAGCAATCAGCTGCTCTGACAGCAGTGAGTGTGAAAAGCAGGAAGCGCAAAGTTGTGCCTAATGTAGCGTAAACAGTCACCAAATGTGAGAAAACGCTGGCGTCGTCGTCTGGAAACCAAACAGCATTGCAGTGCTCCGTGTGACGCTGGGATTAATACACAGTCTATGTCGGAGGTGGCCAAACAGTTGATCGCGACCTACCAGTCGATCGAGGCCGCTTTTTGGTCTCTGGCAGCATTTATTCTTCGCCACACTACTACCCATAGATGTATAAATACAACGTGTCAGTCAAAAACACAACACTTTATTTTGTATACAATAAAAATAGTACAGGATGCGGCAGAAATAGTAAAGCATTTTAAAATTTTAGTTACATGTTTATCCGCTAGGGTATCGCGGAGTGCAGGTATTTTTACATAAGCAGTGACCTTCAGATTTATTTAACATGGGGCGCTGGGGAGTAAGAGAACGTGTGTGTGTGTGTGTGTGTGTGCTGTGGAACTGTTTATTCGAACGGGGTCAATTACAGAGACTCGGCGGCGATTTAGCTATGAACGGAATCAACAGGAAGCCCCATCTCCAAATGCAATCCGTCGATGGGTAAGGCAGTGGCGTGAAGAAGACTCTGTCACGTGTAAAAAGCCATCTGGTCGGCCGTCCTCAGTTCGCACACCTGACAACTTACAGAAGAAACACTTCAAGCCATTATGCGCAGCTTCTTAACTCGTGTGCACCTGTGCATTGAGGAGGGTGGTGGTCACCTAAAAGACATTGTACACAAAAAGTGAAACTATGTAAAAAAAAAAGTTAAGCACCATAGTAAATCGTGACGTGCTAAAATTGGTGTCAACTACTTTCAGTAAAATGTTATTCTTATTTATAATTAGTTCACTATTTCTGCCGCACCTGTATATTGTCGCCCTGACAATATACTATTTTTCATGTATATAAAATAAAGTGTTGTGTTATTGACTGACAGGTTGTATTTATATGTTATAACACTTCGGGATGGAAAACATCAAATATACCCATAACTGTTCATTTGACAGCATTTTTTTTGATCAACCTACCTCTGCGAAGAAAATTTCTCCCGGATGAAGATAATTAAATCAAGATACCGAAACCGTCCAACCGACAACGTTGTGCCTAATTATGAGCCCTCTTTCAGGAAGATGTCGCAAGCCATGTAGTGTCATGCACCAAATTTGCAGTAGGAATGTTAATAAAAAAAAACACCTTTCAATTACGTTAAATTGTTTTAGTTTGAGAATATCCATTTCTAATAAATGAAACAACTGCACTTTTATATGTTCGATGGTATTATGCTACATTACATTTATTTGCCTAGTTGACGTGATATTAACCCCTATCCTGCTAACGCGGAGAATGTGGTGAGCTCCTAATAACGCCAGCAAGTGGCAGATGGGATTTAACTTGGCACTGAAACGGTTAATACATTTCGTCCTCCGGTAGATCACGAACGATTTTTTGCCTTTACAGTAGATCACTGAGCCCAAAAGTCTGGCCACCTATGGTCTATGTCATAACCAGTCTCTGCTATAACACCTCCAGAGGCTTCGGAAAATGTCTGCAGAAGCAGCTATATGTCATAAACTTGTGCGCCTTTGCAATATTGGCATTCAATTGACTTCCAAAGCTTGCAATGTGTAGCCATTTGGCGCTGAAAAGCTCTACTATTGCTACTGCTTTGTTCAGTTACCTTCGCAAAAGTTATCTACCGTATGGGGGCGAAGGGTTGTGGCTTCGATACCCGCCTCTAGAGCTTTCAAGGCGGATACTGTGGGCGAAACACAAAAAATCAGCTGCAAGACAGTGGTACTGATGAGACGACGTCACTGTTCTGTGTTCTCACTGACAGAAGGTGGATTACATAAGCCTTCCTTTTGCTTAGCAACAGAGAGCCATTTTGTTTCGTTAAAGAAGAACAAAGTCATTTGGTCTAAATAAGAAAAACGGTCCTACAAGAAGGTTACTGTAGTAAACATACTGTTACAATGTTGTTACAACTGATCACTGAAATAACAAACATCAGCTGGAATTTCAGGTCATTTCATTTACTCAAGAATATACAACGAGTGCTCAGGTAACCATCAAATTTTCTAGCGTGACTGGAATACACCAAAAACGTTTTTCTTATTCATGAATCATTAAGCTACAAATTATAAAACATTTGCCTTTACATGACCGTAACGTTACATGAATCCGGTAAGAACAGTCTAACCTCTGCGAAAATCAGTGTATTCCATGAGAAAATAACCAGTTAAATGAAGTATAACGCCTCAGTGAAGTCATCTCATCGTTCGGTGTACCCAAAATAACATGAAACATTGCACAGACACAATTCATTGTTCAACTGTCGTCTCAGTTTCACTGAGGCAATCATAAATACAACAGAGCCGGTCGATTTTTCGAGACCACGAAACTATGAAGACCAGCAAATAAAGCGGATCTACAATTCTCTTTTCAGATCGTTTCCTCAAATAGCGAACACATATGTTGACACACCGTGTGATCGAAATGTTGCACTGATGATGGATTGTACTTTCGGTTCGGCTCAGAATCAATAAGCTAAGCCATCCATTCATACGCACTGACACGGCAACATCCCCTGAACAGAGATATCAGTGCATGAAAGACAAACGGAATTTAGACAAGTAATAAACTGTATGTTCATTGTGCATCAGTAAACAACGAAGAACAATCCTTTAAAGGCCTCTAGATGACCCGTAACAGGAAAGATTTTCTCCAGACATACTGGTACACAAAAAGATTATATGTAGGCCTGTACGTAAAAGTACTCCCTCGATCACCCATAGTAATCTTTGTTAATAACCAACTTGACAAACAATTCTTTTTCTTATATTTGTTTATTCGAATCCTCTAAATGTTTCGAGCAACCAAGTGCTCATCATCAGGAGAGTCAATTCTATCAATACGACCTCTGTTATATGTTACTGTACGTATATAGGTACGTATGTAGGTGACATATACCAGAAATCGTATTGATACGATTGACTCTCCTGATGATGAGCACTTGGTTGCTCGAAACATGTAGAGAATTGGAAGAAATAAATATAAGATTTGTGCGTCACGTTGGTTATTTACAGAGATTGTAATAAGATTTACGGTCAACAAAAGATAAAACATCCATGGTAAGTTTATGGTATGCATACATATTTCTATCCCAGCTCACCGGCCTTTAAAATGCTCGCATATACAAGCCTAAGTCTAGGTCTCTGACAATTGTTCACGGATGGCAAAAATTACCACTGCCTCCCACGTCATTACTTCAATATATCACGGTAATTACTGCCTTTTAGTGTGCTGTTTAACGACACTGTCATTTGCTAAGAATATGCAGCGTCGGTGACGAATGAATGACAATGGAACGTCGGTGACATGACAATGACAGAGGAAAACTGAAGCACTCGGGGAAAGACTTGTCCGTGCCCCAGTTTGTCCATCACAAATCCCACAAAGCCTGCCTCTTAATAGAACTAGTGCCTCAGTGGCGACAGATCGGCCTGACTCATGGCCCGGCCGAAAATTGTTAAATCTTTTTTTTAACTTTTATCCATAAACGTCTTATGAACATTTGATAGGCAGAGCACAGTGTGTACAGAAGACGGTTTGATGTATCCGTGACCAGAAGGTAAATACGGGCGTACAATGTGAAGCTGTCACATACCTTCTTCATGCACATACCTACTGACTTCTTCCTGTTCCAAGACGCCACGCCCTCAAAGCATTCTTTACGGACGTCCAACCTAACCTAACTTAATCACTATGACTTCACTATCGAGCCTCTTCTAGCACACTTCGGTCTCAAATGTAATACTTGCATTCAAGCTGCCTGTGGTGTATCTACCGACGCTCTCATAAGCTTATAGTGCTGTATACATCAGTTAGTTGATCGATTAGTGCAGTGGCTGCAAAAGTGTGTCCCGCGGTTCCCTAGGGGTCCGCGAGCAATTCCCGGAGGATGTGTGGATAAAGTTCTGCAATGACTGTTCTGAAGTTTATTAAATTTTTAATTCAAGGAATAATGTTTTGTTAAAACGGTCACTGAACTTCTTTAACTGGCGATTTGTTTATATATTTCGTGTTACCGTTAGAATATTCAATTAAGAAACCCCCCTGTACCAACGTAGCGAGAAACACTTTAATGAAGGTCAAATCATGCAAAGCATTTCTACCTCTGCTACTGGTATGTATTCACAGCTATCTAAAGTCACTTGTGATATATAAATTTTTAATTTTGGATACCTATCATTCGGACATTTTACATTAATGTGAGCAAAATGTGAGGATCCGTCGTTATTTTTCTAAGCCAAAATGGATCCACATGCCAAAAGTCTAGGAAAAACTGGATTAGTGAATAATGAATTCGTTGGTTGTGAGAGGAAATTGTCGTGGCCTGCTTTGATGTACTACATTAGCACATGCCTGGAGAAAGTTAGGAAAAATATGAGACACGTTAGTACAAGCATAGGAAGTCTCTTCGCCAAGATTCGAACCCAGAAGTTCCAGGACATGGAAGAGGACAGAAACCATCACTTGTAAATGTATCAGTACAGGAATCTGCCTATGTGGCCCCGACACGTTGCACAACTATGAGTAAAGGTGCAGACTTGCGACACTTACGCACGCTAACGGTGGCACTCCTGCTTGGTACCTTATGGCCTGTAGGACCCGTCTCAGGCGCGACAGCCTTCCGTGTTATGGCATCCAGTGATGTGGCATGCGGTACAGGTCTGGGGGAATCTTCGAGGTCCCAGAGGTTTGTGCTTCGTTGTGATACCTGCAACAGTGATTGGGGCGTGTGTCACACCGACACAGTGCCGAGAGGAATGGAAGTTGGTACGGAGGAAGAACAGGGACTGAAAGTGTCAGAGCATGTGGCGCTGAGGACAGGGTCTGGATCCGTGAGGCAGGAAGTGACAGGACGGTGGGAGAAAAATGGATAACGAGGTTCCTCATTATCCAGATACTAGGCTGGAGTAAAGTTTCGGTAATGCAACTATGCTACTGCCTGGGCGGATCGGGGTTGGAATCCCGGCAGGGAAGTACGTTTTTCTTCTCGAAATTGGCCAGACCAGCTTTGGGGTCCACCCAACCTCCTAATCAATATGTACAGTGGTTATTGCCAGGGGGTAAAGCGGCCGAGGCGTGACGGTAACAGCTCACCACTACCTAAGGCCCATGTTAAGAATGACTACGGCTAGGCCTATACCTCTGTTCCCCATTTATGGCTTCATGACGTGGACTGGGTCAACTTTACCTTCACCGAATATTATTAAAAGGAACAAGTCGAGGAGGATGAGATAGGCGGGGTATGTAATATGCAACAGAGTTGAAAATTTATACAATCTCTAGTAAGAGAACCTAAACAAAAGGGACTACTTGGGACACTCAAAATTATTAGGAAGGATAATATTAAAATGCACCTTAAAGGAAAAGAGTGGGAGGGTGTGAAATGAATTCATCTGGTTCATGACAGGGTGAAGCGCTGGGCTCTTGCGAACATAGTAATGAATCATCGGGTTTAACAGAAGTTGAGGAATGTCTAACCAGCAGGGCCAGTTATCAGCTTCTCTGTTCCATGGATTTCATGAGTTAATTTCCGAACACAGAAACAGAAATTGCATAACCATGAACCATAAAATTTGTATTCATTCTCTTTAGGGTAATTAAACAAGACGGATGATATGAGCGGGTCGCAGGGTTGTACAAGGCTAAGGCTCCCAGAGTTTCCAGACAATCCGCACATGAAGATGGTAAGGTTGTCAACCCTATATACCGGCCGCCTTTACCCCCTAGGAGATATCCTTGGTATTCAGTTCTGCTAGTGGCTGAGTCGACTCCAGGGCCATAGTGCGGCCGGAAGGATTAAGTCAATAAAAATCCCAATGACCCCATCAGGAATCGAACACGCGACTTTCCGGCTTGTAGCGCAGTGCCTCAACCAGCTGCACCACTGTGTACCGCCACGTAAAATGCAAGCACTTTTTAAGTACCTATGAAATTACTTGCTTATCACTCGCCATCTGTAACTTCACACAGACAATTCTACGTGGGACCAGCCCGATATCCAACTGTCATGTTGGTTATTTTTACTGTAAGCTCAATTACGAAAAGCTGCAGTCACAACAATTCACAACAATGGCTTTAAACTTACAACTTCCGGAGAAGCGATGGGAGCTGGGGGCGAGGATGGCAACTGGTTGTTGTTCTCGGCGTCGCGGAGCGATGCTCCAGTGTCCGCTGGCACTGTCTGAGGACGGGACCTCATGAAGATGCCCCTCCTTCGTTCCGCTGCGGACTGCGCCGTCAGGGGCCTACAACACCAACAATGGGGCGTTACTAGGTAACGATCCTCGTCAGCGGCTGCAACAGAAACAACAATACGCCGTTGCTAAGGGCAGAAGCCTGCGCCTTCACCCAGACAGATGCTTTACAAAGAGTCACTTTACCTACCGCTGTTCCCCTTTCCGGTCTTCTTCCTCATCGGCCTCCTCAGTAGTGACGTCACTGGGAGGAGTGAGGTAGCCCGTCAACCGAAGGCTCCGGGCCCGGAATGAACCCATCTTGAAGGACTGCCGGAATGACTGTCTCGCCCGATCAACTGCACAAGATGATTGGAGTCATCGAAAACCGGAAGAGTAAATCTTCGTTATACTGTACTTAGTTACAAAATCGTGTCAACAGATGGTATAAAATTTCCAAATTAATAGACTAACTAATTAGTAGACTCGTTCATGTGAAACAGTTATGAGACATGTCAGCTTCAACTAAACGTGTTCAATTCGTATTAACAACCTGAGACTTTTTTTTTCCTTCATTGACCGCTCTGAGGCAAAATCTGGCTTATATATACATGGGTCCGTGCATTGTGAATCGAATTTAATAATTGTCCAACAAGATGCGACTTATTCAGTTTATTACATTTCTGTATGCAGCTCTACATGTTTCGGGTGTTGACACCCATCATCAGCAGCTCGTACAACTGTAATTACAGGTTCTGGCATTGATTAACCGGATCTACTACCATCCACTCTCGTTGTTGAGTTGGAACTGATTCAGGTGTATCGCACCTACCGTACCAGAAGCTGTAATTACAGCTGTACGAGCTCCTGATGATGGGTGTCAACACCCGAAACATGTAGAGCTGCCTGCAGAAATGTAATAAACTGAATAAGTCGTATCTTGTTGCAAAATCTGGCTTGCGTGCTTGTATTCGTCATTAATAAACACCACAGCAGCTGGCCACATAAACCCCGCACGAAGGCCATGCCACTGGATGTCACTTAATAAACACATTCAAGTTCAGGATTCCAAATGTCACTCACACTTGCTGAGCTTGTGGTTGGCCTCCACGCCCTCCTCCGCAGGGGCGGATGGCGCCGTCAGGTCCTCAAAGTTTATGATGTAAAGACAAATGTCATCCACTTCACTCTTGATGGGCGCAATCACCTCACTGCAGAGGAACTTTGTGCCTGAGGGAGGACAGTGATAAGAATAGTCACAGTTAAATGGAGGAAGTCACACAGCAAGTCCAAGGCGAGTCTATGATATTTTGGAAACAAAAGGTTTGTAGCAGAAAAAGGTGTCCAATAAGCCGCATTCAGTAGCAGGGTCTTCCGGATGGAAAAGTATAGAACAATTATAAGTAGTGCAGTGCTTATTCAGTTGCAAAGATCAGGGTCCACTGATTTTTCAAAATTCTAGAAAGCACCTTAAGATTCTAGGCGCCTGAAAATTGAAAAGAGAGAAATTCCACACTGCGCATCCACAAGTATTAGGCGCCACCTGACGCCCTGGAATGATGTAACTCTGGTAAGAATACTTGCTGAAACTGTGTTATGTTTGTGGCCAAAAAGCATCACACAAACGCCACCAATGTTCAAAATCATGGACCGACCGCGGACAATGAACGAGAGATGTGACGTGAAAAGAGCGTATCGAAAAGGAGACTCTCTGATAAAAATAGTATTCAGTATGTCCGGTGGGTTGTCCTTCATAGGGGGGCAATGAATTCGTAAAGGGGGTGTTATTCTGCACAAAAATATCTCACAGAACTTTAAAAAATCTTTCAATTACTGACACACCGACAAAAAATAAGTTATTATTATTATTATCATCATCATCATCATCATCATCTCCTTTATGCAGGGTATTTATACTTATATTCCAGAAACAAACTATGTCCCTAAGGTATACAGTGTTGCAGCTATTCTGTTGTTACTATTCATGGTGCTTATATCGTTAGTTTCAGTGTTGAATCTATTGTACTTTTACATTAGTACTTTCCGAAGTATGTGTGCAGTGCCC
>Ga0123357_10015084_pt1 | contig 10116 bp, 5 predicted proteins | sample TergutEmb28metaG_FD_89873 | JGI IMG/M metagenome (GOLD analysis project Ga0123357, IMG submission 89873) | Embiratermes neotenicus P4 segment gut microbial communities from Petit-Saut dam, French Guiana - Emb289 P4 | ecosystem: Host-associated > Arthropoda: Insects > Digestive system > Gut ... | reverse complement strand
TTACAGTGTTAAGAAACATCCAACACTTTCTTCGCTTGGGGGGGGGTTACGTATCGATTTCTATTTTAGAAATCATCTTTTGTGTAATCATAAAATGGCCATTGTCACTTCATAGCTGCCCGGACACAGCAAGTGGATCATTCTAAAAAAAAGTGGAGAATTAATAGATGGCCGCCAAATCTCAGGTCTTCGCGTGTTGTTGATGGAGTGCGTGTGAAACATCAGCATTCTGTCATGTACTGAAGTCCCCCACCTTTATAATCAGCTCTTGTGGACAACTTGGAAAATTTTCGAAGAGTCATGCATGTGTACTTTAGGTGAGAAAACATGGAGACGGGACCTTCGTATTCCTAATTCTAAACTCAGCAAATAGTAAAAAGGAATTCACCTTACTAGAATCAGGAAACTCAGAATCGCCCACATACCATCTATAGTTTAAGCATATCTGCTATGTCACGCTTTCTGTTGTGTACAGGTTTTGCTACTAGAAAGTATTGTGTTATAAGTACACACACCCTTGAGATTGATGGCAGTTGTGAGACATTTTTCTCTCTAGTAGTTTACCGTGTATTTATATTGGTATTTGAAATGAATATTTTACTCGTATTATGTCGTACATTTTCCACATTCTTGGCTTGGTATTGTGAAGGGTTCGTGGAAGATAACAAAATTAATTTCTTATAATATGTTGACCATTAGGTCATTTGTTCTGTTGGCAGTGTTACTGTTTGCTGTGCGTGGCATGGAGACTACTAACGCTATTGCACAGGGGAGTGTGACGGACAAGTTGAAACCGTGCGGCTTGCACATGAATTAGTACAGTAAATGTTGCCAGTATAACTTCTGCCGCCCTGAAATTTCTGTTCGTACCACTCATTTTCTTCACCTTTCTTGTTACACGCTGTTTACTTATCGGCCTCACATGCCGCTTGTTAGCTGCCTTTTCTTGGTGGTCATCCGCATGCAGAATACTTGCGTATTAAAGGATCAAGAGTGCAGTTCTCTAACTGGTCAAGAAATTCCCTGCATGTTACTGAACCAGAGCGTTTTTCATTTCCGTTGTCAAAGCAGCTGGTCACTCCTCCCTGGCTTGAGCCAGTTTAATCCGATTTACGCCCCCCGATCCTGTTTAAGCTGCATTTTAATATTTTTGTCGCATCTACGCCAAGGTTTTCCATATGTTCTTACGTACTTTAGGTTTTCCACCACCAAAACGCTGTGTGCACTTCCATAGTACCACATGCTCATTTCATTCCACTCGGTTTTATTGATCACCTGAATAATAATTGGTGAAAAGTACGAATGAAGCTCTTCATCGTGCAGTTGTCGCCATTCTTTATTCCTCGGCACCCTGTTCTGAATCTCCCCCAGTCGGTGTTCTTCCCGTACCATACCTAATATTTTGCACGATCTGCAACCACAAATCATTTCAGGTCTAGGCTGTAGTATATTCCTGAGACTGCGGTGATTTTATTAGTGATTGTTATATATGAACCTGCGGGTAGGTGACCTCGGCGGTACTGCATTATTACACACAACTTACCTACTTTGTATACTTAAGAAGACGGGGATGAGTGTGGGGGAATAGAGCTGACTGTCGTTAGAAAACTGCTGTTATCAATTAAATAATTTTATCGCACATTCTTGCTTCGTGATTTGTTGTGTGTCATTGAAGGTAATGGCAATCGGCAGTGTGAATTGTGTTGTAGATCAGCTAGTATGTTAACTGTTGTGTAGTACAGTTGTTGCGTTCGTTATACACTGCCTTTGAAAGTTAGTTTGGGTTATTGCGCCGTGTGCAAACTAAAATTTGAGGAAAGGCTGTTCATGTGATGGTAGTGCTAGTTACGTGGTATAGTTCTGATCAACATGATCTTCAGGGAATAGCCGCTAATAGGGCGACGGGCGAAGTGTGTGTGTCTGGCCATTGTAATGCAAATAACATCATGTAAGGCAGGTGATAAGTTATGAAGATATTTCGGACTAACAGGAAAAAATTGAAATTGCGATCTCGTGCAGAAATAAAGAAAGCCGTGTTGTTTTGGAGGAATGATTGCTACCACTCATCTCATTTTCTTCCCATTGTTTTCTCAGCATGGAAGAATTGTAATATGTAGAGCTGGGCGAGCGCGCACGGCTTGAAACCATGGAAAAAAAAAACCCTGCTTCTATAACTCTCCGTCCGTCTTAATACCTGATAGTATTTCTTCACGTTTGTTCGTTCAGATTTTGCAGTGTCAGTGACAGTAATGATCCTGCTGTGGTTGGTGGTGACTAGGCCGGCATAAGGAGCAGGGAAATGTGCACACAAGAAGCGTGCATCCCCAGTGATAGCTTGGTGCTTACATTTTTTCGAAGGATCCAGAGCTGATTAAATCATTTTATCGATTGAACATTGTAGACTTCTTAATTGCAACAACGCAGGCACAGCAGAAAGAGGCGTGGCAACACGGAACCACATTACCACTATGCCACGCCATCCAGGGCAGACTATTCTGTTCAGTTGCCGGGGAGTTGAGTTCCGTGAACTCCGGCGAATTGCATTGTTTTCGCGTTGCAGTTACCTCATTTTACGTGTCTCAGTCCAGGTGAACGTGTTAAAGTTCAGTGTGGCAGAATATCTTCGAAGGTTCGTTTGCGATGCCACCTGGTGTTCACTCTATCAGGTTTTATGTTACTGTGTAAGGGTGTTACACCTTGCCTGTCAGTGAGGGAAGAACATGAATTACGGGTTTGGCACTATTGGACTGCTGTACTCCGTACATTGCCACGTGTTCGAGAAAAATTAACGCAGGAAACAAGAAGCCTCTTTATTCCCGGGTCCACGTCCAGTATCGGAACAGTTGCCTTACTGTTCTGTGATTTCTGGATGGCCAGATGGTGTGGACAGTAGAGAGCGTAGGTCATAAGTACAATATACAGTCATTAGATCTTTATAAATCGAACTGTAGATTAAGTGTTTGTGAGAAGATATGTCACGGAAAATATTTCGACTTAACACACTAAATTACAGGAAGTTTGCATATGAGAAACTCTGTACTCTGTATTAGTCGCCACATATGATTGGGCTTGTCGGGTTGAAGAGGGTGAGATGTGTGGAGCATGAGGCATGTTGTGGAGACAAAAATTTATACCACGTTGTGCTACAAACACCTGAGGGGAAGAGAGCACTTGGGATACTTTGGCGTAGATGGGAATGACATAAGATGGGGTCTTCAGAAAGCAGTGTGAATGCGAGAAGTGGATTCAGAATGGGGATCACTGACAGGCTGTTTCAATGAACACGATAATAAACTTTCAAGGTGTATCAAATGTGGTGAGTGTTTTTTGTATGCATCTTTGATGGGTGTTCTTTGGTACATTACTAACATATGTTACGAAAAGGTGTGTTGAATATTGAGTGACGTTTAGGTTCTGAAGATGGAATTTGCTCAGCCAGAAGTTTTAGTTCCTGGAATAAACAAGCCGCTGGAAATATTCGTGCTGTTCAAGGCATGGCTGTATTTGGAACTGGGGCGATGGCTTGAACATTTTTGTCCAGCCTGTAATGTTAGGGTATAAAAAATAGCAGTTTGTTGAAACTAAATTAAAACAGCGTTCATTTAGATTTTTAATTGTGTTCAGATATCAGCATTCAATGATACCTGAGAACAACCTTACAGAATATTTCAATAAGTACAGTGTTTTATCGCTTGCCTGCCGAGTGTCGAGTGGACAACATCGTTGCTGCATGACGCCAGAAGATGCCATCCCCTGTTACCAGTATAGCATTTTATTGGGATTACAGAGCAGTGCTTATTTTATTCTCAATTCCGAGGATTATATATTTCAGTAGGGGAGTGCAGAAGAGTGATATGTTTATCAGTATCAGAAATATGGGGCGGAACCTGTCGGTATCAGTAGGCTAGGTTCTATAACTTTATTTATTTGGACTTTTTCCATTGTCAAAACACACAACAGCACACACGCGTTCTGGAAACAACCCTTTTTTTTTTCTCTACGGGTGCGTTAAAACTAAACCTGAATTCGGAAACGAGTTGTTTCCGAAATGTGTGGTGACGTTTGTTGTGACAGTGGAAAAAGCCATGAAGTGATAAAAGCTGTGTGAAACTATTGTCAAAAATATGTTATTCAGTCAGTAAGTTAGTGTCAAGAGTTTTACGTTTGTGACCGCATTCCACAGTTCTTCAGTCATTGTCATATGGTGCTGAGAGACAATTTGTGTTGTAGACCTACAGTGCACTCTGCATAAATGTAGAATTTTTTGTTTGCGCACTTCTTTGTTACATGCCCTTGTTACAATACATGTTTCATTTTTGTGCAGGGAACGGCAGAATCAAGAAGCACGGGAGCTTGAGAAGCAGCACAAGGAACGGGAGAAGGAGCGAGAAAGGGCAGAACGCGAACGTCAAGAACGAGAAAAGTTAGAGCGGGAGAGGCAAGAAAGGCAGGAGAGGGAGAAAATGGAAAGAGAAAGGCAAGAAAGAATTGAGCAGGAACGCCAGGACCAAGAAAAACAACGAGCAGTTCAAGCCGTTCACCAACACTTTGAGGAATCCCTGCGTTTGGCACAGCAAAGAGTAAGTGCACGTGTATGGCGGTTAGCATTCAGAAGCGGTGGGGGGGGGCATTGTATTCATAGTTCTGTGGATGTGCTTAAGTGACCATACCGCTTCTGCATAAGCTTTTACAGGTATGCGCTGCATAATGATGTTTCGGTCAGCGACGGACCGCATATGTGACAGTGGTGTCCCATAAGATTATATTATAGTAAAATATTATAATACTCACCATAGTGTTCAGTTGCCTACAGTATTAAGTACAGTAATATGCTGTACGGGATTATAGCGTAGGAGCATTAGGCTGTGTATTGACAAGGTGTGTAATAGGCTGTATTATTCTAGGTTTGTGTAAGTACACTCTGTGACGTTGGCGCAACAACGAAATCGCTTAAGACGCGTTTCTCAGAACGCATCCCCGTTGTTAAGCGATGCATATCTGTATTTTTTATGTACACATATGCTCCCAGCTGTACTATTTTTCTTGGTTTCTGAATTTTTTTTACATAATTATTGCCTCCTGATTGCTTGCATGTCAACAGTAGGCACTGTGAGTGGGATGAGGTGAGAGTGGGTATTGCATTGGAACGAATGGGGTAGGAAGTGGGTCATTAGTCATTTTCAGGTTATTCTCCTGTAAGGCACAATAGACATGACTTTGCATAACCAGTTTTGTGATAAAGTTTTGAGATGCATTCCTTTGATGAAATATGAGCATGCCATATGGCGTGTGTGATAGCGTGGTTTCAGTTTGTTCATTTACACCATAATGAGATATTTCTGAGGAGAAGTGATTGCAGGAAGATTTCTGTTGAGGATGCAAGTTTCCTGGGATGTTCTTGACACAGTGTAACATCGCAGAAGGCCCAAATATTCTGCAGCATCTCTGTGGAAACCTCAAATGGCATTCGCGTAAAAGTAAAGAGTTGACTGCCTTCATAATTTTCTGTCTTACTGTCCGTTGCCTAGGAACGTTGAGATTACAGTATATTAAATTGTAATCTTGGCTGTTGTGTGTTGTTGATGTGATAGTTTTCACATATGATGAGGGAAGGACACAGAATTTGAGATTCGTGTGCCAGGGAGAATATGCATGTATTGGCCCCCTAGAAAATAGTTAATAGCAATCGGATTCCATGCCATATATTTTGTGATAAAGGAAGAGGATTTGAATGGGCTTGTGTCATGTGTGGAGTGGGAGAGGCTTGGTAGGAAGACTGGGAGTTAAGAAACCACTTGGAAGACTGGACACATTTGGGAGGGTAGTTTAAGTATGGATTTGAAGACTGGTCATACTGTGTGGAACAGATTTAACTCAAGATAGAGACTGTTGTTAAGCTGTTGTGAACTCTGTAGTGAACCTTTGGCTTTCAGAAGTTTAGCCTACAGGGAATTCGTAGTGCTTCTGATCAACGTTGGAGTTAGTTAGGCAGTTAACCTGCTCGGAAAGGGTTGTTTGTTGAAATTGTCTTTTATCACATTTAAAATTGATTTGTTATGATTAAGGTAAAAAGATTGGAAAACCTACAGTTAAGTTGTCTTACATCCTGTCTTCAGGTTTGGTTCGAATTGTGTTATGTACGATATTCGTGTAAGCGAAATGGGCGCATTGATCTAAGAGGATGAGGTAGCATTTACGTGCATTAAGTATCCTGTGCCACTTCCTGCACGTTTGCTGTCCAACTGCGTTTTGATGAATCATCAGACCTCATCTGAGTTCATAGTTTTGGCTAGGTGCAATTCATGTGTGTGCTTAACACCAGCAGTAGCATCAGGTGAATTTAATTTGTATTCTTGCTAATAACAGTGACTTAAATTGCATAGGCATAACATGTTTCATAATTATTGTACTCTGTAACAAAATGTGTTTGAAGTGTATCGTTAGGAGTTTAAAAATCTAGAGTAAACTTCCCAGTTCAGATGAGCTGCCCTTCACATTTGACTTTTAACGCAATTGTGCTTTCTGTGCTTCTGGTATGAGGTGGTCATTTCCTGGGGGTAAAGTGCTATGGGAGGGGGTTGGGGACCGCTCATCTCCCTCTAGTGCTGAGGCAAAGAAAGAGTGGAGGCGTACCCCTACTCCTCTCGCATGTCTTCATGGTGTGTACAAGGGCAACTTTATCTGTCTTACATTTTTTGTGTTGTTAACATGATTTATTTCAATTGCTCTGCATTAATGGGGTCATCGTCGACGTGGCGGGATTTCGAGGAGCAATTACTCAGGCAGCCCTCATCTCATGCCAGTTGTCAATTACAGACTACTGAAACTGCAAACAGGTTGCCTGTTGTGTAACAGTTTAATCAGTGCGTCATATAAATGTGACTGAATTGCCCGTCCGCTGTGGCCCTGTTGATGAATGCCGAGCTGGAGCATGAATTTCAACATGTATGTGGTGTAGGATTTTGATGCTGGGTTGGTACAGTTTTACAGCGGTACTTTGGGATTTATGGTGGACAAAGCGTCTCTTGGGACTGCACTGGTACTCTGTATTCATATCGGTTTGTCTTCGACACAGCTGGCCAGCAGTGTTTGCCACTGAGCACGTCGCTAAACAATAAACATGGGGATTATGCCATTCACGGAATTGTCCAACTCGATTTCTCATTACGAACCACAGCGCGGCGTTATGCACGTCACAGTTTTTGACCCAAAAGGTTAGCTGCATTGCAGATTTTGTGATTGTACAGTCGGACATTGTGGGGCGGGTAGCTCAGTCGGTATAGCGACTGACTACGGGCTGGACGGTCCGGGATCGAATCCCGATGGGGACGAGATTTTCCGCCCGTCGAGACCGGCCCTGGGTCAACGCAGCGTCCTGTAAAATGGGTACCGGGTCTTTCTCTGGGGTAAAGTGCGCCCGGGGCGTGCTGCTGACCACTCACCCCCTTCTAATGCCGCGGTCGTGGAAGAGTAGAGCTATACATCTACCCACTCTCTGGGCCAAACCGGGCCTGTAACGGGATCGTTTTACCTTTACAGTCATACATTGGTCACTTCGGATTGTAAGTTCAGGACTACTACTAGGCCCCCCCCCCCCACCCAAATGTATATTTTCTGAAACCGCCATCATAGGCACGTGCATCGCAAAGATTCATGCAGAATAACACAGCTGAAAATACTAGACGGTTTTAGTATGTTCAGGCTAATTATAAATAAGTCTTACACGTGTGTGTCTTGTAATGGGCAGTAAGAACAAGCTGTTGAAAATAGCGCGTTGTTTGCAGAAATGAAAAGCACTGGTAACAGCCTTCATATATCACGTCAGCGTTGAGCTGCTGTCTGCAGAAGGTCAATACAAAATAATGCCTCCATATTCCAGAGACGTGGTGAGTCAGCGCCATACTCCTACCCTGCGCTTAACAGGTCTTTGTGTGGGGATTTTCATGTTCACCCACTTCGCCAGATCTGAACCCTTTCCTCTTTTGTGTGACGTTACTGAATTCCACGTAGTTGGTTCAGTACAGTCCGCACATATCTTCAAACCGAAAATTTCTGTTCATTCAGTTATTCACTGCGTTTGTACAGCAGTTCATGGAAAGTTGTACAGTTCGTTAGTTTACACTAAATGCGCTATATTGCGCGTGGTTTTGCTTGGAGAAATGATTTGCAAGGGTGTGTAGGATGGTTTGTGAAAGGTTAATGTTCATTTTGTTAACGAAGGATGCATTTTTAACTGTCATACAATGTAAAAAATCGCCATACCTTTTTGTATTTGTCGGTCATCAGTTGTTATGTTTGTGTAGATTCCAGTAAACCCACATTTTTTGCGGGAGCATACACAGTTTGGCGGGAATTGGCGGTGGCGAGTGTGAAAGGGGTTCATTAACTTGGTGGCAGTGTTGTGCGGGATATGAAGAATTCGGTTAGCCATCCGTGTATATTCACATCGTCACATGTACATAGACGGGTCTCATTGCATTTTGTTCATACAGTACCAGTGACTGCTTATTCATACGGTACTTCCCCAGCCTATTGTGTTACACACATCACAATTTACGTTTTTCAGCGTCAATTTTTGCCGTGTACGTTCATTGTATTTACATTTTAGGTCAGTACTGTTAACAGGTTTACAGATGTTATTGTTTACCCATAGCCTGCGGTACCGTGTCGCCCCATAATGTATTTATTTAGTCTGATGTACGAAAGTTGTTTCCCGTTACATGTATGGTATTGCGTTAGACGGCACTTTCATGAAAAATTGGTCGATGTGCCAGTTCTGCCAGCTGCACGTGGAATAATTTGTTAGGTTTCCTGTTGTCTGTTGCTGTGTCGCGGAAATATTTTGAAGAATATTGTTGTTGCTTATGTTTGAGGACACCTGTATGTCAGAATATGGCTGAGCTGTTTTACACGCAGGATGTGTTGAAAATTGAGTCTTCTGATGATGTCTTCAAAAAAGTGTAATAGTGTATAGTAGTGGGAGTGGTTGGGGTGGTTTGGAGAGGTGGTGTGCGAATGAGTAATCTCGTGATGAATACGTCGATGAATCATGTGAAGCAGTGTTGCTGGCCTTGTTGTTATGAATTGTATGTTTTTATGTATGTGGCCGGGATCATACAGTTTAGTGCGGAATAGGCCACAGACAGGAAATGGGAGGACCAGAATTAGCTAGCAGACGGTTCACAAGGTAGTCTGTCTTCAGAATTCCTGCTGTGTTTCCGTCGCAACCTCTTTGGGTCTCTACGTTGCTCTTCCCCATATGACTGGCCAGCTGGAAGGATGGCCGCCGCAACTGCCTGTGAACCATTATTAAGATGTTATGTACGCCAGATGGCGTCTAAGACCAGGCTGACTAGGTGAAGAAAAGTTTCTCCTTTTCCCAGAGGATACGAATCATAAGCTAACCGCCGACGTTGTGTCCGTGTGATGTTTGAAGAGTAACCGAACGTTGAAGGTACTTTTATGTTTTATGATAATGAAGGATCTTCAGAGATGTGTTTGCGCTATACGTGTGTCACACGCTGTTTGTCACTTCGACTAATGTCGTATTTGTGCAATATTTTGAATACTTTTCCATGTTCGAGCTTATGGTTTGAAGTATAGGAACACGATAAAATAATATTGACGCACTTTTAATGAAGGTAAAGCACGTGAATGCAATTAAGTATTGATGTCGCTGAAATATGTGAAAATTAACACATTATTTACTGTAAGTGGCAAATTTAAGGTACAGTGGTGGCCAGGGTGCAGATGGCAACACAGTGGGAACGAACACGTAAATCTTCTACTGTTAGGCAGGAAACATTCACATATATCCTGTGTTTAGTGAAGTAGTTGATGGATTTTTTTTTCCCTGTTAACGAAACGTACCTGCTTTGAAAGTTGTTACAATCGGGGCAGACTACAAAGGAGTGGACCGTAACAACAACAGGGCTGTATGAAAGCTGAATAAATAATAGGAATCTGCAAGTCACTGCTACTCGCAAGTTCGCTGCGACGTAGTTCGGTTTCGTTGACAGTGTAATCTCATAGAAAACAGCTGCAGATGGCCCCTGCAGTTGTAAGTATGCAAATGTAAAACTGAGGCCGAGTTGTAGAAGCCTTATACAGTTAATG
>Ga0123357_10015082_pt1 | contig 10116 bp, 3 predicted proteins | sample TergutEmb28metaG_FD_89873 | JGI IMG/M metagenome (GOLD analysis project Ga0123357, IMG submission 89873) | Embiratermes neotenicus P4 segment gut microbial communities from Petit-Saut dam, French Guiana - Emb289 P4 | ecosystem: Host-associated > Arthropoda: Insects > Digestive system > Gut ... | reverse complement strand
CCACCGTAAATAAGGGAAGATTTTCTCTTCCGTAACTGAAGCAAAAGATGATAGGTATACATTTTTAATACTCTACTGAATGTACTGTCACCTTCTGCAACTGTCCATTCTACAAACCCAGTCTGCTCACACAATAACAGCACAATATTTGGTACCATCTGATGGACTGACCGAAGGTCACTTCTTTCATTTGTGTTGTGGCTGTGGCTATCAGCAGTGCTGCATTACAGGTGGATGGTAATCAGACTGATAGCTTTACATTGAAAGGAGGGCTGGACAAAGCCACGACCTGAAGCAACTTACTGCAGGGAGAGTGTGAAATGTTGTGACTAATACAGCTGACAGTTCAGATCGGTTTATAACGACCACAGCAGTTAGCTATGTGGCTTAGGGACGGCAATGTAAAAGTGTGTAATAATTCTAGTCCGCCGCTCTGTACAGCCATATGAAAGACGGTTCTTCCCTCATCATCTGTGGCTAATAATAAATTATTATTAATTTCCTTTGTTGTCATTTTCTCATTAGCCACCCCAATACTTTCTGTAGTATTTCTAGTATGCCGCACTCTGCTGCTACATAAAGACAGTTTTTCACTGATTATGTGTGGCTAACAATAATTAATTAATTATCCCCTCTGTTGTTACTTTATTGTTAGCCCATTTGCATACTTTCTTTAATACTTCTATTCTACGGCACTTTGCTACCATATGAAAGAAGGTTCTTCCCTCATCATCTGTGGCTAATAATAAATTATTATTTAGCTCCTCTGATATTAACTTCTCGCTAGCCCACTCCCATGTTTTCTGTAATAATTCTAGTGCGCCCACTTTATTGCTATATGAAAGACAGTGCTTTCCTAATCATCTGTGGATATTAACAAATTGTTATTTATCTCCTCTGTTGTTAGTTTCTCGACGGCCCATTCCCATAACTGCTCTAATATTTGTTGTCTGCCCTGCTCTGTTGCCACTTGAAAGATGTTTCTTCCCTCATAATCTCTGGCCAATAGTAGTTTACTTTTTATCTCATGTGTTGTTAGTTTCTCATTAGCCCACTTCCATATTTTCTGCAATAATTCTAGTTCGCCACACTTTACTGCCATATGAAAGACAGTTCGTCCGTCATCATCTGTGGCTAATAAAAAATTATTTTTCATCTCCTCTTTTGTTAGTTTCTTTTCAGCCCACTCCCACACTTTCAGTAAAACATCTAAGTTCCCAATCCATGCAGCCCAGTGATAAGCGGTGATTCCCTCATTGTCTGGGCCTAATAACAATTTATTTATCTCCTCTGTTGTTAGTTTCTCTTCAGCCCACTCCCATACTTTCATTAAATAATCAAATTTCCTATGACACGCAGCCCAATTCCAAGCTGTCGCTCCTAAAATGCCTGTGGTTAATGACAATTTATCACTTATCTCCTCTGTTGTTAGTTTCTCTCCATCCCACTCCCACACTTGTAGCAGTACGTCTAGTTTTCCCTCATATACTGCCTCATGAAAGGCGGCCATTCCTGTATTAATTGAGTCTAATAACATTTTATGTATCTCCTCGGTAGTTAGTTCCTTTCTAACCCACTCCCATACATTTTTTAATGTCTTTAAATTTCCCCACTTTGCTGCCATGTGCCAGGCGGTCCTTCCCTCATTGTCTGTGCCTAATAACAATTTATTATTTATCTCCTCTGTTGTTAGTTTCTCTTTAGACCAATCCCATAATTTCTGTAGAATTTCTAAATTGCCCCACTTTGCTGCCATGTGCCAGGCGGTATTTCCCTCAGTGTCTGTGCCTAATAACAATTTATTATTTATCTCCTCTGTTGTTAGTTTCTCTTTAGCCCACTCCCATACTTTTTGTAGAATCTCTAAGTTGCCCCACTTTGCTGCCAAGTGCCAGGCGGTATTTCCCTCAGTGTCCGTGCCTAATAACAATTTATTATTTATCTCCTCTGTTGTTAGTTTCTCTTTAGCCCACTCCCATACTTTCTGTAATGACTCTAATTTGCCCTGCATTGTTGCCAAGTGCCAGGCGGTCCTTCCCTCATTGTCTGTACCTAATAACAATTTATTATTTACCTCCTGTGTTGTTAGTTTCTTTTTAGCCCAATCCCACACTTTTTGAAGACTCTCTAAATTGCCCCGCTTTGCTGCCAAATGCCAGGCAGTGTTTCCCTCAGTGTCTGTGCCTAATAGCAATTTATTATTTATCTCCTCTGTTGTTAGTTTCTTTTTAGCCCAATCCCATACTATTTGTAGAATCTCTAAATTGCCCCACTCTGCTGCCGAGTGCCAGACGGTCTTTCCCTCATTGTCTCTGCCTAATAACAATCTATTTTTTATCTCCTCTGTTGTTAGTTCCCTTTTAGCACACTCCCATACTTTTTGTAGAATTTCTAAATGTCCGCACATTTCTGCCAAATGCCAGGCGGTCTTTCCCTTATTATCTGTGCCTAATAACAATTTATTATTTATCTCCTCCGTTGTTAGTTTCTCTTTAGCCCACTCCAATACATTTTCTAGAACCTCTAAATTGCCCCACACTGCTGCCAAATGCCAGGCGGTTCTTCCCTCGTTGTCTGTGCCTAATAACAATTCATTTTTAATCTCATCTGATGTTAGTTTCTGGTTAACCCACTCCCATACTTTCTGTAATAATTTTAGTTTGCCCCACTCTGCCGCCATATGAAAGATAGTTCTTCCCTTATCATCTGTGGCTAATAATAAATTATTATTTATCTCCTTTGTTGTTAATTTCTCGTTAGCCCACTCCCAGACTTTCTGTGACATTTCTAGTTCGCCGCGCTTTACTGCCAAATGAAAGACAGTTCGTCTCTCATTATCTGTGGCTAATAAAAAATTATTTTTTATCTCCTCCGTTGTTAGTTTCTTTTCAGCCCACTCCCTTACTTCCAGTAAAAGATCTAAGTTCCCAATCACGACAGCCCAGTGACAAGCGGTCATTCCCTGACTGTCTGTGCCTAATAACCATTTACTTTTCTCCTGTGTCGTTAGTTTCTCTTCAGCCGAATCCCATACTTTCAGTAAAACATCTAAGTTCCAAATCCCTGCAGTCCAGTGAAAAGCGGTCTTTCCCTCATTGTCTGTGCATAATATCAATTTATTTATTTCCTCTGTTGTTAGTTTCTCTTTAGCCCATTCCCATATATTTATTAACGTATTTAAAGTGCCCCGCTTTGCTGCCAAGTGCCAGGCGGTCCTTCCCTCGTTGTCTGTGCCTAATAACAATTTATTATATATCTCCTCTTTTGTAAGTTTCTCTTTAGCTAAATCCCACACTTTTTGTAGAGCCTCTAAATTGCCGCACAATGCTGCCAAGTGCCAGGCGGTATTTCCCTCATTATCTGTTCCTAATAACAATTTATTATTTATCTCCTCTGTTGTTAGGTTTTCTTTAGCCCACTCCCATACTTTTTGTAGCGACTCTAATTTGCCCCACAATGTTGCCAATTGCCAGGCGGTCCTTCCCTTATTGTCTGTGCCCAATAACAATTTGTTATTTATCTCCTCTGTTGTTAGTTTCATTTTAGCCCACTCCCATAGTTTTTGTAGAATCTCTAAATTTCCGCACTCCGCTGCCAAATGCCAGGCGGTCTTTCCCTCATTGTCCCTGCCTAATAACAATTTATTATTTATCTCCTCTGTTGTTAGCTTTTCCTTAGCCCACTCCCATAAATTTTGTAACGTCTCTAAATTACTCTGCTGGGCTGCCACATGCCAAACTGTCCGTCCCTCATTGTCTGTGCCTAATAACAATTTATTATTTATTTCCTCTGTTGTTAGTTTCTCTTTAGCCAACTCCCATACTTTTTGTAACGTCTCTAATTTGTTGCACTCTGCTGCCAAGCGCCAAGCGGTCTTTCCCTCGTTGTCTGTGCCTAATAAGAATTCATTATTTATCTCCTGTGTTGTTAGTTTCTCTTTAGCCCAATCCCATAACTTTTGTAGAATCTCTAAATTGCCCCACTTTGCTGACAAGTGCCAGGCGGTCTTTCCCTCATAGTCTGTGACCAATAACACTTTATTATATATCTCCTCTGTTGTTTGTTTCTCTTTAGCCAATTGCCATATTTTTTTTAACATCTCTAAATTGCCCCGATGTGCTGCCACATGCCAGACAGTCTTTCCTCCATTCTCTGTGCTTAACAGCAATTTATTATTTATCTCCTCTGTTGTTAGTTTCTCTTTAGCCCATTCCCATACTTTCTGTAACATCTCTAAATTACTCTGCTCTGCTGCCACATGCCAGACAGTCCTTCCCTCATTGTCTGTGCCTAATAACAATTTATTACTTATCACCTCTCTTGTTAGTTTCTTTTCAGCCCACTCCCATAATTTCTGTAATACCTCTAAATTACCCAGAAGTGCAGCAACTTTCCAGACGGTCTCTGCTTCGTATGACCAATCTTCATATTGCATGTCGAATTGTAAAAATAGAATCTCTTGCCTCCATGACCAAAGTGTTTTTTGTCTACCCCACCATGCTTCTCGGGCCGAGGATTTAATTTTCACTGTTACTCCTGCTAATAACAATTTATTTTGTATCTCCTCTGTTGTTAATTTCCTTTCAGCACATTCCCATACCTTCTCTAATACCTGTATATTGTTAGAAAGTACTGCTATTGTCCATGCTGTTAATCCCTCTTCATCTTTTTCTAACAGCAGTTTCTTGACCACGCCTGTGTGATCTCCTGCTTGTACGCTATCCAACAAAAATTCTATAATATTTGAGTTGCCTTCATAAGCTGCTCTGTGTAATATTTTATCACCATTTTTCCTCAAATCATGTATCCGATTTCCGTACTGTTTTAACACGACTTTTGATATCTTATACCTTGACAATAAGCCATCTATGAAAGCTCTAATAACCTGATGTTGTTCTTTCTGAAATATATCTTTCAGTACAAATGTCAATACTTGCTCTGAAGTGTTGTTCCCCTCTGTAAAACAGTTCACCAAATAGTCTGCAACATAATACTCGGCGAAGATGCGGCGTATAAAGTGCAGTTTGCCGCCATGACTTACTTGCACTATCCCAGTTCGTGTTAGTTGTTCGGTTGAAAAAGAAATTTCCGTGTTGTTTTGAAACAGTGCGATTTGTTCCTCTGTGAACAGCACCTTCAAGGCCAGAAGCTGGTATTCCTTACTCATCTGCCTTATTTCACGTTTCCTTTGATCTATTGCAAACGCGCTATTGACCGGAACTTGAAGCTTTTCCTCCTGATAGATGTCATATTTTCTTTCAATGAAGAGTCTGTATAACTCAATCAAGTCTAGCTTGAACGGTAACTCAGGCGTGGATTCTGTTGACTCACAAAATATTTTAACATCTTCATCAAATGCCTCCGCCAACATCCGGCACTGTAATGGGATGCCGATGAACTGCCTGTCTTTGTCACTAACTGAATTTCCCAGCTTCTTTATTAAATGTTCAGCATATACTGCTAACTTGTTATTTTCTCTTTCTTTTCTTTTATCTTCTGTCTCAGTGAACCAGTCTTGTAAACTCCAAAATTTTGTTAAGAATTCAACTTGATCTTCTTCAGAAAAAGGCTCAAGTGTGTAGGACAGCTGCTGTAGCTTATCTTCCAGTTCCTCTCTCACATGCGGTCTGGTGGTGACCCACAGCTGTTCTACCGCCGTCTGCCTTAGAGCTTGCAGTAAATCAATAACTGTGTCTTTGTAGAATGGACTGACTTCATCAAAACCATCCAGCATTAATATTACTTTTAATTTATGTTTTTGTTCACAACACTGTTTAAATAATTCCTTCTCTAATCCAGGTTCAAGCTTCAGCAGTTTCTCCGATACAAACTCAACCACGTTCTCCTTGTCAATCTGTTCTTGCTCCAGTTCCTTCAGTGCATCTGTGTGGTCATTTAAATCAATTGTCACCACCCATTTGGCAGGGAACTTCTGTTTGGTTTGCTTAGACAGATGTGTCAATACAGTGGATTTACCCATCCCTGCTGTATCAGAAATCAGCATCACTCTCTGGTGCTCTACTTGCTCCAACAGCTTGTCTAAATCATCAGCTGTATATGTGTGCGAACTCTCAATATCAATATACCTACGCAGTGTTTCTAAGGTTCCTTGCGATTGCTGCCAAAGTAGTTTCCCTGAGTTGTCTTTCTGTAGCCAATGCACATTGCTGTTTGGATTCAGCTGACAGAGTTGTTTGAATTCTTGTTCTGAGGTAGCCAGGAAAACACCACCTTCAATTACATCGTTATCACTATAAATCTCTGGTTTAATGGTTTTTTGATGACGAAATATTCTCCCTATATAATAACTTTCATTATAACCATTTGATTTCGGCACTGAATCAGCAATCTTAAGTTCCTTTTCTTCAAGTAAAGCACCCAGACTCAGAAAGTGTGCCACTGGACATTCAGCAAACACGAGTTCTTTGAGAGAAATATTAGCGCCTTGAAATTTGACTGATCTCTCTATCAGTTTCTCCTGTGAACTGGAAATTAAGTCAGACCAATTTAACTCTTCATCTCTTTTAACAAACCCATTTCCAAATATTTCCCTGCCTAACTTTTGCAGGAAATTAGCCACTCTATCTTCTGATCGAGTCGTCAAAATGACTTTGATAAACGTTTTTGTTTTCATAGTTTCAAACAATGTTCTTATCAAGTCTTTTGTTTCTTCCTTCAGCAGTTGATTGGTCTCGCAAGCCACCAGTATTAGATATGGTGCTTTACTTGACAACATCAATGTTCTAAAATTCATCAACTTATTCAAAGTTAACAAGCGCTCTAAGTTCAGTACAGTGTACTGACCTTCCATCAGACAATTGGCCTTTTGCAGAACCTGATATACCTTGATTAGCCCTGTCCATTCGTCCCCATCAACCACCTGTAACTGCAAAACTTGTTGGAGGTCACTTTCTAAAAATTCTCTAACACTCAAATCATCAGAGTTAAAATCAAGTGCGCTTTGGCTAATCCGTTCAACATAACGTCTTGTTTCAAACTGATATACCCTGTTTCTAATCTCACCTGAAGACAAAACACGTTTTGTGTTCTCTTTTATCTGCGGGAACAGCGAAAGCAACCGTTTCACATAGGGAATCAGTGCCTGTAATGCACTGATATCTGTACAGTGAATTTTGTCATTTACAATCTCAAAGTTTTGTAATATTTTTTCAGCTTCATCTTGGGCCTGACTATCTTCCATTACAGAGAACAGTTCTTTAGGTTTACAGAATTCCGGCCACTGTCGCAACCAATGATAACACTGTAAAAATGTCTGCTCTTCCTCACTAAATGTGCTGAAACTGTTCACCCGATCGTCATAACGTTTAGTTTGGTAACGAATAGGATAGTAATGCATGTGCTGGAAAGATATATCTTTCGGATCTGGATGGTAATTGTTCAAATGTTTTGCCCATTCGAAGAACCTCTTGTATTCTTCACCCATTAAATCGGCACTAATTGGCCAATGAACTACCACTTGTAATTTCAGCTGGCCTTGCTCATCTCTATATACTTGCCCTGTTTCAGGGTCAAAGGCTTGCACAATTTTTTTCATACTGTGCGTTTCTATGTTATACAGTACAGTACATTTTCCCCGCCAGCCCATATCAGATAAATCAATAAAGATGCGATATACAGTCCCCAAATGTTTGTGACAAGTATTAATACGATTTGGAGCAGACAGATAACTCGTGACATCTAAGTGCTCTATATCAATCAAACGCCCATCCAGCCGTACATCAAGTTTGTCTCTCATTTGCAACAACATTTCTTTGCAACCTGGGCTGTCAAAAACTACTGTGTGGGGATGAAAACAATCTTGGTCATTGTCACTTTTAAGGAAAAGTGTACTTTCTATCTTAAGATATTCGGTGGTGAAAGTAGTTACTTGTGCTAGCCACCCTCCTAAAGAGTGGCCGGTAAAGAACAGATGGAAACTGACCCGATGTTCCCGTTTAACTTTTCGCAGCCCGTCAACAATCTTACTTGCAAAAGTGCTGGCAGAATCCATTTGTGAAAAATACTGATTCACCAGCAAGTCATTTACGTCTGCACTAAATGCTTCTAAATTTGTAGGGTCAGTACCTCGATGAGCAATCACAACCTGCAGATGCTCAGGGTGCCAAAAGGCTGCCCCAAAATAGCCGTTATTTATACTACCATTAGACGCTGTCGTCAACAACTTCCAGCCATCAGGTAAATCTAACCGTCTCTCATACTGAACGTCAGTCTCTCCTGCTTTGTAGTCTTCATATGCCTTGAAAGCAAACTGGGCCAGTACGTGTGGTGTTGGAAATGTGGGCGTTGCTGTGAGTTGGCTTAGAGGGGTTACAACTTTACCTTTGAAGAAATAACAGTTTGGCTTGGAGGCAAACTGGGCAAGTAAGTAGGGTGTGAGAAGAGGGGGTGTTGCCGTGAGTTGGCTTAGGGAATTTATGTTTGTGTTGAAGGAATTTTCTATCAACTGTTTAAAATTTTCATTGCTCAATTTTAGCCCTTCATCTACACTCAATTTTCCAGAGAAGGGCGGCAAAACACTTGGTCGTGCTGGCTGATCGGTTCGCGACTCTAAAGGTGCAGCGGCGCTGTCCTGTAAATCAGCACACTTTATGGCAGACATTGTGTCGTCGCAACTCTGCGCACTGTGCAGTGAGTTTCCTTGCTATGATATAGCGTCATGTAATTATTAATGCAAAATATGAAAGCAATTTGTAAATAGAAGAAAATACACTATATGACTGTGTACATAATTTTCCAACTTATGCAGTGAATTTAAATTTAATACGTCAACTAAAGAAATGAATTATATTAGGAACAACTGTGATACGCTGCATAGACTGGCATTGAATTTAGTGTCTCTAATATGATACACAGTGTCAAGTGACACACTTGCCTGTTATATCTGTTCAACAGCCAAACCACAATGTTAGACAAAGTTGAAGACACTGATCATCAGTAAACAGACCGCTGTAGCCTCCAGTGCAATGTCAAGGAATGAAGAAACGTGCTATCCACTGTCACAATGATGTTTGCAGTGCTGCTGACAGGCATTCTGCAGGGTGTAGAACGTCCTGGGTCTGTCTACAGCATTATGCCATGTGGGGACATCTAATGGTGTTACAGTATGTGGCAGCAAGTTTCCACCTACCTTCAGTAAACACTGCCCACACCAACACAATGCAACACACAAAACCATACAGCAATGTGAAACACCAACAATCCCAGCTGTTGTGATATCGAAGGTCCTGTTTCCTCAGTCCAACAGCATGGCCGCCTTTGTTCGTAGCAACAGCAGTCTGTTGTCTGGTGTCTCTTCATGTCTGCCAAAATACAACAATCATAATAAGATAAAATTAAATTTCTATTCAGTAAGGTCACTTACTGCAGAACCCCTCAGTCACCTACACAAAATGCCCAACTAATAACATGTGGCAGCACTTTAAATCTCTCAATGCCACACCGCAGTGTGCTGATATCATTATTCAACTGCGTAACCTGTTACTAATATTGAATTGTGGCAGAATGAAATTCGAGGTGCAGATATAGGACGGTATGTGAAATATTTATTGAAGGCCAATTAGCATAAGTACGATAATTGATATTCCTGTTGTTTTTCTAAAATTGAGAATTTATTAATAGATGACCAATTAAAAAACGAACGAATTAGAAATATATTAGGTGTTAATTCAAAACCGGTACACACGATTTTTGATGTATATTTTATTGGTGTCGCTTCTGACACATACTTGGAAATAGATTTCCCGTTAAAAATATACACCTTAACTTTGAACGCTGTGCAAAATAAAAACACAGAATAAACTTTAGCTATGTGTGACTGTGTTAAGGTAATATTTATATGACAACATGACAGGACTGTAGCTGTGTGTTTACTAACGGTACGTGTGACTGTGTTAAGGTAATATTTATATGATAACATGACAGGACTGTAGCTGTGTGTTTTACTGACGGTACGTGTGACTGTATTAAGGTAACATTTATATGATAACATGACAGGACTGTAGCTGTGTGTTTACTGACGGTACGTGTGACTGTGTTAAGGTAATATTTATATGATAACATGACAGGACTGTAGCTGTGTGTTTACTGACGGTACGT
>Ga0123357_10015081_pt1 | contig 10116 bp, 3 predicted proteins | sample TergutEmb28metaG_FD_89873 | JGI IMG/M metagenome (GOLD analysis project Ga0123357, IMG submission 89873) | Embiratermes neotenicus P4 segment gut microbial communities from Petit-Saut dam, French Guiana - Emb289 P4 | ecosystem: Host-associated > Arthropoda: Insects > Digestive system > Gut ... | reverse complement strand
TACCGCACTCACAAGCGTCCGTCACCTGTCTCTATCCTGGGCCAGCCCAATCCAGTCCATATACCCACATCCCACCTCCTGAAGATCCATCCTAATATTATCCACCCATCTACGCCTAGGTCTTCCGAGTGGTCTCCTTCCCTCCGGTTTCCCCACCAAGACCCTATCAATAATAACTACATTAATTTTTCCGGTCAATAAATGACCTATTACAATTTATTCCGAATGTCCGTTACCATGTTCATGAATGTTCGTCACTGGATCCCTCCCCACGATAGGTCAAGTCCACACCCTTCTCCTCTAAGACCCGTTTTAATATTATCTACAAATTTATTTACATTTGAAGTTATTCTTTCAAAAGCTTAACTGCAGCAGCTGAATACATAAAGATACCTCTCACATACCTTCTTTCGCATTTGCCTTGTCATAAGAAACCGTCATTTACTGGAGGTACAAATACATTATTGCCCTTAAGGTCCACATAACAATACACGTAACACGCTGCAGGAGTTCATGTGTTCTATTGTTACATTACATTAAATCCAGGGTCAGAATAGCTCAGTCAGAATGGCGAAGAGGGTAAGGGTTGGACAACCGTGGAAACGTTAATCCATTCCCTGCAAGAACAAGAGAATTTTCTCTTTTTCAAAGCACCCAAGCTGACAAGCCCATCCAGTCACACCTCAGCCCTCCATACGCCTTCAAGGGGTGAACAGGACTAAATAAAATTCTTTACGTTAATTATTCATCGCTCATGAAAATGTTATAAAAATTTAAACGAGGGCATGTAAGATAATGTTTAAAATGCATACATAGACTTACGGATTAATTATCTTCACACATAAGAAGAACAGATCAGATTTGATGGTAATGTTAGCCCACTGCTTTTCCACATAGTCCCCGCTACATCTGAACCACTTGTCATGTAGTGGTGGGAGTTTCTACATTCCCTGTTGATAATAGTTCGTATATCCCGTGTTATCATCTGTTGGATTTCAACGGTTTACATCTCGCCAATATCTTTAAACTTGTGGCCGTCAAGATTTTTCTACAGCGTTACGAACAGATGAAAACCATTCGGCGACAAATTCCATCAATTATACTCCATTCGAATTTATTTTTTACCCGACTTTCTTAGATGTATTTCTCAAATACACCTCACGTTATTTATCAGTATTACGTTTAAATATTTTGTGAAATGCAATAAGAAGCAATTTGAATTTTCTATATATTTTATATTGATTATGGGGTTCACAATTTTCAACCACGCCTGTGCACAGATTTGAAGTGTCAACCGCCCCCACCAACAAATACTTTGATAATTTTAATTGATAAAAAGCCTGGAATGACATGACCTCCCGGTTAAGCATACATGTTCCCTTCTGTGTGGGTTAACACGTTACGTATTCATCGTTCTAGTGGAATTCTGATCCAGGAAGCGGCGATGAGTTAAGAAGAATTATTCAGATTTCAAACAAAACCAATGATTGCTGGCGGCCTGTTGGCAAAAAAACTGGTTGGTAACCAGTTTCAGTAACCAGAAGAGCAAGTGAACGGGTGGGAAGAAAAAAAAATACCAAAGAATTTGCAATTGGAACATGAAGCTAGGAAGATGACCTGTATGTGGTAACGTCTGTGGACAGCGGCAGCTGTAACCACGAACTCAGTCATAATGTATCTCAGAACACCTCGTATTATTGCTAATACACGATATATTGAATGTGTGTTTATTTTACGTTTGGTGAAATGGATTTTTTTACCAGTAAGAAGTACTGTGAAGGGTAAAAAATCAGTCCCATTACAGGACCGAGGTGCCCAGAGGGTTCCAGGAAGTTAAGGTTCCCAGATTACGTGACAATGGCCCAGGATGGTGGTAAGGTTGTCAGCCTTAAGCACCGACCGCTTTTACCCCCAGGAAATACTCCTGGTACTCATTTCTGTTAGAGGCTGAGTCGACCTCAGGGCCATAGTGCATTCGGAAGGATTATGTCAATGAAACATTCCAATGACACCATCTGGAATCGAACTGGCGACCTTCTGATTTGTAGCACAGCACCTTAACCACTGTGCTACCGCGGTCCCCGCTGTGAAGAGTACCTAGCGCATATTTCCAACAAATGCATCAGTCTGCGCAGTCTGCCAACGTTTATAAATTCTGATATATTATATAATTTTATCAGACTGCTCCAGCAGTTGTCCAGATACGAGATACAGCTCAACGCGTCTCTCATCCTCTAAAATTTGTTCCGAAACAGCTCTCACTCCAGTTTTTAGTTGGTGACTTACTCTCGAGAGGCGCGTAGAAGTGAACGTACAGTGACGAATAATGCTGACCAAATTGAAATAAATTATAATTTGTCACAATGTTTTAGCAGAACTCCACAGTATCAAATTTAACATAAATCAATTTAATTATTCTCAAGTTGTTACAGGCGGATGGGCAGAAGACAATAGTCGAATTTTGTATACTTTCCATTGCAAACGTGCAGTAAATGGCGTCTTCTTTACGTATGTCGTTTTCAGTTGTAAAAACAAATCGAATGTAACTCCCACACCGAGAAAAAAGGACAGCAAAGAATTTCATTTTCAGTGACGTCAATATCAGATTAGGCTATTCAGTATAAGAATCCAGTGTCTGTAAGCTAGTTATCTTAACCAGTGCGTGGTTATAAACATGTGTTGCGGATTAAACTAGTTCCGATCTTGCTCAGTACCCGACTTCACACATTCGCGACGTTCGATTCTCGGGCTGTACTACAGAAAATGCATTTAACTGACCAACTTAGTACCAGCGGTAATGCTTCTGATTTGTATTTTAGAGGCGACGGTTTCCGACTCCGGTGGAGACAAACTAGAGAGGCTGAGGGTTTTCTTTCATTTCCTGCACTTCATCTAGACGGGACAGTAGGCCTACATTAATCTGGTCTCGGACGGCTTTTTTTTTTTTTCCATCATCACTTCCAAATAATCATTCGACTCAATCCTATCATTGCCGGTCCGGGTGACCGCGCGGTCTAAGGCGTAGTTGTGCGGTAGCTCGCCTGCTGAGACTGTGGGTTCAAATCCAGCCGGGGCATGGATATTCTTCTGTTGTGAGTGTTGTGTGTTGTCAGATAGAGGTTTTTGCGTCGAGCTGATCACTCATCCAGAGGAGTCCTACCGACTGTGGTGCGTCGTTGTGTATGAACTAGAAACCTCGTAAATAAGGAGGTCCTGACTCAATGGGGGCTGTCGCGCCAAAAACAAACAAATCTCATCATTGGACAGCGTGTGGTCTCCGCAATGACGTCTTTCAGTAAACTAGACTGTACTAAAATTCAGATGACGTGCCTGTTAATTACAGTCTTTTACTCATCACGATAGAGCACTACGTGTTGTACATTCTCGTACTTGTTGACGACCTGAGCTTAACTAGCTGTAAGAATTCTGATGACACTTATTTAATTGTGCTTCGATAAATCCATATTAATATATATTTTTACCGCCAAAGACAATATAATAACACATGTTTTATTATATTAATGTTGGGACACTAGATCTCGTCGTCTTTCCACATGATACAAACCTGGGGATCGTGTAATGTCTAATGTCTAGCAGCACTTGTATGGCCGAGACTTGGGTTCCGATTCGTGGGGTTTGTGGTGGACAGAGCGGCATTGGAACAGGCTGCTCTCCGAGCACTTCGGTTCTCCTTATCAGCATCATTCCACTAAGACTCCGTACCTATACATTCATTTACTATCGACACTACATAACCTTGACAATTAAGAGCATCTTTAAACAACATGCTTGAAACAGCTAAAACTGTGATGTTCAGGTGATCGTACATCGTGATAAATTCTTATAATAAAAGCAATTAGATGTACTAATTTCTCAAATTTATTTTTAGAATAAAATTCTACATGTTTCTTTCAGTTCCTCTGTCCATCATCAGGAATTTTTCACTGTACATACAGTAATGGTATATGTCATAAAGGTTTGCTGACAGCTTGCGAGCAGGAGTCGCAAGCTGTCAGCAAACCTGTATGACATATACCATTGTTGTGTGTACAGTGAAAAATTCCTGATGATGGACAGAGGAACTGGACGAAACATGTAGAGTTTTATTCCAAAAATAAATGTGAGAAATTAGTGCATTTAGTTGGTTTTATTATCACAAGCTAAAATTGTGTTAACCTTTAGGCACCATGCATCCTATATATAGGACAAGAGTACTGCTACTCCCCAGAGTACACTTTTTATATATTTATTCAACAAATATATTTAATATTTTTTTAGACTTTCTCTCGTCATTTTCGTTTATTCCTCCATAAAATGTCGTGTATTTCCTAACGTTACTCTTCTTGGCCCATAAAATATTCACATTTTACATAAATGGTGTGCTAAACTGTAAATGTCCAGCTCCAGGGCCAAAGGGTTAAACAAAATTCAGTTTTTATTGGAAATTATATCTTTGTCTAAATATTTGCATTTAATTTTAACATTATAACAAGCATACCGAATTATAATAGAAAAACCAAATAGAAAAATCACACGTAAGAGGTAAGAATAAATCGGATGTGCTGTGTAAAGTTTTCCCTTTACTACACTAAGAACCAAGCCATAAACATGTTTTTTCCTCTGGTGCTTCGACCCGATTCCGAGTAACAGCCTCCCCTTGTGGGACTTCACGATCACACTCAGACATACCACACTCGATAGGACTCCTCTGGACGCGTGATCGGCCCGACGCACAGACCTCTACCTGACAATACAGAACACTCACAACAGACAAACATCCATACCCCCAGCAGGATTTGAACCCACAAACCCAGCAAGCAAGTGGCCGCAGATCCGCAACATAATCCGTGGGGCCACCAGGATCGGTCCATAAAAACATATGGGAGGGTGAAATTATGATCCACTCATTCCTTTTTTTGATGTCGTCACTCATAATTTGCAGGTGAGTGGTAAGCTTCACGCCTCAGGTAACAGCCTCAGTGTCCACTGCGTTAAGATGGGCCCCTGAGCTGGTGTGGACGTTGTGGAGAGAGCCGCGTATCATGGACCGAGTCAATGAAAACTGCGATTTCGAAGTAAGATGTACTCCTTCTTCAGTTTCTGTACCTCTGACGAGGTTGGGGCTTCTCCCAGCTTTCCTTCAGAGGTTTCTAGTTTTCTGGCATATGGCGCTAAGTATAAATGGGCATCTTCGGACACCTCTTGACTCTTGAGGATAAGGACACTACTCTTTCGAAACGTCGGAAACCATTCATCCAAGGGCACAGCGCCAACTTAGTGAAGACCTGATTCCTCCGGATACAAAACCGTACAGTCGCCTAAGGCAAAGGCAAGGTCACATCCTCTACTGGGTTATAAACCATTTCTGCAAAAGGCGTCGTTTTATTCACAACCAGGACGATGAAAAAATTTAAAATGAAGAAGCTGGCTATAAACAATTATATTCGTTGCTTAAGTAACAAAGAGGAATACATTCTTTTACTAAAACATTACATACTTACATAAGTACATGATTTAAGAATGTGCTCTTCACAAACACAAACACAAACACACACACACACACACAAACACACACGCAAGCACAAGCAAACAGGTGTGTACCAATGATCCTTCCTATCTTTATGCACAAAGACCTTCTAAAGTTAAATAAACTAAGTTTTCCCTTCCCTTGTATGTACCTAGTGTAACGACAGTGTTGTGATATGGAAGGGATGTAATTTAACACAGTTTTAAATAAGTAAACAAGCTTTAGAAACCAAAGACACTTATTAAAAGACAACCAGTCTTCAGCCAGTTCATCGGAGCAACCCTCTAGCATCAGTAGAATTAATCTGATTTAAAACTGTCTTGCCTAACACAGTTGCTCTATGGGGATTGAAAATATGCTCTGTTTCTTAATGAAAAGGACAGAATTATGTGGAGACAAATATAAAATGGAGATTTCCACAATAGACCTATCTGATACAACGTCACTGAATAAATATGACCCATTTATACAAGACCTGTTGGTAATACTTCTTAAGTGATGCTCATAACATGTCCTAAATCCAAAATTTTGGCCCAGTATATGGGGTGGATACGGAAAACTTGTGCAATGCTTGTTCAAAGCGACATCTATAAACTCTTTAAAGAATTAAACGTACCTAAGTTATATATAAATATTCAGAACGCACCACACAGATGACAGCGCGTTCCTATTAGAAAGACCACGAAGTTAATGCTGTATACAGAAATATCGCAGATATAAGAATCGTGGTAAAACGTTAGGTTTCTGAATTTTATGGCAGGTAAAGCACTGAAATCAAAGGATTAACATGAACGATAAAAGTAGAAACTTACGATCAGTTGCTTTAGGCAGGATATATTTAAGATGCTTGGAAAAACTTCATGAATGAGTTCCCAACACAAAAGCAGGAAAAAAAGTTTCTATCAATATTAAATGTCCGCAAACATTTTTCGAAGCACGCAGCCCCCACGTTCACCCGACCTCAGTCTTTCAGATGTTTACCTATGGGGACACTTAAAACACCTTGTGTGTTCAGCTCCCATACAAAACGAAGAGAAACCACACCAACGCATTTTTGTTGCCTGTCAACCCATTTGCATCTGCCCCGGGACCTTTGAAAGGGCGTGACAGTCCATGATCAAATGTGCCCATGCGTGTATTGATTCAGGTGGAGGACATTTTGATCATTTTTTGTAAATCATGATTTGATAAACAATAAGAACTCAATTGTTTTTAAATTGGGAACGCGTATTTTAAACGTAATATATCAGTTTTAAGCAAAAGGTAACATAGTAAGATACTTATCGTTACATTAAGTTTTCAAAGAGACTAAAGAACCACTCATTTCCGGAAGAACTTCTATTCTTCCATTCCCCATTCTGTCGTATGACAGGTCCATACGCTCTTACAAAGCGAATTTCCTTCAGAGTGCAATCTAGTGCGTCGTCTTTCAATGTGCAGTATCATTTCGTTTCTTTAAGGTCGTCCACGAGCTGCTTACTTATTATTCTTCGTCTTCCCGTCACGTCCATCCCTCCCTCCATCTTACCTTCAAAAACGTATTTCAGAAGGCAGTTCCTACGCGCGATGTGACCTATCCAATTAGCTTTCCTTCCTTTGTCGTATGTAGGATGTTCTTCTCCTCCTTGACTCTACATGTCGTATGTATTACATTTTCTTTTCTCACACGATCGGTCCAACAGTTCTTCTCCATCCTTTCCCGAACCACATTTCAAATCTTTCCAGGTATTTCTGATTTACTTTCCGAAGTGTTCAAGTTTCAGTACCAAACAAAGCTATGTTCCAAATGTGGTATTTTGCTAGTTCCCTCCTTAAATTTAATTCAGATTTGCTGGTGAAAAGGTCTTCTTCCTGTTGAATACTGCTTTTGTCATGACAATCCTGGATTGAATTTCATGTGTACGTCTTGCATCACCTCTTATTAGGCTACCCACATATATGAAATATTCCATATTCTCCGAGTGATTTTGATGTATCAGGAACTTTAATGGGGATGGCTGCCTTCAGATTTCCATTACCTCTCTTTTTTGGAAGTGCTGTCAACACTTCATGACATTTCAAGAGTAGAGTTTGGAAGTAAATTAAAAGTGAAACTAAAGAAACAACGCATATCGGCTGTTTTCGTCAATAACTCATAAATGAAAGGGTTAAAAGAAATCAGTAATGACAACTGATATTAAAGTGCGGTTTCAGTCAAAACCCTGAACACAGAATTACAAAACTAAAGCGTTTCGCGGAATACAGATTGGAAACCCCTGACCCTTTTCACTGCACGCAAGTAAACCACACACGCTTACATTTGTGTACCTAAAACAAACAAAGTTTGGGTCAAACGGAATAATTACATAGCTAATGTGCTAATGTAGGTAACGAGAATTCAGGCATAGGGTTGCCGATGATTAGGAAACAGAACTGTATTAGCAAAATTATCTGATACCAATTATTAAATATTATTAAAATATAATCGATAGCGGGTTTATTGTCAGAAGTAATCGGTTTAAAATTTACTTACTATAGGCCAATCAAGGGTCTTATCCGACACCCATAATTCTAGATGCGCTGCATCTACACATTGCATTTTTACAAGGAACATACTCGAAGGTATTACAAGACTTTTCTGTCTATGTAAATGTAAAGTAAAGTTAAAATGCAACCTAGAATAGGCCAGCAGTGGCTAGGTGTGCGTCGTACAACGCACACCTAGCCACTGCTCCACAACACATTCCCACACAACATGATATGCTGCCACAACACCTCGTTTGGAAATACGAATTGAATTGTGAACACTGTAATATAACTTTAGCAAGGAACAAAGCTCTCTGATGATGATCTGACAAGATCGAAACATGTCGGAGTGTTTTAAAGTGTTTTAAAGTGTTCTAAAAGTGTTTTATGTGAAATTATTTGTGCATTCGTTGGTTGATAAAGTGAAGTGATTCTACGAAAATGCACGGTGCTACACTAAGATTCATACAAAAGTGCAGCTCAGTGTTCAGTTTTCAAGTGTGATACGGAATGGTAAAGTAAATTAAACATGTTTATCCTCTTTTCCTAACTAAATTCGGTCTAACTGCATTTTGAATTTGGCAAATAGGGAAGAGTTTATGCCATGTAAGCCGGATTTGCGTAGTGTTATTGCACTTTCGTTTTCAGGTTTTAATTTTGGCCAGAGTACAAAATTTGGTCTTCTACGCTGTAACACCGTGTAGTCTTCGAGACGGGTACCAAAGTTTCGGGTAGACATTGCTATTTTCACCTAAAGGAAAGAAGTGACTTCGAACTCGACGACGCAGACAGCTTATTCTTCAGAAGCGTTATTTGGTGTCGAGCTCAGAATATAGTCACACTACAGAACACCACAATCAGGATTGAACCGGCTTGTGTTCTAACTGTGTTGTTTAGGGAGTTGTACATTCGGATTTTTGTAAACTTGCTTTTGGTTTGGAATTTCCAAACGTGATATAAAACCGGATAGTGAAATCCACAGCGTTGCTGTATCACGTGTGAGCACAGAGGATCGCTCCCCCCCCCCCCGCACTTCATCACCGATACGACGGGTCAATTCAACAGTGATTCAAAAGGAATCAATAACAAGTTTCACCGCACCTACTAAATGAATATTTAAACTCGTGTATAATTACTAAAGCACTATGTAACAAGTACACACTGTAATGCACATTTACATTTTACAAATGCTATTTACACTTAATGGTGTTTAGACTGGGGGCCTTTCTAACCTGCGTCATACTGAACGCAGAGAAACATGGAGCGCGGTAATTAAAATGTGACTGCACTTGATGCAGTGAGAGTACTTTCCCGGAACTGTACATCTGGAACCAGAAATTATTCTACCTAACAATATAGACTTCACTTCCTACTTTACACAAAAGATGATGAGTTACCATTACTAGGAACAAATAATTAATGTGAAATGATTTGTGAGACCAACTTGATGCAACAATTATGATTTATTAATCAACAATTAACTCAATATGTTTCGGGCACCATTATGCCCATCTTCAGGAGCGTAAGGCCGTATATTACTGCATATGGTTTTCAGCACTTCATACGCTAAATCACTCATGTGATATGGTTTTGTGTCTTGAGCATCTCGCCACGTGTGACGAGAGGCTCAAGACACAAAACCATATGCAGTAATATACGGCCTTACGCTGTTGCAGATGGGCATAATGGTGCCCGAATCATGTTGAGCTAATGGTTGATTAATAAATCATAATTGTTGCATCAAGTTGGTCTCACAAATCGTTACATATTAAGGATGCGCCGTCACATGAACATCAAATTAATGTTGTTCGGAAGAAAAGCAGCTGTTTATTTTGTGATTAATATGAAACACACAAATACGGACTGTGGGGGAAATTTAGAGTTTCTGAATACATCAACACAATAACTATATAAACTTAGCAATATCAAAGTATCATAACCAAATATAACATAAGTAATAAATAGTGGGTCCCTGTCACCACGGCATGGCGCGTCCTCAGGTTGCGGATAGAGGAACGGCCTCCGATAAGGAGGGCAGCTGCGAATAAATTGAATAAGCAGTCGCGGACAGCCGACGAGGGGTG
>Ga0123357_10015080_pt1 | contig 10117 bp, 5 predicted proteins | sample TergutEmb28metaG_FD_89873 | JGI IMG/M metagenome (GOLD analysis project Ga0123357, IMG submission 89873) | Embiratermes neotenicus P4 segment gut microbial communities from Petit-Saut dam, French Guiana - Emb289 P4 | ecosystem: Host-associated > Arthropoda: Insects > Digestive system > Gut ... | reverse complement strand
TAACAACCAATTAGTCGCAGGCTCCTGAAGATGGTCGTATTAACGGCCGAAACATGTTGAGCATTGAATGAGCATTGAATAAAATAATAAAATAAGTGGTATCAAGTTGGTTTTCTCTTTACTGAACTATCAAGATGATGCACGGTCCAATAAACATAAGATACCAGTAGCATACGTTGACAAGGTTTGACCTTAAATAAACTGACTGTCGCTTGTTGCGTTCGTGCAAGGGGTTTCTTAATTAGATATTGTAATGGTCATACGAAATAAACATATCGACAATTAAAGAAGTACTTTGATTATTTAAACAACACTATTACATTAATTAAACATACGTACATTTTGCAGTAACCATTGCGGAAATACATCCACGGATCCCCTGGGATCCCCTCGGCGCACTTTGGGAACTGATGCCTTATAACGTTCTCCTACTGATTACCAACTTGTATCGCCTTGTGTACTTGTTTGTACTAGTATATGAAGTAAAAGTCTAACTTATATTTTAGAGTTCCGATACATTTCTGTTTATTCCGAACCCTGCCGCCTTGGGGAGAAGGGGGGCTTTTAATAAATTTTAGATAGACACATAAAACCTTCGATTCCAACGCTACTGTAAACTCACATATACTCACTCACACTCAAACACACACACACACACACACGCGCGCGCGCACGCACGCTCACTGTACCTTCAAACCGAAAAGCGCAAAGAAATCACATGAATGTTTTGAAGATATATGGCAATAAAATTTCATGTAATAAGGCACAAGTAGAGACATTTCAAAAGTCAACAATATCGTTATTCTTAATAGCAACAATTTAAAAGAGGAAAGCAAATCATACCAAAGGTATGGGAAAAAAAGTTAGGAAATGTTTGCATACTGTAACAGTCCTGAAAAGCAGAGTAATTTTAGATTACGGAATTGCATTGGTCATAAAATGAGAGTTTAGTTTTTGTCCACATTTTAGTTTCAAAATATTTGTCCATTACAAAAGAATATTTAATGAGTTAGGAGCTAGTCCTTTTAGAGACGCCCTCATAAACGCATTTCTTTCTTAATGTAATATTCCGTCATTTTCCTCAAATTTAAGCTAAAATTTTAATAAGCCGACAAATATCAGTTAAAACCTCCAGTATGAAACTTTTTAAAAATCTATTGAGCTCTTATCGAAAAGTTTCGTGCGGTAGATCTATATTTCGATTTTACCAGCAGCAAAAATATCGATAAAGCCGAAAGCGCCTATAATGAGCGCAAAATCTATCGCTGCTATTGACACTTTTCGACCCACTGTTTAAATCTATATAAATACGCCACTTCTCTATTCTAAATTTTATACCTTAGACGTCGTCGCGACACACAGCTGGAGAAAACAGCACTCGTGGTAATCGGAACGATTTACCCGGTATTGACTAAGAAAAGACTTAAGACTTGCCGCAGTAAACAGACACGATGTGTGTAAGACTTTGTGGAGTCGTTGAACCAAGAAATTTCCTGTCTCCTCTACATGACTGCGTCTCATTGCAATTTCTTGGCCAAACCCCGTCGCTTTGTGTTTGTTTCTGCTGGGCCGGTGTACCGACCCATTAACTTAATGAGTCGTTTAGCTCCTTTGGTTGCCTCTTGCAGCTAGGCCATGCGCCTGAAGCTGTCCACATGCCCATAATACCTTGAGTCTTCTACAACAACTTTGTGCAAATTGCTGAAATCTAAGTAGCGTCGTCGGAGAATAATGATTAACAATCTTACCTTGCATTCGATTTATAATCTTAAGACGAAGATCAACTATTCTTATCCCGATACACGTAATAGCTTTTTTTCAGAACTCTCTCCCTCCGTGGTGTTACAGTCCAATAAGGGTCTGGATCGTCTAATTTGAGGGCTGTAAGTAACACACAATTAGACACACATACCACGTAGGACTCTTCTGAACGAGTGATCGGACTCGTATAAGAACAACCAGGCAAATCCTAATATATTTCCTTTATTTAATCCACGATAAAGCCTGTCAATTTCCAGTTAATTTTTTTATTCTGTAATTCAAATCCACGTACAAACACAGTTGAAAAGCTTTCATGTATAAACCAAAAATCATTTCCTAACATTTTCATACAGGCTAAGCGTTTAATACTGACAATGAGAAGGTTAAAGCCGAAATACCAGATAAAATAGGGTACATCTACATTCATGTATAGAGGTTAGTTGTAACAGTGTATTAGCAGGCTAATCCTTTGGACTACCTTATATTTTAGATGCAAAAAACGAGCATGGGTTGTTTTATATTTCTTTTGCTTTTATTGTTGTCTAGAAAATCCCCTCTTTCGCCTCTTGGAAAAGCGTTACGTCACGTCACTCAGAACTTAAGCACAGAGAAAAGTTGAGCCTGTAGCAGCAACAGCAGCAGCTTTGTCGCCTCCGGCAAGCGACAAAAAATAAGACCGAGGAAGAAAATAAAGCGGAAGAAAAAAAAAAGGATAAAAGGGGAAAAAGTAGGGAGTACAAGAGAGCCATTGAGCACTTGCACTGATGTCGACTGGACACTGTGGTTATTGGGATGCCTACAGTTCATGTCACCAGGAGTCAGGAAAGAATGAAACTTAGCTATGTCATGAAAGGTTGAGACACTTCCTCTCCACTTTATCTTTGTAATAAATATGAGATAAACTACAAAATAGGAGTACAGAAGTGAATACAGACTGAAATGGATACATGAAAATGTCACGAAACCCCAAACAATAAAGCCTGTATGTAATAAACTCCAAGTAGCAGAGACATTTAGAAGCTGACTGTATCCCAGACCGTCCAGAAGGTCATCGAATTCTTATGCAAATCGAGAATTCGTTGCCGTTAACAAGACCTTGTAGCTAACAACGAGATACAGTTCAATCCTCTCCACATCTGGAAACCTATTTATCTGACGCCTGCTCCAGTACAACCGTGCCGTCGATACTTCAATATCTGCAAAAATCCATTTCCTTCATGTCTCTGATCAATATTTGAAGAAACTTTTTTTTTCTCCGGTGTCTCATCAATTCAAATATATATATATATATATATATATATATATATAAATATATAGTATATATATAGTTGTGTCTCAAATTATGATGTTCTTCGTACTTGACTCTAAAACCAGGCTATTTTCAATACACATCCATTATATTTACTTGATAAGTTTGTGTCTTACGTCACTTATTACATAAAAACGAGTACTATTATAGCACGTAACACAATTTGTATGTAGAATTTTTTCCACCTCTCTTTCACTCTCTCCTCTGGACTGTGCCCACGCGTTCTTCACGTGATTTTTCCAACTGAATTGCCTTTACAAAAAATTGAGTATGTTTCTACTTTCATAGTCTTGGATCTACTAGTTATTTCTGGATGATTTTTCTTTTACGTTTAATAATATATTGTTCAGAAAATTTCCCCTCCACCTCTGTACTCTGTATAGTAGAGGCACACATAACTCATTCTCTTCTTATTTCCGCAGACGGTATCTCCCTTTATCTACTTATCTCCTCATACCTCACAATTTCCAGATTCCCGATCTAAATAACACTTAACCATAACTCTTGTTCATACTACAACAAAGTGTGAAAAATCCTCTCCAACATTATTGTTTCTTATCCCAATATAAAATTAAAAGTCTCTTTCTACAACACCAAATAAATTCCTGATTGGCATCTTAATCATACTTTATAAATGAAATGTTTTATTACGTACTATTTCAATTCCTTATTTATTGCACCGAAATAGGTCCTAACATTCTCCATTGCGCTGCCCAATGTAGATTATGGATGATGCAGTCTGTCAACACCAGCAAATCCACGAATGATTTATTACAATTTAAGGCAATGGAATTAAAACAAAAAGACCAGACGACGTGTATGATATGACGCACATGCCAAGTTTTATGAAATTTGACAAATTGTGTCTCGCATGTTGATATTCTAATTACAAAAGGAAATTGTCAGCAGCAAACAGAGCTGATGTCTGCTCCCAAAGAGCAAATATCACATGCAGAGCTGCTATAAGTGCTCCCAAGCGACAACCACCAGCAGCAAACAGAGCTGTTGTCAGTGCTCAAAACAGAAACTATCAGCAGCAGAGATGGTATCAGTTCTCCCAGACAGCAATTATCAGCAGCAGAGCTAATGTAAGTGATCTCAAACTGCAATTATCAGCAGCAGTGTTGCTGTCAGTGATCCCAAACAGCAATTATTAGCAGCAGTGCTGATGTCAATGATACCAATCTGCAACTATCAGCAGCAGAGCGGTTCTCCCAAACATGAAATCGATTCTTTTGATACTATAAAATTTTTATTCGGTAAAGGAACAGAAAACACAATCATTAAGCACGGAACGTAAAAATCATAGGAATTCAAGTTCGGGGTTTGCAAGCACCTCTAAGGACTCTTGTTGATTTATATGTCTTGCAATATGCGTGTTTGGGCCGACGACGGCTGAACAGGAGCCGAAATATGCAGGCAATTTGTCATCTAATAAGTGAGTTGTGCTGACTGAATATGCTTCTACTGGAAAAATAACATTCCTCAATCCTACCTTTTTAAAACGAAATATAAACGACCATTTTAAATTTATTTATTTTGCTTTTTTATTATTACAGCAGCAGTTTATTGTACAGCGTACCCTTAAAATCCGAACTATACGGATATTTGCAATATTCCTGCGTAACGTAAGATAAATATAAAGAGGAAAATAACATCCAAATTAAATCTGTAATATTATATAACCTAATACACTAAGCTGTAGTCATAGCCAAAGGAATGTTTTATTAGATGAGACTAAATTATCTATTGTACATATGGGCATTTGCAATGTCTGTTTTCAGTTCAGAAGTACGTAAAGTTGCACTTAAATTCAGATGTAATATAACTCGAATTACGGTATTATGGACTTTTAAACTTTGTCGCAAGTAGGAATTGCTTTTGCGAAATTTAAAGGACAAAACAGCTTTTAAAGTTATATTTTTATTTTCGTGCACATACTGGGTGGATGAAACGACGATATTTGATTTGCAGCGTTAAGTTACTTCTTTATTGTCAATAAAAATCCAACAGATGCAACAGTATGCAGATATTTATTCACTGCAAAACTACTGTACATGTTTCGGGTGTCACAGTACCCATCATCAGGAGTATTAAAAACTGTACCGGAGGCTGCGGGTACAGTTTTTAATACTCTTGATAATGGGTGCTGTGACACCCGAAACATGTAGAGTAGTTTTGCAGTGAATAAATATCTGCATACTGTTGCATCTGTTGGATATTTATCCACATTGAATTACGATGCAAGGAATCACGAGCTTAAAATTTACTTTTTTATATTACCTGCAATATACACCGTACTCAAGGTCAGAAATCCGGGTTTCTCTAAGCACAGTCACGAAGTGTTACGAAAGCGCTACGAGTGCACGCATTAAAACCTACTTCCTCATGCAAATAACAAAAGAGTATGGTGGGTTTTCCTTCCCTTTAGTACAGTTTATATGCATAATATCCGCTTCCTGATCGACTTTAGGTAGGTTGGTATGTGTTTTATGACCCATCATTCAAAATTTACAAGCTAATAAACATAGACGAAACTGTTAGGTAAGGTGACCTACGCTTGTTACATTCGTGTGGAAACAGAGCGTCTTTACATAAAGCTAAGTCTACCGCTGATAATTATTATAATCACAAGAATTGAACAATATATTGGTTTTCAAAATCCCTTGTCGGGAAATAAAGAACTGGAGAGGGTACTTCATGGTGAAGCTGCATTAACTTCACGCAATTTCTAGTGTCCATCCGTCCTGTGTAATTGATCATTCGCAGTAAGCCATCTATGACCTCTTTTCTTTCATTGCTGGAAAAACGTACATAAGACTTCCCACGTGCAGTACATTTGGTATTCACAAAATTTATCACGAAGGAGCACCAAGTTTATTTTTACCATATTGTTACATTACATTTCACTAAGAAATGATGTATTCATACTACGGACAAGGGTACTGCTTAGCCACAAGCAAGTCTATGATAAACGTCTTCATTTTACGGTTAAACTTTATGCTACGCGAGTTTATAATCCAAAGGGCCAGTCATTTCAAGTAGCCAGTAACGATTGGCGAATTTTGCGTTCCGAACGGACAGCCCTACGTTGTCTGCTTCAGTGGGATGTGCAACATTCTAAGATCCTTTTCGAATTATTAGACCCTGAAGATAGAGGAAAAGAGGTCCTCCGAAACGATGGTAAGTGTAAACAAAATTCACGGTGTCATATTGTACAAGACTTAAATCTAACTGCGCTCATTCTTCACTTTGAAAGACAGGCATATATTCTGAGAGGATGTAACAAGAGACTTTCATATGAAGGTCATCATTTTACGGTTTTGAGTCCATAACTGCTAACTAGTTCACTGGTCAAGGTGAATACTGAACCGCCCAAAAGCAAATTAAAAGAAAATGTTCTCTTGGATTAAATTTTGATGCCAGTAGAAATTTATGCTAGCCAGTTTGCAAATGGTAGCACAACGTTGTGAGTTGAGCACTGGACATGGAGGATCTCATTTTTATATTGCTAATACCGTGAATTTGTGTATATTAAATACTTGGACAAAAAATACACGTGTTAAAATACAAATTATAACAGTTAGGACGATTAATACCTGAAGTGGAGTGCTGGACTTGTGATTATTTGTGTTCGTAGAATCCGTGAAGATGGCACTGCGGTGCCGAAACATGTGGGGGTGATAATTATTATGAATTGTGTTTTATTGTATCTTATTAACTGCATTTGTTCGTCAATTTACTGAACAGAAGATTTAATTTCCACACAATCTTGTAAATTCAGTACATACAAATTAAATTTTCAACTTGTCTTAGCATATATTTATTTTGCGTTTAAGGGTTTGTGGGTCATTTGCTTTTATGAGACTCGAAATTAGTAAACAGATTTATTGTATTAGTACAGCTAAAGGCATTATTTTATTTAAGATAAATCAGGACGAAAAACAAAAAAAAAATTATATTGGTTATAAATAAAATGGAGTGCCTCGACGGCGGAACTTCCTCTCTCGGTGAGTTCCACAATAAAATCTCATAGCAAATAAATTTCCCCCATTTTATGAAATCCAAAAGTTCGTTGTCACCTTCAAGTAACCAATTTTTTTCTGTATTCTGAGTCAAATCCAATCCGTACCCTCCCAACCGACTGAGAGAAAGAAAACCATTTCTCACTTATTTAGTACAATAAACTTTTTATTTCTGTCTTACTCTGGACCTTTGACAAGCTACTCATTCTAGGTGTAGAGGTTATTGTTGCCTTTGATCACACGCAATGACACACACACACACACACGGGACTCCTGTGAACGAGATATCAGCCCGTCGCCGACACCTGTACCTCACAACACACGGCACTCGCTATAGACATATATCCATGCCCCCGGCTGGATTCGAAACCGCAGTTTCAACAATTGAACGGACATAAACCAGCGCCTTAAACCTTGCGGCCACCAGGATAAGCTAGTTAAGATTGCTACATATTACAACGCTTCGCATAAAATTTCTGCATCTATTTATTATTATTATTATTATTATTATTATTATTTACGATTCTTTGTAGAGAAAGGTTTTTTGTGTGGAAAATCAGTCGCAATTTTATCTTCCTGCAAAATTCGGATTAATTCAGACCAATAACAAATTAATTTGCTAACAATATAATTCCTGAAACAGAAATCTTGTAGATAAAACCATGGAGCTAAGCTCAGGAACACAATATCACGGATTTAGAAATTCCATTATCGTGTTAACAATAAAATTTCCGCGTATTCAGTTCGGAGTCAGATTACTCTGGTATAGCCTACACCCTCAAGCCCTGCACACGAAAGTAAAGGGAATTTCACCCTAGAACAGGCTATGAAGGCGACGAGGTGAGTGACGGCATAGTTATATTCTATATTTAAAATCGGCGCTATATAGGGTGGGTGGTAGAAGCCACGCCCCGGCCGCTTTACCCCCGGAAAAGAGACCCGGCCCACTCAAACCATGCATGAAAAAGACTGACTCACAATTATTGACAAACTTACCTCTCGGTCTTCCCTTCTGCTTTCGTCCATTCAAATTTATATAGAAGCCCAAAATAACATCTAGCCGAGACTGACGGTACTAAATTTAATTAGAATATTCAGTAGCTTCCTACGAAGGGATGGACGGACGGACAGATAAAGCGTCATATTTATTATACGTTTATTCTACTCATTTCGCGAACAGAATGTACAAAAACACACAATTCTGTTAGCTTTTCATTCCAGGCTATCGTCTGTTACAACTGCGGGACTGTCGGCTGTGGCATGATTGATGGCACAGAATCGTGTTTGCATGTTGCATTAATTCTCCGCGGACGGACAAGCGGTGCAGAGACCAGCTCCGGACCCTTTTATAGCTTGCATGGTGCTGATACTGCAAGGAGAAGCGGGAATGTGTAGACATGGGCCTGTAACAAGAGACTGTACATGCATTCTGATGGCGACTGACGATGCTTCACCAGGCCCAAACCGCCCCCCCCCCCTTCCCTTTCCAACTAAAAAATAAAAATAAAATAAAATCTGCTAAAGCCCAGTGACAATTATATCTACCGCCGTCCCGAAATGCTAAGAGACTCGGTATTTTGCCCGCAGAATGTATTCAGAATTTTCTTAGGTTTTCATAAAGTACACCGAATATTTCCTTCAGGAGCACTAGCTGACCGGCCTGTATTATGGACGCAGATTATGTCCCCTGTGAGACAGGAATTTGATATACGATTTAGACAAAGTGTATCTTCAAAGGATGAACTTGCCAGGTAACTTTATGTGGAATGATAATTTATAGAACTAAGGACTGGTCAGATAGAAATAAAAGCAACGACTGATTCATTGGTATGATTTTTGGTGCTTAATGAGGTTTTTCGAGAACCGTAAGCCCTAAGAAATTGCCATATCAATGTAAATGCAAAGACTGATCGAAGCGATCAATTCTTTGGTTATTAAAGACACAGATCGAGACGTGAACTAACATATGTGCAACAACCATAGTCTTCAGCCAGCAAAATGTGTAGGAATGATAACAGCAATCAACGTCGTATGAGCCAAGCATGTTGTCAGTAAACCGGGGGTGCAACAATTTTCCAAAATCTAGAACTAACCTCAAAATTCTAGGCACCAGAATGGTGACAAGCAACTTCCATACTGAGAATTCATAGGTACTAAATACCCCCATACAAAATTTATTGGCCACGGCGAACTTGCACGCGGAATTTTGCATCCCAACAAAGAGATAACTAACAAACTAACCGGCAGGTCAACAGACAGCGACATCAAACAGACTTTATTCTTTTTCATTATTATTATTATTATTATTGTCGTTGTTGTTGTTATTGTTATTATTAGCCACATTCCTCACTTCACAGCAGTTTAGCTGATTTTCAAAACAGTACAGTTTTCACGCACCAAGCATTCCGTATTCACCGTTCTGCCAGAAACATTCTGACTATACGGCATGTATTAAGTATTACTGCTTTCTGCATTGGAATGTATAGACCAGGGCGAAGATTAATCAGTTTTATTCTTTCATGTAATTTGTTTGTGACAGTAACCGTTGTGGGTAGTACTGGTGGTATTGCAATGGCCTTTTCAGTTGTCATTTTCGTATAATCTCCTCTTTCAGGTCTGTATACTTCTGAAGTTTCCCGGTGACGGTGCCGTTAAGGTTGCGCATGTTATGAATTGCTGCATTTATTAAGTTTGCTTTTTGTCGGTCTTGTCAAGTGTAACTATATCCAGTCTGTTGCTAGGGATATTGAAATCAGTTATTGTGGACCTGTCATAGCATTATTCATTATTATTATTATTATTATTATTATTATTATTATTTATTATCATTATTAGGCAGGTTCTTTGTGGATGTAGAGGGTAGATAATGAACTGTTTTGAGTTGAATAAAGAGAGAGACCAACTTGATGTCACTTGCTTTATTATTTCTTTATTTAATGCTCAACATGTTTCGGATGCTAATACATCCATCCTCAGGAGCTTGCGACTTATTTGTTGAGTTATTTCATGGGTTGTATTGCTC
>Ga0123357_10015079_pt1 | contig 10117 bp, 3 predicted proteins | sample TergutEmb28metaG_FD_89873 | JGI IMG/M metagenome (GOLD analysis project Ga0123357, IMG submission 89873) | Embiratermes neotenicus P4 segment gut microbial communities from Petit-Saut dam, French Guiana - Emb289 P4 | ecosystem: Host-associated > Arthropoda: Insects > Digestive system > Gut ... | reverse complement strand
TTCTTCTTCTAAAGCGCTACAACCTGTGTAAGGTTTTGGCTTGCTCAACTTTCTTCCAACTGTCTCTATTCTGTACTACTTTCTTCCAATTGCGTAGGTTCATGCTCTTTATATCTTCCAAAACGTCATCTTCCCAACGTGTTTTAGGTCTTCCAATTGGTCTTTTAGACATGGGTTTCCATCTCTTGATCTTCTGCACATTATTATCTTCGGCCATGCGTGTTAAAGATCCTTAGGATTGTAAAGGTTATCCGCCAAATACAGGATTTCGGTCCATCCAAGTTCCGCAGAAGACAGGTTTCACTGTAACGTCTTGCCTTCTGACGTACACGCAAGCAACCTCCAGAGAAATGTCCAAATATCGAATGACCCTGTTATCACCCTTCAAGAAAACAAAACAATTCATTTTCCGTAGTTCCGTTCATTCAGTCCAAAACAGCCCCGGGTAAATCCGCGGAGTTTCTCTTCTCCCCTTTCGCTTAACGCTTCTGTTTCTCACATTACTTTCCTGGATTGCTGATATGACATGGAGATTATCTGGGATACAGTCAGCAGTCTCGCCTAGAAATTGGTGGCAGTCACACGGTCCGTGACATCAGGCCTCGCAGAGAACCAGGAGAGGGGGGGGGGGGGAGAAGTCCCAAAGAGTCGGGGTGACGAGACAGCTTCTGATGATTTTTATCATTAAAGCGTAACATTCCAACGAAACTTACAGCCCGAAAAACTGAAGCCATATTACGTTACTACTTTTTTTTCCAGACTCACACAAAAGTTCGCGGCAGACAATATGTGCTGACAGAATGTTGTACGCTAAATGCCATGGATATAACCGGAAATTAATGTACGTAATGGTTTATTCAACGACGTATTCAATAATTTAAACTATATATCGCCACATAATTGGGTGAACTGTTAATAACAAAATGAAAGGCTGTGGGAATTGGCGACAGTAATTTGATTCGACTCATTACTTACTCCGCGGAGCAGAGTCCTTGAGAAGCTAACTGGTTCTCAGATACTCAAATTCTCCGCATTTATGGAACCCAAAGGTTCATTACCGCATTCAAAAGTGCCCGCCAATTTTCTCTATCCTGAGCCAGCTCGATCCAGTCCATATTCCCACATCCTACTTCCTGAAGATCCATCTTAATATTATCCTCCCATCTCCGTCTGGGTCTCCCAAGTGGTCTCTTTCCCTCAGGTTTCCCTACCAAAACCCTGTATACACTTCTTCTCTTCCCCATAAGCGCTATATGCCCTGTCCATCTCATTCTTCTCGATTTGATCACCCGAACAATATTGGGTGAGGAGTACAGATCATTCAGCTCCTCATTATGCAGCTTCCTTCACTCCACAGTTACGTTGTGCCTTCTATGCACAAATATTCTTCTTAGCAACCCATTCTCAAACACTGTCAGTCTGTGTTCCTCCCTCAGTGGATTCGACTAATTAGCTCTGAATTTATCTATAGCAACTGAGTAAAATTTGGACCAAACTGAAGGCCCACCAAGACTCAGGCTGTTATTCGTCGGCCTACCACAACGAAGGTCTGGGTTTGGTCCCGGGCCAGAGTATGTAGGATTTCTGATGGACGAAGTGGCAATGTAGCAGGCTTATATCCAACAAATTTGGTTTGCCCTGTCAGTATTACTCTACTAGTTCTCCATATTCATTTTTTCAATCATCGCCAAAGCTACATAATGACAGCAATTAAGGGCTCAAATAACCGACTTAAAAAAACAAACACGATCATAAGAAACAAGCTGGAGAGCTTGTGAATTTACTGCGTAATGAAGCCTGGGCTATTTTTAATGCACAACCCGAGCCCTAACCGGTTCATTTCAAGTTGGCTGCAAGGTAACGCCTTGTTGATGCGGCAACTTCTCCGACACAAGTGTGAAGCATTCATGGACAACGCAGGCGTTGGAGAAGATTACTTGATTTCAATTCGCCTTATTTCAGTAAGTCAGGATAATTTTTGAATTAATTTGACCAATAACTCTACTTCAGTGTAAAGCCTATGACCATAAATTTTGTTACGTGTCGATTGAAACCTTAAGCGCCCTATACATTCTCAGTTAAACTGAGAGATTTTACTGTGTGACTTCATGCCTGACTGAAAAACTAAGTAAACTGCGCAGTTTTGACAGGCAATAGCCGGGCCTTAGAACTGTCCTTCCCAGTCGTCTTTCACGCAGAGAAATGCGCAGTTCGCTCAGGAAATCCCACAGTTTCCTCGGTTTATCTGCCAAAACCACGATGACATCATCTCGTTTCTAGCAATTCATTCAGCAGATGAGCATCACATGATATATTCCTTTTCAAATACCACTTCTTACTCCACATTTTACGCTTTCTTTTCTTCTTTTCGGATAACATTATGGCCGATGTGGCTAGTAAACAGCAAACGTCAGCCTTGTTTTCGTCCACCACAGACACATGCACAAGAAGACACAAAGAACTGACAAAAATACTGACAAATCTGATGGGAAACCTATGCTGTGCCAGAGAACATTCAACTCAGTTTTTCGTGTAATTTTTTACACAGTTAAACTGTGCAGTTTAACTCAGAGTGTAAGGGATCCTGTAAGTATCGTCACTGGTCAAGAAAGAGACACGAATTAGACGGGGCGCCGGTATCTGGTTAACTGTGAACAAGATAGGAAACCTACGTATAGCGTAAAAATGTGGCTCGTTCGCGTTATATTTACACTTCCTCTTTTATCCTAACAGCCTGATACCATTTACCTCGAACAGCACGCTTTTCTGCGATTTAATGTCGCCGGCAACGAAACGTACTTAGGTCTTCATGTAACGTGCCTGATACTTTTGCCCTATTTTACCCAAATTTGGATTTTATCGACAGAGTTTCATAAAGTCACCAGTATCAAACGCCATGGAAATCCGTTCAGTGGCAGCAGTGCAGATACATGCAGGCTGGTGGAGGGACACACATGATGAAGCTAAGAGGCGTTTGTCTCGACTATAAGAACGCGCCTAAAAGGTGTCTGCAAAAACATTACACGATATCAATACGAATTACAGATCGCGCTACAATTATCAGTTCAGCTTTGCTGTAAGAAACAACTGAAAGGGTTTTACTCCATTACGTAGTCTACACAAAAGTCCCGACGGCGTTGTTTACAGCTAATTAACTTTACTTCCGAAATATTTATTCATCCACAGTGTCAATTAAAACAGGGGGTTTCTTGGTTCAATGCGACAAAAAATTCGCAAATAAAATTTTCCCATCTAGAACTTTACAAACTTATGTCAAACGGTTTAGAAGCTGATTCTAGGAAGCAGAAGAAACGTCAGGTGGGTAGACATAAACAACAAACAAGGCGTAATTTCTTGGAAACTCCGTACTAAATATTATTATCCACAATTCAGTGCACTTGTCTTAGTCTCATTTCATCGTAGTTCGACATGCACGTAGGGCACGGAAACAACTGTGCTTAGGCCGTTGTTACACGGTCTGATGAACAGAAGTAGCTGTGTCTAGTGCACTCGTACACGGTTTGCTAAACAGAAGAAGCTGCGTTTCTTTCACTGGTGTACGGTCCGTTAAACAAGTTAAACAAAAGCATCTGTGTCTAATGCACTAATAAACCCTATGTTAAACACAAACAGCTGTGTCTCTTTCACAGGCGTACGGCCCGTTAAACAGAAGCAGCTGTGTCTCAAGCACTGGTACATGGTTCGTTAAACAGAATTAGCTGTGTCCAATGCACTGCCACACCTTCCGTTAAACAGAAGCAGCTGTGTCTTAAGCACTGGTACATGGTTCGTTAAACAGAATTAGCTGTGTCTAATACACTGCCACACCTTCCGTTAAACAGAAGCAGCTGTGTCTTATGCACTAGTACACCGTCTGTTCAACAGAAACAGCTGTGTCTAATGCACTGTTACACAGTTCGTTAAACCGAAGCAGATGTTTAATGTACTGCTACACCTTCCGTTAAACAGAAGGAGATTTTTCTAATGCACTGGTACACCGTCCGTTAAACAAAAGCAGCTGTGTCTAATACACCGGTACACCGTCCGTTAAACAGAAGCAACTGGGTCTAATGCACTGGTACACCGTTCGTTAAACAGAAACAGTTGTCTATTTCAATGATGCACGGCACTTTAAACTGAAGCAGTTGTGTCTAATGCACTGGTACACGGTTCGTTAAACTGAAGCAGATGTCTAATGCACTGCTACACCTTCCGTTAAACAGGAGATGTGTCTAATGCACTGGTACACGGTCCGTTAAACAAAAGCAAATGTGTCTAATGCACTTGTGCACCGTCCGTTAAACAGAAGCAGTTGTCTATTTCAATGGTGCACGGTACGTTAAACTGAACCAGCTGTGTCTTATGCACTGGTACATGGTCCGTTAAACAGAAACAGCTGTGTCTATTCACTAGTGCACGGCCCATGCAATTCGTGCAGACCTAGATTCTCTTTAGCTGATAATTTGACATTCTCTTTAATGTTCTCCCAAGCCCTATTTATGTCCTCGTCATCACTTAAGTTCTCCAAAGCTGCAAACCTGTTTTAAATCTCAATCTAATACGGTTTCCTAACCTCCAGCTCATTTAGCTTCCCGAGGTTAAATCTTTCCCATCAAACTCCTGTGCTGCTTGTTTACTTACTGCCAATCATTCCCTAACTTTGCAATCACCAGATAGTGACCAGTATCACAGTCAGCTCCCTTGAAACTTCGCACTTCTAGTATACTCGAATGTCATCTTCTGTCTATCAATATGTGATCAATCTGGTTGTGAATCTTCCCATCAGGAGAGGTCCAGGTGTACTTACAAGTGTTTCGGTGCGGGAATATCGTGCTAGATTTTTTGATGTGGCAGACTTTACAATTCTATCACCATTATCAAAATTATCCTGATATAGACTCTCATTCCCAATTGTCGGTTTGAAAATAGTCTCTCTCCCCACTTTTGCATTAAAATCTCCTAAGTCAATTTCCATATGGTACTTAGGAAAATTATTTAAAAATCCTGCTCTAAATTCCCTCACAAATCTGCCTTTTGAATCACCACTTTTATCCTCGCTTGGTGCATGCACATTCAGAACAACGATATTACACCAGCGACCTCTCAAAACTATACAGGACATCCTATCGCTAACAAACTCAACTCTCTTAATTGTTGATACTATTGTGTGGTGTACGAAAAATCCCGTTCCCAATTGATGATTTTCGTTTCTTTTCCATAGAAAAAAATATAATCCCCTGCTCTTACCGTGTACCCTTTGTCCCACCTAACCTCCTGTACACCCACTAAATCTAATTTATATCTTGTTAATTCCCTGGCTGCTGTTGTAAGTGAACCTGCCCTATACAGTCTCCTAGCATTCCAAGTACCAAATCTCATGTCCCTTCTTTGTTGCTTAGGTCATACCAATCAGTCCATGTCAGAGGATGATTTATTAGCACCTCGCCCAACCCCCAAGCTGGAGAACCACCCCTTGTCGGCTGTACGCTACTGTTTATTCAATATATTCGCAGCTACCGTCCATTTTGGAGGCCGTCCTTCCATCCGCAACCTGAAGACGCGAAATGCCGTGCTGACAGGAATCCACTTATAACGGGATTCCTACCTTGTAGTGGAATAAAATGACAAACGAAGAATACAGAGATGCGTTTCGCTACTTCAGCTTATCCGGCTTGCATTATTATATACAGCCCTGCATCGGTGAAGTACGGACTGCTTCCTCAGACAAGGCTTTGACCAATACCCAAGTCAACAACATTCCATCCATTCCAGCTACTGTCAAGGCCACGGAATACTTTCCTTTCTAGATAATACGTACATCCAAATTCTTATTGTACATAAACTGTAACACTAAACTCTATTGACTTCAAATTTACACCAAGCACATGATATTGCGGTTTCAGGCGAGAACTTTTAAAAGGCAAGTGACGGGAGAAGAAAAATTTCTAAACAGAAACACTATCTCTGGACACCAAATACAGTACGTTCATTTCATATAATTTTTTGGCGCGTGGTCAAGTTTTATGGCAAAAGTGAACAGTAAAACTTCCTTAACTGTTCCAAGCACGGGATTTGAATACCTGGGTTTTATAATTGTAGTTCCCCATTCGGCGTTCTGAATGTACAAGACTCGCAAACACGTACTTTCCCAGAATTTCTTTTTAGTGTTGAAATTAATGATGCTTGTTGCTGAAAGGCTCAACATAAACGTACAAGTTTCATATAATTTCTTTTCACATTCACAAAACACAATACTAATATCCACACGGTCATTCACACATACGAAATAGCTGGGAATCCACAAGTTCTTTATGCAACCGTAACTTCAAAGCCAGCGAGATGAAAGTAAAAGATAAAGATAAGAGTCGTAATGAATAAACAAATCGACAAAAAAGATAAATAAGTTAAAAAAAGAGGAAAGGGTGGAAGACTAATAAATTAATAATGCATGCATTCCTGTCTATATACACACTGGCTTGTTCTTCACATAGCGAGAACATGGGGACGCTTTCAGCATAAACGGAATAATTCATACTCGGCCTTCTCTCACAGAGGGTGTAGGGCAGAGACTCAGTTTAGCTATCACAACGGGGCTCGACTCTTCCCGGACTTGACATCAGCTTCAGATTGGTAAGTTAAGTAGCAATGCGCCCGACTTTCGTTCGTGATTCCTGGAACCGTTATTGAGTAGCCTGATCGAACTTTTTCGTGGAACTCCCAGTCCTTTCAGTTGAATACTGGGACAGTAAATCAAAACAGATCACGACCATCTTTTTCGAAATCGCTAACAATATATCATTCTGGATTACTTTACATTCTTCCGTAATTTCTGAAAATAAAACGCAGTCGTTAAATAATAAAACACTCGGGCGTCTTAGTCTGTCGTGTTTACAGGAGACTTCCGATATTGCAAGTAGGTCTACTTAACGTAATGCAAGCATCGTCTGACAGTGTGAACAGTGATCAACTGAGCGTCAGAATATTTACAGCAGCAATACATGATTATCAACAGAAATTGCTCAAGACAAAGTGTGCACATATACCTCATATGTCATCCCTTTCGAAAGTGTATTTCACTTAAATGGTACATAAACATTTAGTTCTTTCCTCACAGAAAACCCTCTGCGCCCCATAATATAAACAAATCCATTAATTCTGTTACAGGGCGGTAACAGCTGTTTATTGTTACAGAGTACGAAACACGCCAATAAACTCTGAGCGTAAAACTGATACTTTCTAGTTTTAGAATATTATCTCGTATAGTCACCCACGGGTTTCACGAATTTTGAAGATGAGATTGGTCTCTTATATTTCACTTTGAAATGAAATTGATAGCTTCGCCTTTTTTAAGTCTTCACGCAGCAGAGTTAAGGAACCGAACCCTTAGTGCGTAACTTTGCCAGCATAAAATTTTACACCGTCATTATTTTCAGCTACTGAGTGTCACGTGACAGTCGACGACCTGCGCTGCTGTACGTACACAATGTGCTAACACTGTGTGTATATCTGAAATCCGTACAGAGTAATGTGATACTCACACACCTCGTACTAGAAAGCAAATCGCTTTCATGATCAAAACTGGTATCAGGTACTTTAACTGTCGAGATATTCAACGAACAAATTTAAAGCTGTTGGCGTGTCGGTACTTTATCCGCTGGAAGGTCTCATTATTGGCACATTTCGCAAATATAAATTGTTACTGCTTGTTATTCTGTCGACATTAATCGATACGTTAGCCGGCATAGCGTGCCGTGGTTAGGAAGAGAAGAAAAAAGACTGTATATGGATAACCTAAAAACAAAATTCGGGCTTCAAGCCTTGCTCTTCCTGAATTTTAAATTTAAATTATAGAGGTATTACGATTTGCAGAAATCACAATTTCTGGCACTTCGGGGTGCGGTGCTCCGTCAATTGTCGTGTGAAACACGCTGTAAGCAGTCCGAAGGGACCAGACTGTATTAGTAACAGAGCACTAGAAGAAGAAGAAGAAAAAGAAGAAGAAGAAGAAGAAGACGACGAAGAAGAAGAAGAATAAGAAGCAGAAAAAGAAGAAGAAAGGAAATGGCCCGGAGGAGAAGACAAAAATCAGGACTTCCAGAATATGAAAAGTAAAATTTTTTTCACTGCTTTAAGAGATGCAAACGATAGCCATTTAATTTTATGCTCCCGAAATTTTACGGAAGTCCGACGTGTTGACAGGTTCTCAGTTACACTGGAACAAACGAAAAGGGTTCGAAATGTCTGTAAATTCTTCCTGCCTCCGCAAGGAGCAGGCCTATCGAACGTTATCACTTCAACTTTTTTTTTGAGGGTAACTTGATTTGTTCGTCGGACGTTCCCGCTGATGGAAAATTTCATGAGGCGGATGATTGCAAGCGACTTTCCCATTACCCAGACAAGTTTAACCTCCGTAGGATGAGAGACGCTGCCAGAGTTAGCTGTTGATTACACCGTAACACTGACAGCCAAAGAGTTAATTTGACAGGTCACAACGTTCACGCACCTGCTGTTGCCATATTTCGCTCCTCAGGGTTAAAACATTGTGTAGTCTGTTAAATTTGGACCAGCGTTTCGGAGGAAAAATTGACCATCCTCCAGTAATCTTTTAATAACGTGGTACTTCATTATCGGAATACACAATGTAATAACTCGGGAAGGGTAAAAGCTCAATTTTCAACGCCAAGAAAAACTCAAAATCTAATACGTAATATATCGATTCAGTTACTACGCTGAGCAACTTGGTCGTGCGAACCACGTTAAGGTACCACAAAACCGCAGTAGGGTGTTTCAGAAACATGGTCGTACGAACCGCAGTAGGTTGTTTCAGAAACATGGTCGTACCAACCGCAGTAGGGTGTTTCAGAAACATGGTCGTACGAACCGCAGTAGGGTTTTTCAGAAACATAGTCGTATGAACAGCAGTAGGGTGTTTCAGAAACATGGTCTTACGAACCGCAGTAGGGTGTTTCAGAAACATGGTCTTACGAACCGCAGTAGGGTGTTTCAGAAACATGGCCGTATGAACTGCAGTAGGGTGTTTCAGAAACATGGTCGTAGGAACCGCAGTAAGGTATTTCAGAAACGCAGTCGTATGAGCCACATTAAGATGTGTCAGAAATAGGGCCGTGTGGATACCTGCAGGCTGTACAAGAAGATGTAATACGCACAATACTGAGGTCCAGATCGACTACATTTCTTTTTTGGTATTTCTGTTTTTTTAAGCAATGATTTTCTAAAAGTGGCGATTTTTTAAAACTATTCTGTCACTTTTGTTTACGCAGTAACTACCTTACGTGCAAGTCACGTAACTATGTTGGGTCATCCTCTTATTGTTTCTTCCAGCAACTTCAAATGTAGTTCATTAACTCCCAGATTTGGAAATTTAATCCACTTAAATATTGGACGTATCTCATAAATTACATGGATACCCCCACAAGTTACAGTCACATTTTGGCTACCAGCCTTTAGAACGTTATGTACTTGCACTAAAATATTCCTTTCTTATTACAGTCTGCGTTCTGTAGGATGGTCTAGTTCTCACTCTTGTACTGGGTCCCAAAAATTCTATAATAAGTGAGCGGGCTTCCTTCAGGCTATGCCACTGTCAGTTGCGGTGCCTGAACACGGTCGTAGCCATACAGTCTGTCTAGAAGCCGGACAGGAAATACAGTATGGTTCATCACAGAAAACCAAGTATTTTGGCAGCTACATAAACCAGAATAATATAGCATAACGTCTACTTGCGATGACTACAACTCCTCTTTCTCTTAAATCATCGCAACTTTCAGTGAAGTGGCTGGTACACCGACACCGATCTTGGTTTCAATATCGACTGGGAGATTGCTTTCTGTGACCGAGATATTTTCAGGCAGATACTGAGGCAATGTGTATAAACCGCATTTGGTAGACAGCTGTTAATTCACTGACGCCAGATGTTAACCTAACCAATTCACGAGAAAACAGTTGCTACTTCTTCTAATACCAATTTTTACTTTAGCACAACTGTTTTTATTACACAAGGTAATATGTAGGCTACATGTTTCGACTAATAAATAGTCATCTTCAAGCCTATTCTTTACAGGTTAAGTCACAGGATGCTGTGCACACATTGGGATCC
>Ga0123357_10015077_pt1 | contig 10118 bp, 2 predicted proteins | sample TergutEmb28metaG_FD_89873 | JGI IMG/M metagenome (GOLD analysis project Ga0123357, IMG submission 89873) | Embiratermes neotenicus P4 segment gut microbial communities from Petit-Saut dam, French Guiana - Emb289 P4 | ecosystem: Host-associated > Arthropoda: Insects > Digestive system > Gut ... | reverse complement strand
ATAATGTGCTTATTTACTGAATGGTGTTACACATTGTGCTTATTTACTGAACAGCTTTACACAATGTGCTTATTTACTGAACATCGTTACATAATATGCTTATTTACTGAACAGCGTTACATAATGTGCTTATTTACTGAACAGCGTTACATAATGTCCTTATTTACTGAACAGCGTTACACAATGTGCTTATTTACTGAACAGCTTTACACAATGTGCTTATTTACTGAACAGCGTTACATAATGTGCTTATTTACTGAACAGCTTGACATAAGGTGCTTATTTACTGAACGGCGTTTCATAATGTGCTTCTACGCTTATGGCTTTATAAAAATCTAGCTAGAATCTTGTTGCAACTACTGGAAATAGAGGCTCTACTTTTTGTGTGTTTCTTCAGTCTCTCTAGTCAAATTCTAAAACAGTTCCGTGAAGAAAGCTCTGACTTCTTCTTTCATCAAACATCACAAACTTTCGCTGAAAAGCAGCTTCAGCCTGTCGAAACTACTACCTTTATATATATATATATATATATATATATATATAATATTTACTTACTGTAATTGTGTTTCCACCCAGTGGAAGTGTTCGGTAAACTTGTAAAAAAAATAGTAAATATACAGCTATGTACAAAAGGAGAAACAATACACATAAAGGTACAAAACCACAGAATATACAAAATAGAAAGTAAACATACAAAACTGGAAAGCAAACATAGAATATTAAAAAAAAGAAACAAGTCCAGTAATTAGCAAGTAACAAAGAAAAGCAAATAATAATGGGACAACATACTGCATAGAACATACGTACAGATACACAACTGTAAATCAATGGCATTACATTTCACCCCAGATCATCATTTCATTTCACACTTTAATGAAACTTCATGCGATGTACAATAACACAAATCTTTTTAGTTTGATTGATTATTAATATCACTTCTCCGAACTCATTTACTAAAACACTCATGCAGTTCCGGATCGGAAATGAAAGTGATCATGAATTGCAGATAGATAAAGATGAAAAATAGTTGAGAAATGGGCTATTTGGAAGTTGTGCCTCTCTTTTTGTTTGGAGAAGATGAGAAAATTACAATAATTCTGAAGTGCATACGCCAGAGCATCTGAGATTCGAACAAGCTACTTGAGATAGAACTGTACGGTGTCAGAAAGTAACACACAATTTTAATATGTTCGAACATAAATAAAATAAAATTTCTTCTTAAAAGTAAACTTATTTTGCTTCCTAGTGCCACGCACCTGGGTTCCCTTTTGAATACATCAGTAAGCAATTTATTCGTCCTTCCCACCTCTGGCCAAGGTGACACTCTGCTCAAGAGAAAACTGTAAATAGGACGAGAGGACACGGCGGTAAGAGCCTTAGAGTAAGGTGACGGCTAAAAGACGAAAGTGCAATGAGATGGCAAATTTAGTTTGCAAAGGCATGGAAGGCTGGACATGGCAAAGAAAGCCTAACTTGCCCCTCTGTCGTTATGCATACACAACTCTTCTAACACATATCCAATTTCCTCACACTTTTAGTATCATGTCTGAATACTGAGAGATGAAACGTGACGCTTAGTGCCAGTGTGACCTACAGCACAGGCCACACATTGAAATAGGTTGTATATTCAATTTTAGCCGGTCCCAGTGGCCGCGCGGTCTAAGGTCTAGGTCTGCGGCCGTTCGTTTGCTGGGATTGTGGGTTCGAAACCCACCGGGACATGAATGTCTGTCTCTTGTGAGTGTTGTGTGTTGTGAGGTAGAGGTCTCTGCGACGGGCTGATCACTCGTCCAGAGGAGTCTACCGACTGTGGTGCGTCGTTGAGTGTGAATATAGAAACCTCAAGAATGAGGAGGCCCTGGCCCACTGGGGGCTGTTGTGGCAAAAGAATAAAAAATTCAATTTGTTTTCGTATCAGGGAAAAGACTATTGCAACCCGAAGTAGCAAGTTCACTGAAAGTCGCAAGAACTGTTGGTCTGACAAAGCCACAATTTCTCCATTGCTGTTGAACAGTCAACTACGCTTACTCAGAGAATTTTGGTGACGGCGTTTAAGTAGATAGGTTCAAATTGAGACAATCATGGGGTTAATGTCAATTGAGAAAATGTGGGGAAAATATTTATTTTTGATCATCACTAGACGGACAAAAAAATGTGGTAAACAGCTTCACCCTATGAAGGTTGTGGAGGCTCAGACAGGGAACAAAAGTACACTGTAACTTCAGTCTATTGTAACTTGAGCGCAAGATCGGAGTGGGACGGCGATTAGGCCACGTCCCGGCCGATTTGTCGCCGGGAAAAACAGCCGATGCATACAGTACAGGAGGTTGGGTGGGTTCCAGGAGCGGACCGAACGGATGCCGAAAACGTCGCTGACAGTTGGGTTCAAACCCAAGGCTGTCCAGCCAGTAGCGAGTCACTATATCGACTGTCCTATCCCGACCGCCGATTGTAAAAACCAGGGAGTAAATCGAATATAATAGACTCGTATCCATTGCTAGCACGCCGTGACAGAGCTCTGATTAAGATATTCTATCGAACGTGTACCATGTACAGCACTACAGGCTTACAACACTGCGTGTTTTCTTTGAATTAGCAAGCATTGCACGTAATATCCGAGTAGAGTTGCAAACTATACGAGGGTTAAATAATGTATGACGTTAACGACGGTTCTCCCTTCTCTCATGAAATGGTTAATATTAACAGTTGTCAGTACCAAGTTCCACCAAGACAGTAATTTCAAAGTTTTGGTCCTTTGATACACTCAGACCTCGAAGCGAGATTAATGTTATTCGGTTGAAGAACTACAGCGCTTCCTGCACTCAACATGAAGCATAAAGGTGCGGGGGTTAGACACGCTCTAAGCCGGACTTTAGACAAGACAAAAGGCTGTGCCACCAGGTGTTCTCGCCTGATTTATACTACACGTGTCCCCCATAAATATTAATATTTCAAGTCTAATTGTTATTGGTGGGCGAGTGTTGTTGGTGGTGTAATGTAAAAGTCTAGTTGAATGGCCTGTGGTAAAAAGTGTTGTGGTTTAATTTATATAAACAGATTCCCTGAGAAAGAAGTTTTTCATCGATCTGGAACGAGCGGCTGCAATCCAGAAACCTTGGCCATAGAAGAGGAAATGTCTGACCAAGTAGACACTGTGGCATGTGAACAGACTAACTTGAGCAGTTAGAGAGTTGTGATTTTCTCTTTCGCTAAGTTAAGTTGAGAAGATTGAAGTTGCGAGGTTGGAGGTTTCCACAGCAGTTTTGTGAAGGACTCGGGTTTTCAGGAATGTGCCCCTGAGTCGCTGGGTTAGAGTTTAACTGTTTTTCGAAGGAAAGTAGTGCTTCACTTTCATTTGTTCAGGGGAGTCTAACCCAGCTACAAGGTGTCACACAGCCGAAGATTAAATGATCAAGAGTGAGTGTGATTCTACTAGGTTAGGTTAGGTTAGGTTAGGTTAGGTTAGGTTAGGTTAGGTTAGGTTAGGTTAATATTGTCACACAGACATTTTACTGAATTTTAAATTGTTTCAAACAAAAGCATCTCATAAGTAGTAATATAGGCTTTCATTGAAGAAATACTGGAATCATATAAACAATTCTTGACAAAATTTAACTATGCAGTTGAGTCTGCAGGAGGACAGCCGTAGTTTTATAAGTTGCGATGCAGAGAAAACTAATACACTGGTCGTTTCTTAGACAGACGTGACATTTCGGATAAAATAGGTTATTATTTCAAAGATTTCTGCCGATATAACATCGCACAACCTCATACATTTTTATACCTTTCAGCAATAGCGTAGATATTTTATGGGTTCCAATCTGGGCATATTGGCCACAAACTGAAATTTTCCGATAAGCACAAAGGGAGGGGGGGGGGTTAAACATTAATTAGAAACAGTATTTGATAAAAAAAACTGCGTAATCTGTCCGTCACATTGTTCCTTGGGAGCTTGTTTAAATGAATCTCGAAATGCTACACATTTAAATATTTGAATTATATCAATAGAGTACAGCGAGTACGTTTCGTTTTATCCAAAAGTTAGTACTGAAAGATACTCATAGAAATAATGGATCATCTGTGTGTCTATATATATATATATATCTGATTGGTTTTACTATAGAAATATATTACGATGCATGGCCCTATGAACGTCAAAAAAGGGAAGGCAGTTCCTCTTTAATCCTGTCATCTCAGTCCCCTATCTTGTCTGAGGAAGACAGGAACAAGGAATGTCTTAACACACGAAGATAAAGTTCTCCGGAGAGGTGAAAACAGTTCACCTAGTGGTACTGCGTCACATCCCAGATTGCATGGAGCATTCTAAAATACAAATTTCGTTCTGGCATAACATTGAATTTCCACACTCTCAAAAATACTGCTCCTATTTTTCTAAATTCCATCAGTTATGAATCTCAAAAAGACCTTTTCCTTCCCTCGTGTCCCATTTTTGACTATGTAAAATGAAATATAAAGGAGTCGTTCTGGTTCCCGCTTCCTCTGTGGATATCAAAAGAGCCGTTACGTCCCTTCTGAATTTTCAGTGTACCGCCTGCAACTGAAGAAGCAAAATGCTAAAGTCAACTTAGCTAAAGACATTGATGTGTTCCTTATAACAAGGGGTAGGCTTATGCACAGGATAGGGTTGAGAAATGCGTATAAATGTGAATCTTGTGTACAAATGTGCAGTAAACTTGTGGACAGAGACTGAAATAGGAACGTAATAGTATAATGTAACTTAAAGAGATAGTCTGAGATTTGGACTGAATTGAGATTTGGACTGAATTCAAATGAACCGTAATTCTCAATTAGTACTTAGTGGTGGATCTTGTAAACGTGGTAATTGAATAAAATTTGATTTACATACAATAGGGGAAATATTTGAATGGCTGAGGCAAATATAAGGTTCTCAAAACTTTTGCCTCCAGCAATGACGTGAGGATTGTCCCAAAATTATCCAGGTTGGTTGCGTGAAAATTAAGACTGGTTTACATAATTGTTATTTTGGGGAGAAATTAATCACCCTCATATTGTTTCCTCTGTATATATACTGCTGAAAGATACTCATAGAAATAATGGATCAATTGTGTGTGTGTGTGTGTATATATATATATATATATAGAGAGAGAGAGAGAGAGAGAGAGAATTGATCCATTATGCTAGCAAGCAGTGGGCAGTATCTGTTTGAGATATGCCTGTTACAGTACGTACAGTCTTTAACTTCTGATGACGGACGGAAAGACCGTCCGAAACATAATCCAATAAAATAAATTTCAGACATCGTTGAATCTGGTTGGCTTTACTATAGAAATGCCCTCCCTTTCTTTTGTAGGTGCAGCTCCATCTGCTTCGCTTAGTATGAGCCGACCCCAGCAAATGACTGCAATTTTATTCTGTTCATTTCGACCCCGAATACACTGGCAGCATATTCTTAAACAACGATAAAATCTACTTACAAACCTTCACGGTATTACAGCTCGCAATTTCTCGTAGCACTGTAGGAATACCTTGGATCCATTTAACGTCAAGTCGCTACCTATCTTCTATAGGCCTGCATCCGGCAGAAATTTTGTAGCATGCAACATGATATGAAGTTCTCGAAAATTTACCTCGGTATAACTTCCTTACAATCCTACTAGTCGCCGATAGATAAGGTTAGCTTAGCAACAACACTTGTGTTGCTTGCATTAAGGAATTCACCGCTTTAAATTTCAAGAACAGAGCGACGTATTGGTTTGAAGGTGTAGCAGTTTCATTCCTGTGTTTCCCACTTGACTTATTGCTAATTATTAAAGCATGGTTGTCAGAATATGGAGGTTCATTTTTCGGACGTACGTATTCTTTGATGTAAGAAATCCAAGTACTTTAGTACGGAGTTTCGTTTTGTGAGACAGTACTTAGTTTCAGAGCTTACTATTATTATAATACGAAATTAGGGTCAGGAAATATATTTGTGGCATAATTCTATGCGCTGAGTTTAGGCTTCTTGGTAAGAAATACAACTTCGTCTCTGTATTTGTTTTGTTATTGGCAGTATCTTAGGCTTCCGCATTTTCGTTTTATTGACACAAACGAAACTCATCATACATCTTTATAATAGTAAGGTTTGTGACTAGGAATTGTGTTGGATTGGTAGGTCATTAAAGTTAGAAACTTAAAAATTTAATCCACCGTTGATATACATCCCCACTTCTGAATACCAGTTACGGAGAAGACAGATATGATGTACAAGTGTTCGGAATCACTAATGAATGTCTTCTGCCTTTGGTGTTGTTCTTCATTTAGACGACAAGTTGAGAAGGTTTGAATTAACTACCTTAAACCTTAATTATCTGAAAGCCAGATGAATTTTGTTGATACTTTTGTAAATATTTGTAACTATTTTCACATATGTAGGCGTATAATCCCCTTGCACAAGCTTTTTAAAAAAATAAACCGCAAGGTGTTTAAAGATAAAAGTAATGGACTGATATAGTAATTGACGTACGTCATTTGCTGCATATAATTGCATGTGTCTGCGAACAGAGCAAAGAAAATGCGAGAGGGAGACAACTAAACCATACAACCTTGTAGAAGATAAAGAGAAACCGGATGACAGGGCATTTTCAATGTGTGTCATGGGCTGTAGGAAAGGACACATGTCTGCTTGGAAACAATAGAGGACAAAGTGCTTCCGTAGGTTTCAAGAAGTTGCAATTAATGCTAATGGGTGAAATTTTGTTTTAATGAAATATTACAAGTGTTTGGTACTTAGCCATAATGTGGAACTCTCTTGGCGTGAAGTCGTTATGCTTTCAGATATTACATTTTACCTTCAAAATTATGTCTGGTTTAAAATTTAATCGGGCATTGCAGTTACGGAGAAAACGGAATGGATATTTGTTTAAGCCAACATAAACTTGGAAGCTTTTCTCAAAAATTAGTTATTTTACCTTTCATAAGATAAACACTTCTCATCAAACTTGAAAGTAGATATATGGGTGTTCCATTTGCATAAATATAATTAGCACTGAGTTGTCTTGTTGGTAGGTAGCGAATGGCAGTGATTGATGTGGGGAATCACATCAAGGCTGTGAAGATTACATTAGTCAGTTATTGTACAATGCAGCCACCTGGGATGACACAGAAGCTAAGAGTGAAAGCTTTCTGAAAAATTAGCTACGTACTTCTCACTGTAACTGAAATAATGCAAAACTACTGAAGAGATTGTCTAGCAAACCAAATGAAATTTCCTTCGCTATAGATTTTTGTGCTATTTTCATTTAAAATGAAAGTTGTTCCCGATAGAGGCGGATACCTGAGGCTAATGATAAGTGCGAAGAATTAGCTTCAACTCCTGAAGGGCTGAAGTAAGGGTTCTTTTGCCTATCTGATCAACAACAATTAAATACCAACTACATATATTATAACTTCTAGCTATAAGAATCCTATACACTGCAAAAAAATTATTCAATCCTTTATTTTCTGTGTTTCATTCTTTGTAAGAAACATAGTGCTGAATGTGTAATTCTGAAGGTATAATTCCCGGATATCATGGGAATTCCCGGCGGATCCGGACTTTTTGTGCGATAGATTTATCTTGGTCGGTGCGAAAATTAAAAAAGACCTGTTAGGGGCTAATACAGCTTTTTTAACCGTTATTATGATGCATTTGAAAATTAGAGGCTACATCACGGGCAAAATATAAGGCCCAAAATTAAAGAGAATAACAAGGACACTACAAATAAAAAATAATAACGTATAGTTTCATTGTTCAGAATTGCTAATAAGTTCTATATATAATAGCTACAAAATACTATGACATAGACTTGTGAAAAAGGAATCGCCTACTGAAATGACACAAAAATCGTAGTTTTCATGATGTCGTAAGAACAGAAACAGAACCAAAAATATGTATATCCGAATAGCAACTGACTAACAAATATATTCTAAACAACACCGAAATTATAAGAAATTTTCGGGAACAAATTAATGCCGTTAACATCGTCAAATCTCCTCACATACACTGAGAATACACTACAGACATCAGTTGTTTTTTGCGTAGTGTCAAATTGACAGACGTATAAGATGTAAAATGTTAAACCTTATTTTTTGTCCTTTCTGTTACTGAACTCTCCAACTAAGAAATACCGCAAAAATCGAAGTATGTTGGAAGAAAAAACGATACAAAATATGAGACACGTGACAAGAAATTTGTATAAAATTATGATATAAAACGTTTTGTCGAAATGAACATTGTTGAAGGTTACAAGAATAAACTCTTTTTAAACGGTTAGGTTTTGTTCTGTAAAGAAAAATCAACTTGATGCACAACTTATTCTTGTTGTATTTCGACAACATCTACATGTTTCGGGCGTATCTAGGCCCATCATCAGGAGGTACAACCGTATGTATGCAACAATTGGTAATTATAGTTCTTTTTAAATGTCTGTTGTCCTAGTTGGACTGGATTCCAATCCAACCAGAACAACAGACAGTCATCAAAAAAGAATAATAAGTATCAATTGTTGTGCACATACGGTTGTACCTCCTGATGATGCGCCTAGATACCCCCGAAACATGTAGAGGTTGACGAAATATACTAAGAGCAAGTTGTGCATCAAGTTGGTTTTTCTTTACACAATTATATCGAGATACACGGTCAACAAAACATAAAAAAGGTTATGTTTAGTGTTTTTCCATAAACCTTCACACCTAATTCGACGTCTTACACTGTCCCTTCATGTACATTACATGCTTAGGGCTTTAGGTTAAACTAAACACTTTTGTAAGTTTTAATTAGACTACATAAAATATTTAAAGCTGCGTAAGAGTCAGTCGAATTAACGACACAACTTTAGTCGCCATTGGACTGGGCTGGGTGGGACGATACGTTTAACTGATCCTGAAAGTTAGAAATTGGAACAGATTAATGAAAGAGAAAGTCTCTCAAGAGTTCCAGAAGTGATTAAATTACTTATTCAATTTCAAGCCTAAACTACTCCACGGTGGAAATTGTGTTCTGTAGGTAAACTTTGAAGTCAAATCGTAAAAAAAGCGAAGTTCTCATCTGCTTTTCGCCTAGACATTTAGCAGATCAGCTAACGAATTTTATACACCATTGCTTCGAAAGACGATTTTTTGAGAGCGACACAGAAAACTATCGCACATTTTACGTAGCACACGATAGTAAAATTATTGAGGTCAGTTATGTGAGTATATCTCAAAATCCTCTCGGAAATTTTTGATATAATTTTGCAATAAAACTTAGTGACTATTTTAACAGCTACCATACCTATTGAAGCTGTTACTTTATAGAGTACAGTAAAGTAAAGTAAAGTATAATAAAGCTGCTCATTTGCAATCCATTAAGGCATATGAGTGGAGGTATAATTCTGTTGTTCTTAAACTCAGCGTTACAAAGGGTTTGCCCTCCAGTCGGTGGATTTTGAAGGAAAAAGCGGGAATGGCCTTTGGGGGGGGGGGGAGAATAGTACAGACGGTCTGAATGTTTTTGACAATTTTATGTATATTACTAATAGCATTTTGAATATAATCATATGGTTCTCCTGGAAACATGGAAAATGTTATACAAGATTTAAACTTGACATGGCGCCATCTATTAAGACCAACAGAATGCCATGACCTTGAAAAGATATCGATAAGATTCTGCTAGTCTACAAATTGATAAAAGACAGACATCTATCGTAACAATACTCAGATACTTCAGAGCCTCGAATTTCATACGCTTGTCAAAGGCCAAGAATCTCTTCAAAATAAACAAAAAATGGACATAATTAAATTTAGAACCCACAGCAATCACTTGACAACACTGAAAAGAAAGGCTGTTGAAAACATCGTCTATTTCCCTGTTACGTATCAGAACCGGCGTGTTAATTAATCCTTGGTCTAACAAAGCCCTCTTTCAACTGTTTAGATCACGTGTTGTAAAACAAGGGTGGAAGACACAGGAGGTACTAGAAATTGAAATGAATGTGGTAGAGAGTGGCGTAAGGCTCTTTTATGTTAAGCCTATTATCGGGTTTGACGTTCATAGGGTCGTGACTCGTAGTGTATTTCAGTAGTGAAACCCACCAGATGCACCAGTGTCTTTATTTTATTTTATTTTATTTTATTTT
>Ga0123357_10015075_pt1 | contig 10118 bp, 8 predicted proteins | sample TergutEmb28metaG_FD_89873 | JGI IMG/M metagenome (GOLD analysis project Ga0123357, IMG submission 89873) | Embiratermes neotenicus P4 segment gut microbial communities from Petit-Saut dam, French Guiana - Emb289 P4 | ecosystem: Host-associated > Arthropoda: Insects > Digestive system > Gut ... | reverse complement strand
TTCTTGACGTTTATTTTTGATTAGCAAGCTAGTCATGCAATTCCAGAACCGCGGCGTCATTGGCGGCCATCTCCAAAGAGCCGTACAGGAAAGAGCCCATTGTCCAGCCGTCCTGCAGCGTAATTTTTGCGGTTGCAGGTCTTGGGTCGTAATTAACCAGAATCGCGAGCCGCTTGTGTTCATTAATAATATGCTCCGTAAGGCCGATATTTCTGTTCTCCGTGCGGGCCGCCTTGCGGGCCGCCTTGTGCGAATGTAATTGCCGGGCAACAATGCTGTAAAAACGGTAATACTCCGATTCAGACCCGTCAGCCGAACCAAAGGCGTCCTGCACGGTTGTCAATGATTTTTCGAGCGGGCACGAGAGAAAGAACACTTTGCCCATGCCGTAATCCCGCGCGGCAAATACGGGATCTCCGGCGCTGTCTAGCGCCAGTGTTTGAGCGCCTGATGAGATCATTTTTAATTTGAATCGTGTGTAAACCGGAATTATTGTATTTTCCAGGGTGATATTTTCAATTTTATCGCTTCTTTGGCGGCTTAAAACCCTGAGGCCAAAAGTTTCCTCAAAGGAACTCAGGAGGCCGCTTTCCAGTGAAAGGTACAATACGGAACCCCGTTTAACCTTTTCCATTATCTTTTTAAAGTAAGCGCCGGTAAACGCCGAGTCGCCGCAGACAGAGGGAACCATATACAGGGGTGAGTCGGGCAGAGATAAATCGGAGTGGGTAAATTCCAAATCAAGTCCGGCCTGTTTTGCCAGGATAAAACTCATGTAGGCAACACCCCAGGTATCCTGGCCCCTGGTCAATACGCATACGCCGTCGCTTATGCGCGGAGGAAGAGCGGCGTACCCCTTGTGAAAAGCTTCCAGAAAACGGGCAAAGCCGCCCATTACATTCAACACCGGCTTTTCGCTCATGTCCCGGCGGAAAAGGCCCAGTTCCCTCTCTACGGCGTTCCAGTTGTACGGGGCGTGGGTCAGGTGCGATTGCTCATTGGCGCACCACCAAAACAACGCCCTGCAGTCATGCGCCCAGAGGCTGAACAGGTTAACGCGGATAAAATCCGCCGCCGTTTCTTCGCCGGAAAACATTGGGCCCAATGTGCCGCATTCCTCCACAAAGCAGGGTTTCCCGCCCAGGCCCCGGTAAAAAAGCGTTTCAGCAGTCGCGTGGAATTCCGTCCGCATGGTGTTAACGGGATCCATATCGCAGTGGGGCGTAAAATAGGGATACGGATGCGTTGTCAGGAAATCCGTCAATTCGCCCTGGTGCTGCATGGTATAGTTATTGTCCGGCAGCAGGCTGTGCATTCCGGATACTATGGGCCGTGTCTGGTCCTTTGACAGGATGGCGCCGGCTATTTGCGATGTCCACGCATAAAAGGATTCCGCGGACTCGACAGGCGCCATGCAGTTACATTCGTTTCCCAAATCCCAGGCAGCAATGACTTTCTTGTTTTTAAAGCGCTCAACAAAAAAGCGGACAAAACGCACTTCCCACATTATGGCTTTTGGATCCGTCAGTACGTTAACGCCGTTCAGGACAGGCGGCGTGTACAGTCTGCCGCTCATCCATCCGGTTATGAGTCCAACAACAAGTTTTATGTCATTCATGTCCGCAATGGCGCATAATTCATCAAAACGCGCCAGCGCCGTGCGGGATACACCGGCCCGCCCTTCGGGAGTATCGGGCAGGGATTCTTCACCAAATGAATATTCCCGTATATAGCCATGGCCGCCGTATAATCCGGACAGCGGCTGAAAATCAGACCACAGCGGAAATACCCGCAGCATCTTAATACCGGCGCAGGATAGTTTATCAAAATCCCTGTTGACAATTTCCGGGCGCCAATCGTTCCACATATTTGTGCCCGCATGGGACGCCCAATAATTCGCGCCGGCAGTAAATGTACCGCTTTCCAGAAAACTCATATATGTTATCCTTTTATAGCATAAAATAATATCTACATGGGTCTTTTTGTCAATATAATGCATGGTAAAAGCATGGCTAACTTCGCATCATTTTTCAGGTATCGAAAAATGGTGCGAAGTTAGCCATGCCTTTGCCTCTGCGTGAGTTCTTCCTGAATTACTTCGGGGATTTCCATTCGTCGAACGCCTTGTTCAGAACCCTGTCCATACCCTGGGAATTGGCCTGGGTCAACTTTGTTCTAATGTCCGCTATTTGGGAATCGGTGATGGTGCCGGTTTGGATGGAACGCTTGTACTGGGTTGTTATTGCGCCGTATACGCCCCAAAACATATCGGTGTCAACACCTTTCCAGACGGATAAATCGGTGGGCCATTGAAAACCGAAATCGGGCAGCAAAATAGCGTTTTGGTTGAAGTCTTCATATAGCTGGGCCAGATTCTCAGGCTCGCCGGGGAGCCTGTTGCAGAGAAACCGGTTACCGAACATCCACATGAGATTCGGGAAATACCGCGAGGAATCGGCGGTCTTTACCATCGTACTGGTGTTATCCATGGTATAATGGACACCTTCAATGCCGAAGTTAAGCAGGTTGGTAAGGCCCCTGTCGGTCTCCAGAAGCATATAGACAAACGCGGTAGCTTCAGGGTTTCGGGACCTGGAATTTATGGCCCAGCTATTGCTCATAAGGCTGCCCAGGGTTATATAGGCCTTTGTCAGATAGGTACAACCCCATAAAAAGCCGTTTAAATCTTTGGAGTTCTGGTTTAATTCTTCTTCACCGCCGGGTTTTCCTACGTTAAAATAGACCAGGAAGCTCTCGGGTCCGAATTTCCGTATCAGATCATCATAGGATTCGGTTTGCTCATAATCGGGAATATATCCTTTTGCATACCAGCTCCGTGTCTGGGCAACGTACTGATCAAACCAGGCAGAAAACACACCGGTCCGGAATTTGCCTATACTGAGATCAAAGGATGGCTTAAACATGGAGGCGTTCGGCATAAAACAGCTGACGAGCGGGTCGGTATCAGGCGCCACTATTGCCATCCCGTTGTTGGGGTAGGCCTTTTTGTACATTTCCATATAGGGTTCCAGATCGGCCAGGCTTTTAACGTTACGCAGTGCCTGGGTAATTCCCAGCTTGTCCGCCACGTTCCTGTTCCAGCGGGCCTCGCAGAGATAACTGGCGTATTCCTTTATGGTAATCATGCGGTAGATATGTTTTACGTCCGGATCATAACCCATATACTCTCCAATTGCGTCGCGCCAGGGTTCAATAAGCGCGGCGAATTCGGGAACCTGGTCAATAAACGGATCCCAGGGCTGCCAGGCGCCGCCGCCTTTTGCGTCATTGTAGAAGTTTCCCCAATCGGGCGAAAAGACGAGATCGTAGTCTCCGCCGGACAGGACGATGGCGTTTGCGCGGTCTGTCCAGGAACCCCAATCCAGACCGTCCAGTTTGATTTTCAGTCCCGGGTAGCCCATTTTGGCCAGTCTGTCGTTAAATGCCTTTACAACTTTATCTTCATCCAGCCAGTTTTCCCAGCCGGGGAACGTTATTTTTACTTCATAGTTAGTGTTGCGCATGCGTTCAAAGATCGTAGATCCAGGGGCGGGCTTATACTGTATCTTTCCGCCGCAGGCGGCCAACAGCGCCGAACAGACGGCGAGAAGAACCATCAATACCTTTCCTGAATTTCCTGAACCCATACTTTTTCTCCACTGCAAAACGTTAGCCCTTGATTGATCCTATGGTTATTCCCTTGACAAAGAAGCGCTGAAAAAACGGATACGCCAGGATGATGGGTCCTATGGACAGCACGCACAAGGCCATACGGGCGGTCTCCATCGGAATGTGGAGATCCGCCATGGAAGCAATACCAAGAGCCTGCGCCGCCATGCTCTGCAAAAATTGCATCCTTGACATGATATTGTAAAGCAGGTACTGCAGGTTATAGAGCTTTGGCTCCGTGATCAGCAAGAGGGGTAGCCACCAGTCGTTCCAGAAGCCCAGAGCGACAAAGAAAGCAATAACCGCGAGCCCTGCCTTGGACAGGGGCAGGACAATGTGAAGGTACGTTTTGAATTCCGTACAGCCGTCAAGGCGCACCGATTCGATAAGCGACTCGGGAATGTTGTTTTTGATAAAGGTACGCAGGACAATGGCGTTCCAGGGACTGAAGAGGCTTGGAATGATCATCGCCCAGATCGTATTCCTGAGATAAAGCACCTGGTTGCATATAATAAACCATGGAATCAGCCCGCCTCCGAACAGCATGGGAATCAGAATAAAGCCCATAAAAAATTTCCGGCTTTTGAATTCGGGCCGGGAAAGCGGATAGGCGAAAAGCGAGACAATAAAGACGTGCAGAAAAGTTCCCACAACCGTGTTGAATATCGTAACTCCGTACGCGCGCACAATGGAATTCGTGGTACTAAAAACAAAGTTATACCCTTCCAGGCTGAACACTTTGGGTATGACGCGGTAACCCTCCCTTAACGCGTTGTTGTCGGTAAATGATACCCCCAATACCAGCAGAAGCGGATACAGACAGGCAACTACACAAAAGACAAAAAAAAGGTTAATAACAATATTTCCCGCCGCTGTAATGCGGTTGGCATTAACCGGCTGCCTGCGCGCCTTAAATATCATTCCCTGCTCCTAAAAAATGGCGGAATCCCTGTCGATTTTACGGACTATCAAATTAACTCCTATGATCATTGCCAATCCCACAAAGGACTGGTAAAAACCGACGGCGGTGCCGAGGGCGGTCCTGCCGCTTGCCATCAGCAGCGTGTAGGTATAGGTATCGATTGTGGAAACGGTTTCGTATAACGCGCCCTGTCCCATCTGAAGGGTCGCGACATAAAAGAGGCCAAAATCGGAACGTATGATGTTGCCAAGGGCCAGGATCGTGAGGACGATCATGGTTGGTTTTAGCTGGGGCAGCGTAATGTGGATGATCTGCTTAAAACGCGAGGCCCCGTCAAGCATTGCGCTCTCGTACATCTCCTGTTCAATTCCCGCTATTGCCGCAAAGTAGTAAATGGAACCAAGGCCCACTCCTTTCCAGAGATTGAACAGGGGCAGCAGGACTATCCACACCTTCTTGTTTGAATACCAGTTAACCGGATGCAATCCCATTTGGGTGAGGAAATTGTTAACAACGCCGAATTGCGGGTTTAGCAGGGAATACACCAGGAAGGAAACTATAACCCAGGAGAGAAAAGCCGGGATTATCATTACGGATTGATAAAATTTTATCAAACGTTTGCTCCACAGTTCGCTTGCCGCGACGGCGACAAAAACAGATCCAACAAGGTTTAATGCCATGAACAAGATATTGTACAAAAGGGTGTTCCGGGTGGTATTGATAAAATCCGGCGAATGAAAGTAGGCGTTGAAATTCGTCATGCCTACCCATAACATCGGGTGGAACAGGTTATAGAAAAAACCCTGTCCCGCGATTGAAACCCGCTGGAAAGCCATTAAAATTCCGGGCATGGGCAGATAGTTGAAAATTACAAGAAATACAACACCGGGAAGGCACATCAAAATGTACATTCTGTCGGACTTCAGGGCCATCCAGAAACGAATGTAGAGGGGATCCATTTTCTTTACGGCATTAGCTGTTGACATGCAATTTCCTATATACCGCTATAGCATGAGAAAGGCCAATAGTCAAGATAAATTAAATTTCACTTTTTGCTTCTCTTGTTTGCTCATTCCTCATCTCTATATTGCCATCTGTCCAAAATAGTCTTATATTTAATTTATATCGATCCTCCATTCATACTGATGACGGGATCCCGAACCGCTCGTACGAGGGTTCAATATCAGCCGGGCCGAAAGGCCGGCAAAAACACGCGGCGGAAAATCCGGCGCGGAGGAGTATTCCATGAAAGGAACCAGAAACTACATGGATCTGGGAACTATCTTCGATGAGATATTCGAAGCGGCCCAGAATTTTCACGATGAATTCCGCAAAAATTTCGGCGGCCCTGGCGAGGATTGCGGCGGCAGGCGGCCCGAAAGCCACTCCTGGGTTTTTGACGAACATACCGACTACTATCCCAACTATTCCTATCCGCCCATGAACGCGTACATGACCGGAGACAGGAGCCTTGTTTTTGAGTTCGCGCTGGCGGGATTCGATGAAAAGGACATCAGCCTTTCATTCCAGGGAGATTACATGGTATTTGCAGCCGCCATACCGGAGGAAAAATCGACCACTCCGGACGAAAACATCCGCTATTTCAAACGCCGGCTCAAGATGAAGGATATCGAAAAGCAGAAGTACTACGTGCCCATGGATAAATACGCCCAGGACAAGGTAAAGGCGATCTTCCGCAACGGTATACTCCGGGTATCCATTCCTCCCAAAGAGGAGCCGGATCAAAACGACGGAATAAAAATCGAAATAGTCAGCGAAGATTAATTCAGCGGGAAGACCAACGGGTTTTATTTCAGATTTTTGACCAGTATTTCCCGGTAGGGCTTGTTCACCACGCAATTTTTAAGGACGAAGGATCTCATCACCCGGTCGAGGCCGTCTTTGGTCATACCCTTAAAACAGCGGCAGTATTCGGGCTGCAGGCAGGCGGCGGCGTAGCCTGTGAGGCTGAAAACCGAAAGACAGGACGCGTTGCTTACCGGATTGATCGCCGGGTCGCCGATAACATCGGCAATGGTCTGGGCCAGCCGGCGGTTCATCTGCTTTCCCACCGGATTGGTATACCAGCCGACAAAATTTTCCGCGCCCAGCTCGGTTTTCTTCTTCTGGATAGGGGCGACAATTTGGGCGTAGTCGGATTCGGGATCGACAGTAACCCAGCCCATCACGCCCATGTCCTTGTAGGTCCAGGTGGTCCAGTGGGCGCCCCAGTCGTTTAAAACTCCCAGCTGATCGTCCATGGCCGCGATGCGGTACGGGATATCCTCCGGACTGGTATTGTACTGGGAACCGAATTCTCCCACCAAAAGGGGCGCGTTGTATTTTTCCGCGAATGCCGTACCGGAACTGCCGCGGAAAATTTCCACCTGCCTGGCCCGATCCCAGAAGCCGCTCAATTTATTCTGATCTACCCGGTACGCGGTGAATTCTCCGGGATATGTACCGGGGCCAAAACCGGCAATCGTGTAATTATGGCTGGAATACACCAGGTTGTCCGCAAAAGGAGCGGCAAGGCCGTCAAAGAGCTTACCGTAAATATCCCCTTCCAGAAAAATTATGTGTTCCGGATCGACCTCCCGGATTTTCACACTTAGTTCCCGGTATACCCTGTTGAAAAGCTCCCATTGAGGTTTGTAATTCTCGTAGTACATGTGGGGAAGATCCCCTGCCGGAGTATTCACAATTGGCTCGTTCATAAGCTCGTAGCCCGCGACCACCGCCCTGCCCCTGCAGCGCCTGGCGAATTCCTGCCACAGGGCAGCGAGCCTTTCCTGAAACTGTCTGTGCTGCCAGAACAGGCTCACCGCGTTTTCGTTATCCGAATGCCAGTGCGCGTTCTGCCAACCCTGCACGGCGTGCATATCAAGGATCACGTAGATGCCGTATTTTTCGCACCAGTCCAAAGCCCGGAAGAGGCGGCGGAACCCTTCTTCCTTGTACACAAAAGGCTTATCATCATCTTCAAAATGACGGTAATTGAGGGGAAGCCGTATGGCGTTGGCGCCAACTTTGCTCAAATACTCCGCGTCAGCCTCAGTGAAAAAATTATCCAGAAGGCTCTCAAAAAAATACCGGCCGTTCTCTTCCCCCAGGCACTCCTTCATGGCCCGCCTGAGTCCCGACTCGCAGCCCGGGTAGCCGTCGATGAAGTTTTCCATGTTCATCCAGCCGCCGATACATGTTCCCCGGAGATGAATCTCCTTTCCCTGGCTGCTCACAATTTTTCCATTCTTCACACTGAGGAAATCCATAATCTTACCCCTTTACCGCGCCGGCCGAAAGTCCGCTGATGACTTTTTCCTGGGCAAACATATAGAAGATAATAACCGGCAGGGAAGCAACGAGTATCGTCGCGAAAACCGCCGGAATATTTACCGCGTCGACGCCGTAAAAAGCCTTGATTCCCAGAGGAACGGTGCGCTTGCTGCTCGTGTTGATCAGGGTGAGCGCGTAAATAAATTCATTCCAGTAGGTCAGGAAGTTCAGTATGGCCACGGTGGAAACCGCAGGCACGGAAATGGGAAGCATAATGCTCCAATAAATGCGGAACGAAGAAGCTCCGTCGATATGCGCGGATTCCTGGATAGAGCCGGGCACTTCCTTAAAAAACTGGGTAATTATATAGATGGCCACGGGCAGGCCGATGCTGATATAGGGAATAATTAGCCCCAGGCGGTTGTCCGTCAGGCGCATGGCCTTGGTAAGCTGGTAAATCGGTATTAGGGTTGTATGAACGGGGATCATCATCCCGATTATGAAAAGGGTAAAAACAAACGCCGAAAGACGGAACTTCATTCTGGCGAAAGCGTAGCTTGCGAGAGACGCGATGAAAATGGAAAGGGCTACCGAAACGCCCGAAACAAAAACGCTGTTAAGAAAATAAATGCTGAATTGGGAAAATAAAACTTTCTGTATATTACCCAGGAACAATTGTTTGGGAAGACCCCAGTAATTTCCCGACATATAATCCGGCATGGACTTAAACGCCATAATAATGGTTACTATAAAGGGGAAGCCAAAAAGAACAAGAAAAAATAGCGCCAAAAGAAGGAAGGCCGTTTTTTCAACAATACCGCGCTTCGCTACGATCATGAGCGATCCTCCTCTTTGGAGCGGGTCATAAAACGGAAAATCGCGATTACCACAAAGGAGATCAGTACCATGCAGGAAGCCACGGTACTGGCGTAGCCCATGCGATCTTCATTAAACGCTTTTTTATACATATAGGTGGCCATCAGCTCCGAATAGCCGTTGGGGCCGCCCAGGGTCATTATCCAGATTAGATCGAAGTATTTTAGGGAGCCTACGATGGAAAGAACCGCCGAGGTCTTAAGTGTTCCCGAAAGCAGGGGCAGCGTCATTGTCCAGAACTGCTGCCAGCGTGAGGCGCCATCGATGGTAGCGGCCTCGTAAAGCTCCTCGGGAATTCCGGTCATTCCCGCCCTGAGGAGGATCATGTACTGGGGGGTATACTGCCAGCAGATCACAAAAAGCACCGCGAACATTACCACCTTTTCGGAACCAAGCCAGGAAAGGCGGACGGTGGGACTGATTATTTTCAGTATCCAGTCGAAAAGTCCCATGTAGGGGGCGTACATCAGAAGCCAGATGGTTCCGGTAGCAACGGTAGAAAGAAGCAGGGGCATAAAATAGATGGTTCGCAGGTATTTAACCCCGCGGTACCCGGTATTGATGATAAGGGCAAGGATCAGGCCGAAGCCCAGCTGAAAAACAATTGATACTATTACCAGAAGAATATTGTTACTGAGGGCATGCCAGAAAGAAGAATCCCCCATGAGCCTGGCATAGTTGCCAAGGCCCACGAAGGCAGACTTGTTGGCGGGACCTATGCCGGACCAGTTAAAACCGCTGTAATAAAAGGTCCGGAAAATCCCCGCCACGGTGTAGGTAAAATACACCAGCAAAGCAGGGAGAAGAAACAGAAAAACAGAAAAACCGTTTTTGAACCACTGTTTTCGTTTTTGGGTTAATGGAATAGCCACTAAACGTTCCTCCCTGCCATGGAAAAATTAGTTCTGGGAATCAAACAGCTTCTGCAGGGCTACGCCAACCTGCGGCGCCGTCATGGTCAGGCCAAAAAGACCCTGTGTTGCGGACTTGTAGGCTTCACCCATTTCCGGTGAAAGAGTCTGATCTACATAGTTCTGCAGATAGGTGGCGTTGGCCAGCTGATCCATTGCCTGCTTGATAATGGGACTATTAATCGCCAGGCCGGGTTTCGCCGCAAGAATTCCGTTATCCATGATCGACTGCTGTTCCTGCTGATCTGTTGCAAGGAAGATTGCCAGTTTCTTGGCCATATCTACATTCTTGCTCTTTGCAGATACCGACCAGGCGTTTTCGCCGGCCAGAATGTCTGTTGCCTTTCCCTTGCCGCCGTCAACGGCCGGATACAGGGCAATGCCGAGTTTGTTGTTATAGAAATCAGCGTTCTCGTTCTTGCAGGTGCCCATAAAACCGCCGGTCGAAAGAAGCATGGCGGCCT
>Ga0123357_10015074_pt1 | contig 10118 bp, 6 predicted proteins | sample TergutEmb28metaG_FD_89873 | JGI IMG/M metagenome (GOLD analysis project Ga0123357, IMG submission 89873) | Embiratermes neotenicus P4 segment gut microbial communities from Petit-Saut dam, French Guiana - Emb289 P4 | ecosystem: Host-associated > Arthropoda: Insects > Digestive system > Gut ... | reverse complement strand
TTTTTTTTGTTTTTTTTGTTTTGTGTGTTGTGGTGGGTGGGGGTGGGGGGTGGGGGTGGGTGTGGGGGGGGGGGGGGGGGGGGGGGGCTGTAGATAATATCCCGTGCAAAGATATGTGTTTTTGTGAAGTAGAGTTCAGTGAAAATTTCCCCTGATATCTTGCTTATCACATTTACAGTTCAAGAACTAGTCTTTGCCTTGTCAAATTTGTAACTCTGTCTCACTTGATACATACACTGATATTTGAGCAGGTGTAGTGGTCTTGTTCTTGTCATTAATAATTTGAGTATTTCTTCAAGATTCTATGCTCCTTAACCTCTGTAATGCATTAAAATTACAAGAGTTTGTTGTTTTGTAAATGATTGTGTATTTTTCAGGTACTGATGTAATCCTTACCACCTTATTTTTCATTGCATGCTATCTCAGCTTTTTTTCAGTCCTCTCAGTAGTATTAATAACCAACCGACTCAGTGGAGCAGAGTACTTCTTGAGATGCTAACAATTCCTCAGCTGGTCAAGAAATTCCCCAAATTTTATGCATCCTGAAGGTTTATTACTGTGTTTACAAGAACCAGCCACCTGTCCCTGTCCTGAGTCAGATCAATGCAGTCCATGCCTCCCTGTCCTATTTCTTGAAGATCCATTTTAATATTATCCTCCAATCTATGCCAAGGCCTCCTAAGCGGTGTATTTCCCTTATTTTTCCCACCAGTAATCTATATGCACCTCATCTGTCCACAGTATGTGCCAGTGGCATTAATGGCGAGAAACATTTCCTGTGTGGCATTGCAGGCTTTTAATGGTTTCCTGGAATAAGCCTTGAATCTACATTAACCATGTCATATTTCTTCCCAAGCATTAAACTTGTGGACTGATGTAACATAATAATCATGAGAGTAGGATTAAATTTATTTTATGATAATCTTTGTAGGTTTGTGTTCTGTAATTAATGTTATGCTTGTAGATCGGTATGGAGGAGATGTGGGACTTGCTATTACCCAAGCAGTTGGACTAACGGGACTTATACAGTGGGGTATACGGCAGTCAGCAGAATTGGAGAACCAGATGACTTCAGTAGAGCGTCTGTTGGAGTATACTACTCTTGACAAGGAGCCTTCTTTGCAGTCTCCTCGAGGTCATTGTACATATATAATTTGCACTTGCGTGTACCTGATAAAATATATAATTAAATGTGGAATCAAATAGGAGGTTGTTTTGTTCAACACAACACATATATTAAATATATATAGGCAACATGTTTCAGTTTTTTCTGAAAGTCAGCATCAAACCAAATATAAAATGTGTACAGTGGTACTCAATTCAGATATATATATATATATATATATATATGTGTGTGTGTGTGTGTGTGTGTGTATATATATATATGCTTTTTTTATGCAAAAGGAATAAATAAAAATGTAAAAATGTTGGAACATGGGAACATGTCAACATTTTTTTGAAGCATTGCTCTTAGATTTGATTGTTACTGGGAGTAAGTTGTAGTTTTTTGAGTATAAAGTACAGTCAAGGTGTCAAAGTTCTTCATGGTGCTAAGCATCATATCCTTGACTGAAAGAAATTGAGATCCAAAAATCGAAAATCAAAAGCAGTGTTATAATCATTTTTTATTCAAGTTGAATAATTCGCAAGAAGTTTGTTCCAGAAGGAAGAATCATAAATGTCCAATTTTATTTTGAAGTGACAGATTGATTATTGCAAAAAATTCGACAGGTCAGAGAGACTGTTTGAAGAAAGGAATGATGTTCAATATTAATTTTTCAAAGATTTATTTCACAAAATGGGGTTGTAGAGATAAGCTCCCCTTCCCACCATTTCACCAGATTTGGTTATGGCTGACTTCATTTACCTCTCAATTGTTAAAAATGAAACTCAGGGAGAAATGATTCATACCATCCGCAACAGTGTGAATGACCACCTCAAGGAAATAACTTTGAAGGATTCCAAGAATGCTGTCAGCAATTAAAGGAGAGATATAACATGTCTTTAGTGTCCCATGGGGATTATTGTGGATGATTTCCATAATAACTTCTTTTTTCTTGAACATTTTTTTTGGTGATTTATGTCTCATTGCTTTTCAGACATGCTGTATATATAGGTATTGTGTGGGAGTCCCTTTATTTTGGCAGTTGCAAACATGGTGATGAAAACTTGAATGTATTAATTTTCTGAAAAGGTCACTAAATAGTGTATTTGCTACTGGATGGAATATTTAGATTAAAATATGTGAAGTACAGTAGACTTCATATACTTCTGAGTATATATATTTTCCAGTATGGTAGTATTCTGATAGGTGTTGATCTTGCATTGCAGGTAGGAGGCTCAAAGATGTTTGGCCTTCACAGGGTGCAATAATTTTTGATCAAGTTTTTCTTACTTACTCCAAGAATGAGCCACCTGTCTTGAAGAATATCACATTTGCTGTCAAACCAGCTGAAAAGGTGACATCTTTAATTAGTATGTTAATTAAAGAGAACTGTAAAGAAAATTTACGTCATAAGCTTGTTGTACTGCTTAACACATACTGAAATAAGAAATGGTATGAAATAATCCTTTATCAGTTATTCCTCCTATCAACTTCTTTGCTGTCCTTTTGGCTCTACATTGAGGCTTGAAAGTAATATTTAAATCCTTAGGGTAGGTTACTAGCCTACCACTAGGTAGTCCAGTGGTGGGGTTGCCACCTTTCAGCCTCTGGATGTGCATGTTCTGAAGCATTTCCTCTGCAGATGATGGAACAAATCTATCAAGGCCTAACTCATGATGGATGATGATGATGATGACGATGACAACAATGATGATGACGACTGGCTTCTTTTTTGATTAGCCTGCAGCAGGTTTTTACTTTCCATGAGGAAAAACAGAATGCATTCACAGCATGTCAGTCATGTTAGTGTTGGCAGATTGTGCTCATTTCTTCTGGAAGTCCTTGTGTTGTGTACCTAGAAAGAACTAGTATTGTGATTTGAAATTAAGTGAATAAATGATGCTAAAGGATTATTTTTGGCCTATCTGTAACTTGTAGGTAGGCATTGTGGGTCGCACCGGTGCAGGCAAGTCTTCTCTAATCACTGCTCTTTTCCGTCTTGTGGACCTGTCGGGGGGCTCAATCCAAATTGATGATGTGGACATTGCCTCGGTTGGGCTTCATGATCTCCGATCCAAGATCTCCATCATCCCACAGGAGCCCATCCTGTTCTCAGAAACTCTTCGCAACAATCTGGACCCATTCAGCCAGTACTCGGATGCTGCACTATGGGCTGCCCTAGCTGAGGTGGAGATGAAACAAGTTGTGGATGAGTTTCCAGCTGGTTTGAGCCACAAAGTGTCTGAAGGTGGATCTAATTTCAGTGTGGGGCAGCGCCAGCTCCTGTGTCTAGCCCGTGCCATCATCAGGAACAACAAGATACTGGTGCTCGATGAGGCCACAGCCAATGTGGACTTGCAGTGAGTATATTATCCCTATGTCTAAATTGATTGTTATAAATATGTTTTTAACTCTTATTGACCATACATTGCACAGTTATAACCGTTAATGAGGGTTGTATTTTTTCAGTGCTAATACCATTGCACCTGAGCTCTTTGAAATTCTTTTATTTCTAATATAGTCTTTATATGGTTAGACTATGTTGAATGGAACCTCAGCCTGTCATTGCTGCATTTTCAATTCCCTGGATGTTAGGTGAATGGATGTGGACCATTGAGGGATTGACAATGACATGGGAAAACAAAAGTGTTGGGGGGGAACAAAAACACCCGACGACGACCTGTCCAAGTGCCGCTTTGTCTGTCACACATTCTTACTGGGGTATTTAAAATCCCTATTTCCAGATGAATAGAGTTAATATTACTTGCTTGTCATTTCAGCAGTATGCTTGCTTTGCTGTAAAGTTTTTCCTTTGTGCTTGAAAATGTGTCTGTACATTTAGCAGACGATCAGATATTCAGAGAGGACTTCTATTCCTCTTGTGAATTGTCATAAATGCTTGCAGTAGTGCATGTTATGGCATACCTGTTGAAATGTGAATGGCTGGTGTATAGATACATGTCCTGTGTACACTGGTAATGTTATATTAAAATGAACCATGAAAGGGTGAAAGCATATATGTAAAATTCACCTTAGAACATGCCATGAGGGGCACGGAGAGGGAGTAGAGGTATAGCTCTACCCTTTCTTTAACTTTTGCACTAGATGGGGGTGGTTGGTAGATGCCATGCCCCAGCTGCTTTATCTCCAGGAATGACCTGTTACCCATTGTGTAGGAGGCTGGGTGGGCCCCAGCTATGGGTGCAGAAACCCTTGCCCCCACAGGGATTTGATCCCTGGACTGTCCAGCACATAGTGAGTTGTTATATTGAGTATGTTACCACGGCACACTAATTCAACCATAGGTTTATTTATATGAGTTTGTGTCATATTAATGCATACACCACAGGACAATGAATTACATCAGTCACCCACCGATATGTTAGGTCAAGGCTTGTAGTATGAAAGACACAGACCCTACTTTCTTAAGTGAAGCTAAAATTTGGCAGACTGTCACCTACATTGAATTACATATTCAGAGTAATATTAAGTGCATGTGACTGGACATATGACGGTAGTTTTACTGTATTACCCTCTGGTCTTATATCAGCATAGAACATGAGACCTCATATTGTGCAAAACATTTTGAACAGATATGAAATGAATTATGGAACTTTGAAATTTTTCAGCAATGTTTGCTTGCAGTTTGAAATATTTCTCACTTTTTATCAGTGCAGTATACTGTATTTGGAAGAAAGGCACCATTACAATAATATGCAACTTTAAATTCTTATCTGGTTGTCCAGGACTGATGAACTAATTCAAGAAGCAATTCGCCGCAAGTTTGCTGACTGCACAGTGTTGACTATTGCCCATCGTCTGCACACAGTCATGGACAGTGACCGTATTCTTATCATGGATGCTGGGTCTGTTGTGGTGAGTTAGCAGTTTCCATGCATGTATGTGAATTCTCAGGTAAGGGTCTGGAAATTCTGCCTGTCACTGCAATGTACTGGTGTAGTGCCCATGTAGCTTGCTGTTTAACAGGCTTTGAGTTGTACTTGATAGGTGTAGAGTGGTGTGAAGTTTTTCATTTCCTTGCATCTAATGCCAAGAACAAGAGTGTTTGATTGTTATCTCCATGTTCCCTATATAAGTTAATGGAATTGCACTCAGCACAGGAAACTTCACTTCACATTATGTTGCAGATTGCAAAATATACTTATTGCATACATGTTCAGGGAGTTAGTAATTTTCTGTATGTAACTTATTTCTGTACACATTTTGAAAAGAAATTACAGAAGATAGTTTTGATTTGATGATACCACTAAATGCATGGTACAAATACCATCACATTTAATTTTATCAGATGTCCAGAGTTTCAAAGAGATTTATATTTAAGGACAGTCATAACAGACTGTCCTAGCACACATTGTACAGAAAGGCACATTATATGTAAAAAAAGCATATTGGAATTAATGACATTACATTTTAGTTATTGAAAGCATTCTTGTTATTGAATCAAGGATAAATCCTAGAAACCACCTACATTAACTGCCATCATTCTCTGGCATTTCATTTGATGAATGCTTGTGAGATTTTTCATTTGATCCTTTGTAGTTTTTCCTGTCTTCCCACGGGAAGCTTTTAAAATTGTACTTGTCTTAATTACTTTTGGAGTCCAGATTTATTTACCTTTCATCCGAATCAGTTATCATTAATTTTTCCTTAATTTGCTTATCAGACTATGTGCATATTGACACTGTGGCTTCAACTGATGGCATAAATTGTGTATTATTTTATGGCTGGGGTTGCCATCTTTGTTGTGTCCACAATGGTGGAGGAATTCATATAAAAATTGTATTTTCCTCTGTATGTGAGGCCAGTGGGTAGCTCAGTCGGTATAGCGACTGACTACGGGCTGGACGGTCCGGGATCGAATCCCAGTGGGGACGAGATTTTTTGCCCGTCCAGACCGGCCCTGGGGCCCACCCAGCCTCCTGTAAAATGGGTACCAGGTCTTTCCTGGGGGTAAAGTGCGGCCAGGTCGTGCTGCTGACCACTCACCCCCTTCTAGTGCCGCGGTCATGGAAGAGTAGAGCTATATTTCTACCCACCCTTTGGGCCACACCGAGCCTGTAACGAGATCACTTTACCTTTACATGAGGCCAGTTTTTCAAAATTCTTTTGAAGTGCAGAAGTAGTTATAAAATTAGATCTTAGCTATTTTAATGTACCTTCGTATAAGTCCCACTCTCAGCATCAAGTATGTGACATAGTATACCTATCTCAGAATCAGAAGTTTTGTCAGCACCTGTACATCATTGGTAGTCAGTCTTGTATTACATGTTGGTCAGAATTAATCTTTGCCAGGAAAATCTCTATGTGACTTAGAAGAATTATATGGTTGTAGCAGCAGTGCAGCTAACAGTGACTTAGAGAACATTTTCAAAGACTGTACTGTGATCGATGTTTGTCAGAGGAATTAAAAGTACAACTAGCCATACATGCATCAAATGCTTATATGTTTCTCTTTAAGATTTTGTCAAAATAGTTTAACTATCTCTGTCCCTTATTGATTGTTTTCAAACTCAACTAAAAATGAATGAATGAAAGGTACATTTGTGCTAGGTGTGTACATTTTATGGCACCAAAAGATTAAGGTAAACTCATGGTTGAGGCATGGGGTTGGAAGTGAATGGCATGCAGAAAATACAAATTAGATCCTGGTATTCTTGCTTTGGTAACTTTGTGATGTAATATGGCAGCATCAGTTCATATGTTGGGAACAGTCAAGTGAGAGAGTTATTATGTTTTACTAGCAGATTCAATTAGTCGTACATAATTTAGATATATAGGTTGGTTTAGCTGAGGAGACTTATAATATTTTTTGGCCTTTGTAACCAATAACTTTACACTTTCTGACTGAACTCTATAAGATAAACTACAGTCTGGAGTCACATGTTTTTATGGTTATTAATTATGTTGATGTGATGCAGTATCAAAAACATGTATTTCTTTCCCCATGCAGAAATTTGACCATCCACACATGCTGCTGAAAAATAAGGATGGCATTCTGTACGAGATGGTGCAACAAACTGGACCTGCTATGGCAGAGTCATTGTGTAAAATGGCACAGATAGTGAGTATTTCTTTTCTGAATTCTATTGAAGAAAATATTATTGCTTTATCTATAAAAGTTAGTTTTATTAAACTAGTGAAAATAGAAAAAAATTCAAAGTTTACTTGTGTGTTATTTGTGTTATGATTTTGAGGTTCTGTGACCACAGTTCATCTGCACACACCAATACTTTATTCTTGTTAAATAGATTTTCACTATATAATGTAATATTGTTGGTTCTTTCTGCAGTTTATTTAAAGTGTGTTGAATTTTGAACCACTTTTCGTAGTTTGGGCCGAGAAAAAATATTCTTGACACTAAGTCTGGTAATTTTGATTATATGGACATTAACATCTGAGACCAAGTAAGTCAGTCAGTTAATCAGTGCCATTCGACTTTGATTATAAGAATATTCAAATTTATAATTATATACTCACCAGGTATTTCGGATGTAACATATACAACTTAATGGGTCACTTATATTAAATGGTGTATATTTCTTTGAGACAGTGCTTAACCATCTGCGTGGAGCAGAGTACTTCTTGAGAAGTTTGTATGTTCTCAGCTGGTCAAGAAATTCCCCACATTTTACAAGTTTGTTATCATGTTCATAAGAGCCCACAGTTTGTCCTTATCATGAGCCAGATGAATCCAGTCCATTCTATTTCTAGGTGTGTTTGCAAAATTTTGAAAAGTGGCTCTTAGCTTTGTCATGTCTGTCCACCTGTCCATCTGTCTACCTGCCCACATTGAACAACTGGGCTCCCACTGGATGGATCTGCATGAAATTTGATACAGTGGGGTCTTATTTTTTGATGGTTTGTTTTATGATGATTCACTTTTATGACAGTGGGGTCTTATTTTTTGATGGTTTGTTTTATGATGATTCACTTTTATGACCCTTGTCGAGTCAGACTGATCAAATTGTTAAGATTAGTTTAATATTATTCACCTGTTTATGTCCAGATCTTCCAAGTGATCTATTCTCTTCAGGTTTCCCCATAAAAGCCATTTATGCTTTTCTCTTCTCCACCATACATGCCACATCCCCTACCTGGCTCTTCCTCCTTGCCTTTATTGCCCCCTTACTATTTGGCTGGGGAGTACAAATCATGAAGCTCCTCATTATGCAGTTCTCTCCATTCTCGGATTCAGTGAGATTACGTTTAGAAAAAAGCTTCAGGATCTAAATAAGTGTACTGATTGCACTTTTTGAATTGTATGTCTGTGCTCTCTGGATGGTAAAACCTTTCTGGCTGAAAAATAGAACAATGACCATTCTGCTGCTCATCACTGCTGATAGCTTTGGGTGCCTACTTTGTGGTGTGTTACATCATGTTTTTTTAGGCAGTGTATCCCCATTGATTCTTTAAATTAAAATGTAATTTTTTTATCTGTAAATCATAGACAGGGCCATGACCAACTGAATTAGCAACACTGCTGTCATAACAGTTATGTTAATCAAGCCCAGAGTGTGATTGCAGAATGTGTTGTAGGGAGGGAACTTTCTGAGGCTTCAGAATGAAGAAATGTATTTGGAGCAGTGAGGCACTGTTGTGGAATTTGAGTTTGAATTTTTAAAAACTGTGTGTTTTTTATGTTCATAATTTTTAAAAATTCATGTATATCAGGGATGCAAAAGTTATGGACACCCTGTTTCCCCATGTTAAATTTTGTGTTGTGCGTCCTGATGCTCATGGATTCTCTCTGTGGAACTTTCTGCATGTTACCCTTCTGGCACCTGAAATTTTGAGGTGGTTCATAGATTTTTTGGAATATATGCATACCCCTGATGTGTATGAATGTACCTTGACTGTTGTTCTCATAGGCGGTGGAATACAAGGTGGTTCAAATATGACCGGGACTGATTTGTGTGTAAATATGGCGACATCAGTCCCGGTCATATTTGAACCACCTTGTACATGAAAAAAATTGTTTTTTTATTTTCATTTTAACTGTTACACACCTTTTACTTTTCAGAGTTACGAGAAGAGTCTAGAAAAGAAGACGATTTTTGGAAACTAGGTGACGGAATAAAATAATTTATATAATGACATTGTCTTTCTAATACGACCATAATTACACACTGATACAAGGATTGTGTGTTCAGTGATATGTCTAAGGATGTTAAAGCGTGAGAAGGGATTTGCTGAGCAGACAACCTGTGGGAAAGTAACATGTAAACAAAAACATGCTAAGTGTGCATGTATGATTAGCACAGAGTTTCTTGATGTCATGGTGTGGTGTGCTATGATATGACATGAAAAATATGCTGCTTTAGTAGACTCTGAAAGAGGTTAAGTAGAATGACAGTCCTGTAGGCATGACCTGTTGCGAGGAATATCTAGACATGATTTATATATCTAATTGAGATTCTGCATTGCTTAATGAAAAATATCCATGTACTTATGTGCAAACTTTCCCTGTGTGGGCTATAAGTATTAGTATATGTTGGAAGTAAGAATGTGTGGAGTATAGATGGATTTTAGGGTTAATGCTTTTGTATTTCAATATTGTAATGTTTCTTTGTAACTGAATGAATTGTCACATAACTTAAAAAAATATACTAATGGTCTTACGTTTGAAATAAACTGATAGTCTGGTATGACTGTTTGCAACTGCTGTTAGGGTTAAAATGTCACACTGCAGCTGAAATTATGTGACTGAAAAGTTGTGAAGGCTGTTAATGCAATTGGAAACAATATTCCACAATAATAAAATTAATGATTTTAACAGTTTTTTCTTGCAGGTTTGCACTCAACGTAAGAACTTCATTCACCCAGATTTCCACCTGGAAGTAATAGCATGAGGGTTTTTTTTTTTTTTTTTTTTTTTTTTTTTTCCCTTTTTTTTTTATTTTTTTTTTTTTTTTTTTCTTTTTTTTTGTATTGGGTTATATTTTGGTTGACCTTATTTTTTTATTTATTTCTCTATTTAACCTCAATACTAAGT